>Ga0209930_1004449_pt1 | contig 12483 bp, 15 predicted proteins | sample ThiBiot_500_biof_2_FD_183948 | JGI IMG/M metagenome (GOLD analysis project Ga0209930, IMG submission 183948) | Wastewater bioreactor microbial communities from Cape Town, South Africa - Thiocy_cont_500_biof (SPAdes) | ecosystem: Engineered > Bioreactor > Thiocyanate-remediating >... | reverse complement strand
CGAAGCGTTTAGCTTCTTTCTCATTTTGAAATGATATGTATTCAAGTTTCTATTTAAAAAAAAAGGATAAAAAAACTACCTACACGCTCGGATTCTTCACCTAGAATTAAGTTTTGTTCGCTTTAAGGATCTCATGCGTTCTAGCGCTTTCCGGGAAATTAGTTTTCGTTTACGGGTATCTCCCACACAAAATAATTTCCGAGGTGGATTTTGCTTTCCCAGATGGCTTTTGCTTTCCAGATTAGCTTACTGGCCATAATGGACATAATAGACATAATCGGCATAATCGACCATAATGGCCATTATGGTCGATTATGTCCATTATGTCCAATGAAGTCTATTAAGTCAATTCTTGAAACCTATTTCCTTCTGAGAAACCAACTTCTCTTTCCAAAAGGGATTTTCTTTCCGGAAATTGATTTAGAGTCAAAACTGATTTAATTTCCCGGTAAGCGCTAGAACGCATCATATGGATATTAAAAAAAAAGAAATAACTTGACAGAGTTTATATCTCAGCTCAGTTTACCCGTCAATTGACAGAACATTGTTAAAAACAATGGTAAACATTTTCCTTTCGATTGACAACATGTATTCGTAACACATACGAATGAATTTGATGAACAACTATCATTACAATTGGTTAAAATTGAACAATTTGCTGATAGATTCAATGCTGAATGTGATGACATAGAATGAACGGGACCAAATAGTGCCGTTTCATTGTTTGCAGGACAAGTATAACCCGATGGTTGAGTCGTTTGTCCTAAATAGTTTTTTCTTTTATTGCGTAAAACGAATCAAATTCACCGCATACCGAAAGCAACAACGGACAAAAAAGTATCGAAATAAAATGCTTGCAAAAATTGAATCATCTACTGTTGAAGGTTTATATTTAAAAAAAAGTGTTTGATTTTATACGTTCTGATTTCGCAGTGGTTTTTTTTTCGTATGAAAAGAAGTTTTTCTTCGCAATTTATGAAAAAAATGTCAGTACTGTTTTTTTAGGTTTGTGCTTGAATATAATTGTTGACATGCTGCTCAATAAACTCGATGCGTTTCGTTAAATCTAAATCAGCAATAACAAAATACGGCAAAGCTGCCTTTTCATAACAATATTTCAAGGATTTTGTATATTTCATTTGATCTGAATAATCAGTATGAATTCGTAAGTCATCCGTCGCTACCTGTAATTCTTTCTGTGGTAAAATAATGAATATTAAACCGTGTTCACATAGACGAATCATTTCTTGAAATTCTTCTGTTTCAAACAGTCGATTTGTTTGTTCATTATCACCGAGATAATGATGAATATGAGCTAAAGCATCAAAACCTGATCGATCCGATAAATAATTCTTGTCTTCATCTTTGGTATATCGTCGTATTTGTTCGTGAATAAGTTGCTTTTGTACATTAGCAAAAGTTTCAGTTTCTCCTCGTTTCAAATAACTTTGTAGATCTTCACCAGTTAATCCTAGTTTAGGAAATAGATCTCGTGCGACTTCATAAAGCTGAATGAAATGATAAGATTGCCATTTTTCATCGTTTTGAAATTTTTCAAAACATGCTTGAACAAGTGTGGATTTGCCTACAGATGTTCCACCCGATATAATTATATGAAGACGATGCATTCTAACAATATTTTTTTGCTCGAAACAACATACTTCATAAATAGGGTCATTTTATTTTGGAGAATTCCTTTTTTGATCTTACGTAATAAGAAGAAATCTCATGAAAGACTAAGAAGAATAAAAATCTGAACTAATAATAAGATATTCTTATTCTTTTTCTTTTTCGAAAGTTTTAACCAACATTCTTGTTCTTGCCTATTGATTCTGAATTAGAGAAAGAAGTTGATCAAATATATGACTCAAAATGCATTTGAAAAAGAAAAAAAACTATGTCATTGTTATCATGTGTAAAAGATGACATTAATGCACCGTCATGTTTTAAAATAAAAAGTGTTGATGCAAAGTCATTTACACATAACATACACGCACACCTTTCTCTTGTAATCATGATACAAACGTCGACGTTTATTCTTTTCTTTTTCGTTCAAGTAATTATTCACGTTAATGGTGAGTTAACATTTTTAAAGATACTTCTGACGATACATCTCATATATTCAACTATAGGATGCAGCAATACAGGATTGAATTCGAACGGGAAAACAGTGGCAGGTGGCAATGGCGCAGGAGATGCTCTCAATCAACTAAACAGTGCATATGGCGTGTTTGTTGATTCAAATAATGTTGTCTTCATCGCTGATTATAATAATCATCGAGTAGTCAAATGGACTCAGGATGCAACAGCGGGCATTGTTGTTGCTGGAGGTCAGTGTGGAAATATTAGTCAAGGTGAACTCTGTTATCCAGCTGCGATCACATTCGACAAGAATAACAATATGTATGTTACTGTTGAAGATAAACACAACGGAGCTGTAATCATTTGGAAAGAAGGAGCTAAATCAGGTGAAACACTTATTAGTTCGAATAGTTCTCTCTATGGTATCGCCTTGGATCAGGATGAAAAATATCTGTATGTTACACATCATCGTGAGCATCGTATAGTGAAATACACGATCAATGGAACATTCGAAGGTGTTGTTGCTGGAGGCAATGGCAATGGATCGGATGCGAACCAACTCGACTATCGTAAGTATATGAAATACTATCTTTATCTTTATCGAAGGTATATGTTGTTGTTGTTTTTTTCTATTTCTTTAGCTCGTGGTATCGCAGTCGATAAGAGTGGATCGGTGTTTGTGTCCGACTCTAGAAATCATCGTATAGTAAAATGGATGGTGAACGCCACAGAAGGTACTGTTGTTGCAGGTGGCAAAAGTAACGGTAGCCGAACAGATCAACTCGCTATACCAACCGGTATTTTCGTCGATGACAAGGAAACAATTTTTGTAGCAGATAATGACAATAACCGTGTTATGCGTATCCCGACTGGTACACTAGATGGTACTATAATTTCAGGTGATCATCAATTGTCGAGTATTGAAGGTTTAACATTTGATAGTCACGGAAATTTATATGTAGCTGATTGGGGCAATCATCGAGTTCAAATATTTGCCAAGGACACGAGTCCATGTAATGGTAGTGAACGTTCTGTTTTTTTCAACAAATGGACACTTTTGTACTGTTTTATATCGTTTATAATTTTGTTCACTATTTGATCGATCTCATCAGATTCTTTTAATTTCGTGTGCAAAAACTAATGAAATATAATCTTGCATCATTTTCAACTACAACTCTAGATTGAGAATGCCTCTTTTCGAAACGATTCCAGTCGATATCGAACATGTTCGACAGTTAGCTCGTGATCATTGGCATGTCGAATTAGGAGAATGTGCGAAAGTATCACAAAATCATACATTTTTGGCCTACAAAAATACAACGGAACGTTCCATTCTTCGTGTTACACCTGATCCTAAACGTGTACGACTTGATGGTATTCAATTGGAAGTTACTCTCTTAGATTATCTACATCGAAATCAACTGCCTGTCTGTCGATCGATTTCAAGTTCGATTATTTCGTCAAGTGTTGTGCGTAGTGATCCGTTCATTCTTTGTCTATACAGATTGGACGTGGATGAGTAATCGTGAAATCGTCGTCGGTCTTGGCCGTTGGTTCGCTCGTCTTCGTAAACTAACACAAAGATTCGCTGAAGAACACTCTCAACTTGCATCTCAAGCTCGTCTTTGGTCAACAGTTCACGATGGAGTTTTAGCTGAAGTACCAATCGATGAACAAGACCGTCGAACAACATCCGATCCCAAACATTTTGGATTAATTCATGGTGATGTCATAGCAAGTAATTACTATTGGGACTCAACTATTGACATGCCTTGCATATTCGACTGGGATGAGCTGCAACAAGCATGGTTTCTCTATGATTTGTCAGCACCGATTTGGAGTGTTATCAGTTGTGAACGATATGGTTCAACAATCGATTTTGTCGACGGGCAATTTTAGAACTATCCCCTGATCATCCGATGGCAAACTTTTGCAAATCATTGATTGACGCATTTGATAAAGAAGGTCGACTTGAAGATTAATTTTTTTTCTAAAAGACTTTTTTCATTTATTAAATGAATCAAAACTATAAGGACAAATCTTTTTTAATATATTTTGTATAATGTTATTTATTTTCGACGTAGTTATCATCCACAACATCTTTATGACGATCAGATTGGTTTATATTACTGTAATCGTTTTTATTAACATTGTTTTCATCGGTGCCTGTGATAGCATTTTTCATTTTATTAAAAATCCATAGGAATGAATTACCAATTGACTAAAAAACAACGAAATTCATAATGGAAATTATTTTCTTGAAACTTACTCTTATACCGCTTCCAATAATATATACACATGCAAAAACAGCGAAACCAGCAGTTTCGTATCTACCTGTATTCATGTTTTGTCAACAAATGAAAGAGAATAAAATTTCACCTTGCATTTTGATTTATTTTTAGATTTCTACAGAAGAAAAGCGAAAAAAAATATATATTGAAAAGAAAAATGTCGAAGTAACTTTACTTGAAAATGAGATCGAAAAAAAATGTCGTTTATATGAGACCTGTCCGAATTCTTTGAAGAATTCTTCAATCCTGAGCGTGACGGTTATGATTTTCGATTACAAGGATTTCAGATTCGAAAGAATTCAGTCATTACTGTACAAATTTCGTTCACATTACTATGGTTACACTTTTTCTTTTTCTTTCTGCAATTGCTAGTCAACGTGATGAAAAAAAAGGATCAATTCAATTTGATAGCTCCTAGTAATTTTTGTTTTTAAACTTAAATTAACTCAGTCGAATTTAATTCGTTGATCTTAAAAATATTTGTGACAGGACGTAAATTTGCTTATTATAAGGAAATCAAAGGAAGACAAGAATCATATTGAGACCAGGGCTCCGAATGGGATCCCATGGGATAAGTTCGATATTCCAATCAAATGATTCAACGCTTGTTGAGCTATCATGCAGAAAGCGAAAAGCCGAGAAATCTATGTTTGAAGAATACGAAGACACAACTGATAAGGAATCAAAGTATCTCGATATGTACATTGACAAAACAACATTGTCTGATAACCCCATTGCAATTTTGGAAAGTTAATCAAACAAGTTTTCCTATATTATCAAAGTTACGTTGAAAAATCCATTGTATTCCGGCAGCGTCTGCAGCTGTTGAACGACAATCTAGTAGTGCAGGTTTCGTGTTAAACGAACGAAGAATAAGTATCAATCGAGACCGTTATATAATATTTTATTTATTTGAACTATGGAAAAAAAATATTACGAAGCGACTGTCTAATATATTAAAGCTTTTCCTTTTATATTTATATACGTATTGTTTTTTTCTCTCAATAACATTTTCAGTGCTCTTGTGTTGCTACTTCAATTGTAAAAAGTTGGGTTAATACAAACATGTCATATTTGCATTTTGTTTTCGAAAAACAAACGATCGTAAATATGGAATCCCACGGGATGGGATTGGGATAACGTTTAAAACACATGGGACAAAATTTTTGTCCCATCCCATCCCATTCGGAGTCCTGATTGAGACTATATAAAAGCATCTGTTTCATTCAATTACCTATAAAGAACGAAAAATATCATGTTAACGATTCTTACAATTGTATCAATACTCTATCTTATATCAAATAATAATATCGATGGAAAAATTATTGGAGGCTATTGGCCTAATTGGGTCGACTCACCTATTCGTATTCGTGATGTCAATATGAATTATAATCTTATATATTTATTTCATGCACAACCTGTCGGTGGTCCACCGGGCACAACAGGTGAAGTATACTTTAATCGGCCACGAGATGGTCGAGGAGCTAATACTCATTTGAAAGAAGATATTCTATATGCTAAAACAGTTCAAAATCGGTCGATAATATTATCAGTTGGCGGTGCAAACAATGGTATGAGTTTTCCGAATCGAACAAAGTCCCAAACTTTTGTCAATAGTATTGTTAGTCTTCAAGAAAAAATAGGTGCTTTCAATGGATTAGATTGGAATACGTTCGAAGCGGAACAGGCATCGGACACAGATGAAATGATTTGGATTAGTTTAGAATTGAAACGACGTTATCCTGGCTTTCTTATTACTGCGCCGCCAGCAGCTTGGAATAAACGAGATTTAGCTTTTTGTCAGGCAATGGTACTAGCTGGTGCTATGGATTATGCTGCACCACAATACTATTCTGGACCGAATCTAGCTAATCAATCTTATATAGTCAAAAATATTGATCAATGGGTGTCAGTACTTGGTGTATCACATGTCGTTGTTGGTTTCGGTGTCGATCCTGGTGTACGAAATTATATGACTATTGATCAAGCAGTAGCAACATGGAAAGAACTTCGAAATAAATATCCTGATCTTCGAGGTGTATTCGATTGGCAAATACATAAGGATGAAGCTTTCGGATGGTCATTTGCCAATAATGTTGGACCTCTTGTTACTGTAACAGTCAATGATTATCAATCGTTCTTTTCTTTCATATTATCGTTTCTTTCCTTTCTTTTCTCTCCTTTCTTTCTCTAGAGTTATATTACATTCAACATGACACAGTTTTCAAGTGCAAATGGAGAGTACGCGTACTCGAAAATACTGAGGTCGTATTTTTTTCCGCCATTCATTACCTTTCTCTCTCTATATATATACACGTTTGCATGCTCTCGTCATTCTTATTTTATACTCATTTAGAAACTGTACTACTATAAAACTGATTGCAAACGATGGTGAAAGTACTTATTGTCGGTGGAACGGGCCCAGTAGGACAAGCTATATCGAAAATATTTCTTGCAAATCAAACACCCTTTGTTATTGGCAGCCGTAATCCAACAAGTGCTTCTCAATCAGCTTCAAAATGGATTCATATGGATTTGACAAAAAACGAAGGAATCAATAAAAATATCGAAGATGATGTCGATACAATATTATATCTTGCAAGTTTGCCCTACGAAACAATTAATGGTGAACCAATTGATATAACTTTAACAAGGAATTTATTAAATTCAATTCCAAAAAAAAATATTAAACATTTTATTTATATTTCCATTGTTGGAATTGATAAGATGTCTTTTACATATTACAAAGCAAAACTGGAATGCGAACGTTTAATCAAAGAAGCCGGTATTCCGTATACCATACTGAGAGCTACTCAATTTCACAGTCTTGCAGAAGATTTAGGAAATTATTTGCTAAATTATCCAATGGATGCTGTTTCAAAACAGGCAAAGATACAGCCAATTCAAGTAGAAGCAGTAGCTATTGAATTAGCTAACATTGCAACAAAACCGCCATTGAATGGCACGTACGATATTGGTGGTCGAAAGATATATACGATGAAAGAAATAGCTGATTCATTAATGGAGTCACGACATGAGAAGACATCGGTGCCTCCTATGCCGATAATTGATGTTGTTCTCAACGATTTTACCGAAGGAAATAATACTTGTGAAAATATTTCATCAAATTCTAATACATGGGAAGAATATCTAGCTGAAAAATATACGAAATAACTTTCTACTTGTTTTTTTGTATCACGACTCTTTTCTAAATATACAGACTCAAATGCTTTGAAGCCCTCTATATGTCCGAGATAAATATTGGCTTTAAAAAACAACGAATCATTTATTTCGAGAGATACTATTTTTCTTTCTTAGAGATTTATTTGTAAAGATGGCAAAGATACCAACACGACAATTAGGAAAAAATGGTCCTCAAGTATCTGCTCTTGGGTTTGGAGCCATGGGTTTATCAGGATCCTATGGAACTTCAACAGTACTAGTCGATGAAGAACGTTTCAAGATTTTTGACCGTGCTATCGAACTCGGCTGTACTTTTTTCGATAGTGCTGATGTTTACGGAGATAGTGAAGATCTTCTTGGAAAATATTTTCAAAAATATCCCGAACAGCGAGAAAAAGTTAGTATATACGTAATTACTCAATGATATCTCAATTTTCTTTTCAGGTATTTCTTGCAACTAAATTCGCCAATATTACTACGCCGGAGAAGAAATTTTTAGTTCGTGGTGATGCACAATATGTTCGTGAAGCAAGTGAAAAAAGTTTCAAACGTCTCGGTCTTTATGTTATCGATTTATATTATGTACATCGAATTGATAAAACCGTACCAATTGAAGAAACAATCGGTGCTATGAAAGAATTAGTTGATGCTGGCCGAGTAAGATATCTTGGTTTATCGGAATGTTCAAGTGATACACTTCGACGAGCATATGCTGTTCATCCAATCGCATGTGTACAAATTGAATATTCACCGTTTAGTTTAGATATTGAACGAGATGATGTGGGATTATTGAAAACATGTCGAGAACTTAACGTAGCTATTGTTTGTTATTCACCATTAGGCCGTGGAATGTTTGGTGGACAGATTAAGAGTCCAGATGATCTTGATGAAGGTGATCGTCGACGAATAATGCCACGATTTTCAAAGGAGAATTTTCCGAAAAATCTTCAATTAGTTGATCAAATAACAACGTTAGCTGATAAGAAAGGTTGTACGTCAGGTCAGCTAACATTGGCATGGATTCTTGCGCAAGGTGACGATTTTATTCCAATACCAGGCACAAGTAAAATCAAAAATTTAGAAGAGAATATTGGAGCTATTGAAATTGAATTAACTCAAGAAGAAATTCAAGAAATTCGAGAAGCATGCGAAAAAGCTGATGTAGCAGGCGGCCGTAGTCTTGAACAAATGACGGCCTATTTATTTGGTGATTCAGCTCCGAAAAAGAACTAATTCAAATAGACATTCAGTTTTTTGTTGTCTGTTACCAATATATTTCCAATTTCATTATTTTCCTTTTAGATAAAATCCTCAAAACGCCGCTCTATGTCTCGTTCTTCTCCGTTGTACTATCTCATTTTTACTTGGGATGGTGCAGGTAATCAACCACCAACAATTGCTATCGCTCAACAACTCATAAAACAAGGTCACAGCGTATCCATTGCTGGATATGCTAGTCAGAGAAATCGTTTTGACAAGCGAGGATTACGATTCATTCAACTAGAACAAACGCACGAATTGGTGATGGCAAGTACTTCTACAGGATTCGATCGACTTATTGAGACAACTTGGTGTTGCAAGATGCATCTCAAAGAAGTTCCTATGTTAGTGAAACAAGAAAAACCTGATCGAATCATTGTAGATTGCATGATGTACGGAGCTTTGACTGCTGTGGAAGAGAATCCTGAGTTGATGAAGATTTCTTACATATTAGTGCATACTATTCCTGGCGGTATAAGCACTCCAGGTGGATTGATTGAATCATTAAATATCAATCGTGCCAATGAAATGAGACTTGCTGAAGGTCTCGAACCTGTCAAAGAACTGTGGGATACATGGAAATGGGCCGAAGATAAACAAGCGGGCCGAGCATTAGTTACTAGTATTCCTGAGTTGGATCCATTTGCTTCTCGTCTTAGTCCTTCGCTATACAGATGGATCGGTCCACAAGTAGAGAATGCACCTCCTTCCGGATGGATCAATTCATGGTCACAAGATGATCGACGATCGTTTATCTTGGTTTCTTTCAGTACAGAACCATTGTTCAATAGTCATAGCAAAATACAACGAACTCTGACAGCATTATCAGATCAAACCAAATACCGTGTGCTAGTCACACGCACGATAACATCCATGAAAGATATAGATGTGCCCGATACTAGCTCAACGTGTGGAACAATTCGGAGCAGGAATTGCCTTAGATGGAGAGCAAGCCACATCTGAACAAATTCATGACGCTGTGCAACGTTGTATCGTTGATCCGTCATTCAAAAATCAAGCAAAGAAGATGAGTTCAATCATTGATAATGTATTAGCGAAAGGACTCTGTATTGAGTAGTAATCTTTTGTTATTCTTGTGAAAATATAAGAGACATATAAAAGGCACAGTTTATCGCTAATAGTGCATCTATTCATTTCTTTATTATTTTCATTCGTGTGAAAAAGAAAATATGTTTAGCAAACGCCTATGTCGTGAGTGTTCTTTCAAAAAAGAAACAATCTTCTATTCAATTATTTTCATAGTTTCTACAATAAATTTAATTTTGTTCATAAGTTTTGTTGCTTTTTTACCACGAAAAGTAACATCATCAGGTAGCTGTTCAGTTGTTTTCGATTATGCAAATGCAATAGTGAAACGTCCTCTGAAATTGATAGCATAGTCACGCACTGGTTCTATGCATTCTGCTCGAGATTCGCATACGGCAACAGTTTTAAATAATGGTGAAGTATTAGTTACTGGCGGTTTTGGTCCTATGGCGAAAAAATGTGAATTGTATAATCCAATAACAGGTAATTGGACAAAAGCTGCTGATATGCATGCTCAACGAGTTGGTCATACAGCTTCATTGTTAGCAAATGGATCAGTACTAATTGTTGGTGGATCACCTGATAGTGATAATTCTCTTGAAGATGCTGATGACGCATCTGCTGAATTATACGATCCGATAATTAATGTTTGGCCATTGGTTCATCGTATGCATGATGCTCGAACAGATCATACAGCCTCAATTTTACCAAACGGAAATGTATTAGTTACTGGAGGATCAGATGAATTTGGTGAAACAATAGCTCGATGTGAATTATATAATCCATCCACAGGAAAATGGTCAAAAACTGGTAGCATGCACTTTGCACGACAATGTCATGTAGCAATAACATTACCTGATGAGAAAGTGATGGTTATTGGCACCTGGGGTGACTTTGATGAAGCAAAGACAACTGAAATATATGATCCATCGACAGGAAACTGGACAATCGCTGCTACTATGAATGTTGAACGATATCAACACACAGCAACACTGTTAATGAATGGACAGATCTTAGTTACCGGTGGAACACATTATGGTACAGAACATTTTACAAGTGCTGAATTATATAATTCAACAACGAACACTTGGACTAATACTACTAGTATGAATTTTGGTCGATCACATCACACAGCAACTCTATTGAAAAACGGACGAGTCTTAGTTACGGGTGGAAATGTTGGAGCAAATTCTTCAGTTCCCAATAGCGAATTATATGATCCATCGGCAGAAACTTGGACTATAATTGATAGCATGCATGAAAATCGAAACGAGCATACAGCATCAATATTATTAAATGGAAAAATATTAATTGCTGGCGGAGAAGATTATTGGAACAATGTTACTCGTACTGCTGAACTATATGATCCAACATTCTCAAGTTGGGCAAAGTCAGAAGAGTGCTGAATATCGAGTACATTACGCATTAGTATTCTTTGTATTTATTTTTCACAATAAAAAATATCTAAGTAGAATGCAAAGAAAAACTGTTAATATAATAGAAGAACTTCCATTATTAGATGATGTATTATAACTCCAGTTTACTATATAACTATTGTTCATTGGTAATTGCAGTCCAATTACATCAATAATTTGTGTCTTTTCTCTTCGAACTGCAATCACTTGTCTATCATTGACAATAATATTAGTTGGTAGTTCACTTTTTAGTCCATAAATTGCTAGTGAATCTAAAATCAAATTAGACATATGACTATAATTATTGTTAACGATATCGATTCGTAATTGATGATTTTGTAAAGACCATTTATATGTTGCATAGAAGTATGCATTTGTTTCAAGTGTTTCACCATCATCACAGAATAAATCACCTTCAGCATTTCCATTCGAATCCAGTACAATAATAAGTCCGAATGGATTCTTTCTAATACAACAAATCAGTGAAATAACTATCTTTTATAGTAGTTTTACCGTGAATATTTAGTATTGTTTGCATAGATTTGAGTTGGAATGATTGCTGCACCTCGAAGTAAAATTGGAATGGTAGTCAAAGGTGTTTGTATGGTGACATATTGCGGTTGATCAGACATCGAAACACCTGTATAGTAATCGTACCAATCCGATGAAGGAATATAGACGTTTAATTGTCGAACTCCATCATCGGTCACTGGTGCAATCATAATATGAGATCCAATTAGAAATTGTAAATATATATCGAGTGTTATCTTGTCAGTGGGATACTCATGAAAGAGTGGTCGAATAACTGTCGAACCATTTGTGTGCGCTTTATAGAAAAGAGTATAATAGTAAGGCAGAAGTGTGTAACGGATACGCAAAGCATCAATCATGATCGCTGTAGATGATGCATTCCATGCAGCTGGATCTTGATCAGGTAATTTCCAGATATTATGCTAAATATACGTATAGAAGAAATGCCAAACTTACAGTGAATCGAAAAATTATCCGTCCACCTACTCAAATTTTTTCTTTCAGTTTTTTTCAACCGTACAGAAACTAACTTCGGAACTTCTATTAGTTGCATCTTGTAGCATATCATGTCTAGTAAATATACTATCAGTTTCATCTTTCTATTTCCTTCAATCTTTATTTTCATAACAAACGAAAAAATATACATGAATTTTCGAGAACAAAAAATTATCCGT
>Ga0209930_1004440_pt1 | contig 12501 bp, 8 predicted proteins | sample ThiBiot_500_biof_2_FD_183948 | JGI IMG/M metagenome (GOLD analysis project Ga0209930, IMG submission 183948) | Wastewater bioreactor microbial communities from Cape Town, South Africa - Thiocy_cont_500_biof (SPAdes) | ecosystem: Engineered > Bioreactor > Thiocyanate-remediating >... | reverse complement strand
TTTATTTTCTCTGATTTTCTTATCCTGTTCTCCTCTTTGACTATAGAAGATAAACTAAGCTTGTAGTTAATTAATAAAACGATTGAAAATAAAGTTGATAAGTGTCTTTCTCTTTCTTTTTTATTTTGTTGATTACACATATAGAAAAATAAAATAATTTCAAGAAGAAGAAGAAGAAGAAGAAGAAAAAAAGAAGAGCAAATGAATGATTGCAAATAGAAATTGAGATTAGACTTGAATGCACATCCTGTTTGGTTTTCGAAGACAAAATCAATTCTCCTAAATCGAATTTGATGTTTAAATCAGATTTAAACAGAAGTCATTGCAATATGTTTGTTCTAAACAAAACAAAACAAGTCAATTCAAAGAAAGAAAAGAATGTGACAAACCTTTGTTGAAGATTTTCCATTGGAGATTTTCTCTTTTTTTGTCTCGATTTCATATAATTTTGATTTCGTCGTTGACAACGATTTTTTCTTTGTTATTAATCTTTAAACAAAAAGCAAACAAAGAATTAGAAAAAAAAGGCAAATTCGAAAATGAAACCTTGGTGGTGTTGATGATCCAAATATTCTTGAACAATTATAAACTATTCCATAATCAAACTAAAAAGAAAAAAATCGATCGAGAGAAAGAAGATGAAAAGGAGAACGTACAGGATTAATATTGGTTTTGAATTTGCCTGTAACTTGTTCGTTAGTAGTTCGTCCTCGATAAATTAACATTAAATGAAATGAAGTGAGACCACCAATAGGAATAGTTAATAATAAAACAAAAATAATTAATATTATTGAAATAATTGACGAAATATTCGAAAAATTTTCATGTTCTTTTATCAAATAATAAATAGAAAATGCTAAGACAATAAACATGTGAAGTAATACACTTAACAAAAAGTAAATAAAGTAATGATAATTTCGACGTCCAACACAATTATTTAACCATGGACAATGATGATCAAATGTATCAATACAAAAATCACAAACAGAACAATGCGAACATCTTGGCGGTCGATAGAAACCACATGTTTGACACCATTTCATTCGACATTGAGTGCCATGAATTTCGACAATTTTATGAAAATTCGTTTCTGAATCGTCGTTTTCATCGGGTGGAGCTCGACTATATCGTCCTGGATCGGTATAAATCGCCAAGAGGAAATTATTGACAACAAATAGAAATAAAAGTCCGTGAACAAGTCCAAAAACATACGAATATTTCTCGATTATCCATCGACAAATAAACACAAAATAAAGTGTCGATAAACTGATTAATAAACTCCACGCAACAAAACAAGGAATACGACGAACGATTCCACGAATACAACGTCGACAACGTGAATTAGACATTTCAATTGACGATGATTTCGTTTTCACTGATCGATCGTTTGCTTTCGACATTACATTTGAACATCTTCTTTCTTTTCCTCTATTTACTTTTTATCTACATTCTGCCGTTTTTTTTTGTCATTAGAGGTCGCACATTTAGCTGAATTCAATTCTTTCTTCTTCTTCTTCTTCTTTTTTTTTCGTCTTCGTCTTCTCGTTGGAATAAATTAAACAAGACAAATGTGATGATCTAACAAAGAAAAACATTTGCTTTGCATTTTCATTTTGAAAATCAAATGAAAACATTCTTTTTGCTTCACTTTGAATAGAAAAAAAATGAAGAGCAGTAGGGGTTAGACAACGTCGACAAAGGGCACACAGCATGTGACACCACACCATATGCAAATACAAATGGTCAATCATTCAATAGACAATACACAGAGAAAGAGAACATTTTCATTTCAATAACTAAACTTATACTTTCATATTATTACATCGATTCGATTTGATTCATTCGCGACGACTTTTTCTTCTTCTTTTTAAATAACAACCAAATCTTTTCTTCTTCTTCTTCGTTTTTTTTCTCGTTTTCAAAAGGTAAGATTAACATTTTTCTTTCGATTTCAGCTGAATAAATAAATAAATCTCGTTTGAAGATCTCGTCTCTTTTGATTTTTAATTAAGACAACAACTTGTTAAATGTTTTGTTATTCATTGCCATTCAGTCTTCAGGCGCCTTCTTCGCCTTTTTTTTTTTATTTTCTTTTGGTTAAAAGTGACTGAATGAATATCAAATATAAAAATAAAGTAAAATCTCCATAAACTAAACGTTGTAAAAGAGAAGAAATATGTTAACCAGTCGATCTGATTGGATAGAAAAAAAAACGAGCGAGAGAGAGAGAGAGAGCAAGACTTTCGAAAGGGTAAAACAACTGATGCTTTTGCTTTTCTCTCGACCACATAACCACAGAACGACAAGAAATGAAATGGTTGCTAACACTCATAGGCAAATAACGCACAACAATCTCAAACGATGAGTAGACACACACATCAAGAAGAAGAAGAAGAAGAAGAAGAGGAGGAGGAGGAAAAAAACCAGTTTGTTTCTCATCGGTCGTTCTCTTTCTTTTTCTACTCGCGATATTTACCTAGGCTTTTTTTTTTCTTCTTCTGTTCGGTCGACATACACACATTCATCGAACAGAGAGAGAATTAGAGAGACAGACACACACACAATAAAAAAACGAGAAAGAGAAAGAAAGAGAGAGAGAAGCACGTTTGTTCTCTTAACTTGTTCGCGATTTAGTCAAACATTCTCGACGAACGAATAACCAAATAAAACAACATCGAATCGATTTTTTTCTCTTCTTTTTCCTTCTTCTTCTTCTTGATAAATAAAATAAAATAAAATAAATGATCGGGTTTATGATTTTCAGATTTGCAAATGAGCTCGACACGAATCATTCGTCGTACAGTTGAACATGGCGTTCGTCAAGCGACCGACGGTTCATCGGCTAGTAAAGGCGAAGCATTAGCTTTAATGAAAGAACAACGTGATCATGAAAAACAAGAATTAATTCAATTAAACGATCGATTTGCGAATTATCTCGATCGAGTGAAATATTTAGAACAAACAAATAAACAATTGCAAACAACTTTAGATCAATTACGATCGAAATGGGGTTTAGATTCCGATCGATTTAAAACTCAATTCGAACCACAATTAAATGATTTGAGAGCGTCCATCGATTTGGCTACGGTCGACAAAGCCAAAGCCGAAATTCGATCGAAACGAGCCGAATACGATCTATTGTTCTACAAGAAATTAGCCGACGAAGCCAATCAATGGACACAACAAGATAAATTAAAAATCAATTCATTAGAATCAACAATCGAAGAAAATCAACGAGAATTACAACATCTCCAACGATTGATGCAAGATCTTATGAATGATATTGAAAAATATCGAAATGAAATGAAACATCTCTACGAAGAAATCTCGCGACTTCTCATCGAATTAGATCAAGAAACATTGGCGAGAATTAAAATTGAAAATGAAAAACAAACACTCGAAGAACAAATTCCGTTTCTTTCGGCCATTCACGAACAAGAAATGAACGAATTAAGAAATCTTTCATCGCCCAATATTGGCATCGATCCAACAACATTCTACAAAAACGAATTACAACGAGCTATTAGAGAAATTAGAAACGATTTCGAGAATCTTTCGAAATCACAACGTTCGGAACTCGAAGAATATTATCGAATCAAAACCGATGAAATCGTTCAACAAGCACAAAAACAAAAACAACAACAAAATAATCAATTACAAAACCAAGAAAATTCCAATCAAATTCGAATTTCAATCAATGAAACCAAGAAGGAAATGTTCGATCTTCAACAAAATTACAACGATCATCTTCAACAAATGAGTCAATTAGAATCGAAATTAGAAACACTCAAACGAGAAAATGGAGATCTCATCGACGGACGAGAACGAGAAATCTTAGAACTTCGTTCTCGTCTCAACGATCTCATGGCTGCTTACGATGAAATTGTTTCGAATAAATCATCACTCGAATTCGAAATCAATACTTATCGTCGTTTACTCGAATCCGAAGAAGCACATGTCAAAAAAGTCAAAGATGTTAAAACTTCTTCATCATCAATTACAACAACAACAACAACAACCAACATTTCAAGACACAATCAAGATCTCTATCAACCAACACCACCACCACCACCACCTGTCAGACCAACTATTGTCGATACTAGAATCAATCAAACTGAAATGCAAGCTAAAACGACATTTCAACGATCGGCTAAAGGTCCAATTAATATCGATGAATGTTCACCAGATGGCAAATATATTCAATTAGCTAATACATCGAAAAATAAAGATATTGATCTCACTGGTTGGCGATTACTTCGTAAAGTGGATAATTCACCTGAAATTAGTTATTCACTTCCTTCGAACTTTAAATTAGCTTCAGGTAAATATGTTAAAATTCATGCTCGTGGTCAAGGCAAAGAACGATTACCTTATGATCTTGTTTTGCCAACTCATGATTCGTGGGGTGTTGGTGTTAGTGTTGTTACACGACTTTTAAATGAACAAAATGAAGAAAAAGCCACTCATATTCAAAAAACTGTTTATGCAAATTAATTTTATGAAAAAAATAACTTTTCCTTTTTCTCTTTTCTTCGTCTTTTTATTTAAAATTAACTTTAATCACAAACATTGTCTTCATTTGGAAATAAGAACATTTCGTCTCTCTTTCTCTTTCTCTCTCTCATCTCATCTTTCGCTCTTTTGTTTTTGTCATTCAACGTGTGTTTCTTCTTCTTTTTTTTCTTAAACTGCTTCAATTCAAATAAATTTCAGTTAGATTAACAAGAATCAATTCAATGTTGTTTGTGACAAACAGATCTTTATCATGATTAACATTAGACCAAACACAAGAACATTCTTCTTTTTTCTTTTTCTTCTCTCGTCTTTACAGTTGATTACAACAAATCTATTAGTCGACGACACAAAAAGGAAGCAGAAACAGAAGAAAAAGAACCAACTGGTTTTTGTTCGATTGTTAGATGTCTGTCGATAGTTGTCCGTTTAGACGAGGAGATGTGTCGACAACACTGATTCTTTTCCTTCTTCTTCGACGACGACAATCTCTCTTGCTCGACTACAGAAACGATACTCTTTACAAGAACAAGAAAAAAAGGAAAAAAAATCGTCGTCATCTTCTTCTTTTGCTTGTCGATCAATTGACAAGAAACGAGAAAAAAAAGAAAAGAAGAAGAAGAAGAAGAAGAAGAAGAAGAAGAAGAGAGAAAGAACGTGGTTCCAAGAATATTCTCTTTTGCTTTTTTGTCTGTTTTGTAAGACAACTAGAAAAAAAAAGATCTGCATTTGTATTGGTATGTAAAATGTCTTCAAATGTGAATATGAGTTTGTCAAGTGAAATGTCTCGTGATTCGTCGTCATTAAATATTCGATCGATCGAGAAATATGTTTTGTATGGAATTGGCATCAGTGGCATTACAATCAATATTTTGATCATGATTTATTTATTATTAATCACATCGTACAAAATGAAATCGTCGTGTTTTTTCTTTCATCATTGTTTAATTTGTTTGATTTTGTCGATCTTATGTATTCCTTATTCATTGAGTTTGGATAATCATTCAATAAAATGTGAATATTTAGCGAATATTCAAGTGACATGTGTAACTTGTCAATTGTTGAATATTTCTGCGATGGTCGCGAGTGAAGCGTATCGTTTCGAAGATTTAATTCATTCGGAAACGAACAACAAACGTCAACCAACTCAAACAACGACGTATTTCGACAATGAAATCAAAAACGAGAAAAAACAAAGTAAATCAACGATTAGTTGTGGTTGTTTATCATTTGGCATCATTACTATTTGGTTTTCATCGGTGATTCTTCATTTGGGCATAACAATGATTGGCAGTGAAAAGAAATCTTATTATGAATTCAATGAAAAGTATTGTTATTTCATAATTCGTGATATTCGTGGTTATGTATTGACATTGATGTGGATCATTATTACGATCTTTTCATTGATAATAACAATTCGATATATTCGAAAGATTCTCGCTGAAGTATCGAAAGCTCGTCGTTTGAATGAACCATTGTTATCTTTGGCGATCATTGGTCAATCTCATGGTAAATCCATTGCGAACAAAGATCTTTTGATGCAACAAATTCAATGTCGAATTCAATTGAATATTCTTCTGATAGTTTTATTTATCGTATTTTGGTTTCCATTGTTTGTCGTAACTTTAGTCGATATTAAATTTCAGATCAATGATTTAATCGTTCGTTATTTGTTTCTGTTTGCTTGGTTGAATAGTTCGATATCAGCGTTGACTTATTTATTTTTCTTCGATCAATTTTCGTTTTCATTTCGTCGAAAACGTTTGACAACGTACGATTCGTTGACATCGTATTACAATCGAATTGGTGATCGATTTCATGATATTGGCAAAGCTGAACAAATCATCAAAGACACAACGAATTCGCCAACGTCGAATCTCAATTCGAATTCGATTTTTGTCAAAGAACTTTCGTCGAACGAACGCGACGATTGTTCATCTTTATCTTCATGTACAAATATAACCAAAGCAACATTTCAAAATGGTTTACTTGTTACCAATCCTAAACATTGACTCTTCTTCTTCTTCTTCTTCTTCTTCTTTTCTTTTCGTTTAGCTTTTGTTTTTTGTCGTCACTTTGAATTGTTTTGCTTTTCTTAATCGGTTTGTTTGGCAAAGAAATAATAATAAAATAGAAAAACATTTGTTTGATCTGATGTCACTAGTTGAATCGTTGTTGTTCGTTTTCATTGGTCGAACATAAGAATTGACCTTTGTTGTCGTTTTGTGTTCGCCGGGAAATTTTCATTTTTTGGGAAATTCATTCGATTTGAAGACGAATAGAGAAGAGATGGAAGAACAAGATTTACAACGATTTGTATTCGATCTTTGTCAAGATTTGAATTTAGACAATCAAATTGGCGTTGATTCTCTGTCAAATTATCGTTCATTGTTGAAACATTATCTTCTCGAAGGCAATCAAACACATTGGTTAGCTATTTCATTATTTGTCAATTGTAAAAAAAATCCCAAACAAAATCCAATTTCATTGACACGTTTATTTCGTAATTTAAAAGATTTTCATTTGATTGAATTCTTCGATAAATTGAGTAAATGGGTGAACATGTTGAATTTACCTGCGTATTTACAAAACGACATTTTGAATATCGAACATGAATTTAATATTTCATCGATTATTTTCGATAAATATTTGAATTTATTCGATCAATTATTCGTTTGTTCAAAAGAGAAATTAGTCAATTATCAATTCGTCAATCTTCGCAGTGAATTTCAACTAAATGCAAAATATAAACAGAAGAAAGTCAATTTCGTTTATTTGTATCAATTTATTTGGACAATTTATTCGCTTCTCAAGACAATTTATCCGTTGACATCGAACGATTTGATGTCGTCATTTCATTTACTTTTATCTTCGAATTTATTCGTTTATCAATTGACAAAACAAGCCAAACTGTTTCATTTACTCAAAGAAACTCAATCGAGTGACAAGTTAATCAATGAATTCAGTGAAACGAACAATTGTTCGTTGTCAATGTTAAATTGTTTAATCGAAGAACACATAAAAAAAGTTCTGTTTGAACGTATTGATTTAAGTGAAATCGATGAAAATAAATATTTCGAAATCATTCGACAAATCAACAATCAATACGATGAAATTGTTCTCACCAATTGTTTTATTGATCAACGAATTTTCATTGAAAATTCATCGAAATTCGTCGATTTTCTCGATCAATTAAATGAAAATCGAAATCAAAAGTTAATTCAAAATAAAACTCCGTTAACAGCTCAACAACATTTAACTTTCTTCAATTCGAATTCAAGTCAACAACAATATTTAACTCCAATTTCTCAAGCCAATCAATTGATTCAATTGTTAACTTCGATCGTATCGAAAAGTTCGAATCTTCTTCAATATGTTGGTCAACAGACTTACATCGACGATCTCAATCAACGACTCAACGATTACGAACAAATCTATTTACGTGAATTTCAATCGAATGACAACGATTATTCATTTCAATTCAATCGACATCGATTTACATTTGCAACCAAATTATTTTTCGTCACTTTAGAAAACATTTTCTACATTGAAAACAAACGAATTCATTCCAATCCGCATAACAACAACAACAATTCACAAATCTATCAAACATTTCAAAAACTAATCTTAACCAATGAATTTACGAAATCGTTGTTTAGTTTATGTTTTCTCTTGGTTTCATATTGTTATGGTGATGCTAAACATGATCTCAATTGGATTTTGAAATTCTATTCATTGAATGGATATTCTCTTTTGAAAATCATTCAAATCTTTCTCAAAAGTACAAGAGAAATCAATCAATCACGAGTTCTTATCAAATATTTATCAACAATCGAAGAAACGATTCTATCTTCGATGATTTTCGAACGAAATTCGTTATTATGGAATGACATTCAAACCAAAGGCATTTTACCTTATAAAAATCTTTCATCTCAATGTCCATCTTCGCCAAATTCGAATCTAATTCAACATTTCCATCAATCGCCATTGTCTCATCAAATCAAACGACGATTATTCGACAATTCGACAACAACAACAACAACAACATCGGTGACTCGAACTCAATCGGACACAACAGTTGACAACAGTCAAAGACATCCATTGAAAGCAAGTCCTTATATGATGTTCTACAAGAAATTCTATCGACTTGTGTCACAACGAATTCATTTGATTTACATTCGATTATTTGGAAACGAACAAAAACATTTTCTCAATCAAATTTGGAATTTATTTTTGTTTCTATTCGAACATCACATCGAACATTTATTCAAATCTCGACATTTAGATCAAATCATTTTGATTTGTTTCTTCTATTCATTCAATTCAAAATTAATCGACAATCATGAATTAACTTGGACGAAACTCATTCAAATCTACAAAACAATGCCCAATGCCAATCTTCACTTGACAAGATCAGTTTTTATTCGAACTATTCAACAAGATAATTCATCATCTCCTCCTCCTCTTCTTCATCATCAATCGACAACCGGCAATGAATCGATTTGTTTGACTCCGTCGAAACCAGCTGGAACAATTCATCAAATCGACGAACAGATTTTCGGAGATATTAAAAGTTTTTACGAAGAAATTTTCTTGAAAATCGATTCGATCGAAGAGAAAATCTCGAATTATTTCGAATCGAATTCGTTGATTCAATTTCCGAATCAATTTCATTTAAACGAAAATCAAGCAAATCATTTATCGATTCATTGTGGTAAAAATCTGTTCATCGATTATTCATCGAAACAAATCGCCAAGAATCTCTTCGACAACGCCGATACAAACGAAAATCAACGTCAAACAAATCAATCGAATTCATCGAACAATATTCTTTCCTCGTCGATTCAAGTCTCACAAACGAATACCGTTCAAACGACAACAACACGAACATTCGACGGCAAATTTCTCACGACAATTTCAACGTCCTATCAAAATAAAAATCCAACGAATCCATCGAATCAACTCAACAATCAATTTCAATTTGGACAAACATTTAAACGAACTCTGTCCGATCAAATCATTTCCAATTCAAATCAATTGAATAGTCTCACCAAAAAAGTCTTACAAATTGAAAATGATCGACAATTGTCATCAAATCAACAATAAACATTCTCTTTTTTTTTCTTCTTTTATCTGTACAAAAATCACTTGTTTTTCTTTTCTTTTTTTTTGTTATTACTGATTACAAACAAATAAAATTTGACAAGATAAATGTGAATCGATAGAGAGTGGCCTCTGTTGGGCCTCCATACAAACACAAATCTATGAAATTATTATCCTCTATCTCTCTCTCTCTTCTCTCTGTCCTCTCTATCGACGACCATTCATTTGAAATGTGATTTTGTATGTTGAATGTTGAATTTGTCCGATGATGTTTCTAACCCAGCTCACTTTGAAAGTAATGAAACAAGTGCATATCTTATTATGCATTTCAAATCGACTGAGGACAAACGAAATAATCTTTCTTAACAAAGATTCGTCAAATAAAATAAAAAGGAAAATGAGAATTTGAATGAAAATTAAAGAAAATAATAAATAAATGTGTTCTAGAAGTTTTTTTTTCAATAAAATAAAAGCGTTTGAATGAATGAATTTGTATGAAGAGAAATGTAAATGTTTATTCGTGTTGAGTATAGATGTCACTGTTTCAATTGAAATTATTTTGTCGAATTTGAAAATAAATAAAATAAAAATGAAATGAAAAAAGGTTTTAATTGCTTTATAATTGTAAATGAAATAGTGAGAAGGTAATTGCAAAGAATCGATGGAGGTCGAACAAAAGTTCATATGGTTGAAAATAAATAGAAAAGAAAAACATTCGTCTCGTCAGTTAGTTGTTTTGTGTTGGAAGGTTGTTTCAGTTTGAAATTATGTTCAACGTTGAATTCGATTTTTGAAAGAAAACAAGAAAAGAAAAAGTGAAGAACGATGTTGTCCCGAATCATTTGTTTATTTGTCTGTGGTAAATTGCAAATCGAAATAAAACTTGTGAAAAAAGAACTTTATTGAGTTTTGTTAATTTAGTCAATGTTGTGTTGAGTCTTCGTTGTCAGAAAGCATGGCCATCGAATTGTATCTACAATTCGACTTGTTCGTTTCGGTCGGTCGAATGTCAATATTCGTCATCACCATCGTTGAATCGTGGTGGAATGTATTGCACAACAATTATCAAGAAAGAGAACTCGCAAATCCTCATTGGAACAATGGATTGTATGTACGATCAAGAGACAACGAAAACTTGTTTCAATCAAAGTCAATGTCTTATGAAATATACTAATGATCAAAAACAATTTCTGCATTGTTGTTGTGATCAACATCTTTGTAATCTCAATTTTAATTTGTAAGTTTTCTTCTTCTTTCGAGTGAAATTGATTTCATTTTCGATTTAGATCTGATCCCGAACCCGTTTCAATGACGTCCAATGATTTGCATGAGAAAAGTAATGAATTGAATGGCAAATGATGAAAGAGAAAGAGAGAATTGTTCGGATTGTGTTTAGATGTTTGCCAAGGTCGAGTTTGTCATCGAACATTTTGGCTGATTTTGGTTGTGTTTGGTTTGATTTTGTCGGTTCTTTTCCTTTTAATTTCTTTTATTTGTCGAAAATATTTTATTGGAAATTTGAAAAAATGTCGTAAAAGTTCTCGTTCACCGGCAACTCACACCAACGGTTCAGTTGCCAATCCAAGTGAAACAAGTCCTTTTCTTATTGAAAATCAATTCGAATTGAATTCGAATTCAATTGAAGTCGGCAATTTATTTAAACGAGGTCGATTCTCTCAATTGGACAAAGGTCTTTACAAAAATCAACAAGTTGCATTGAAAACATTTGCCAACGAGCCCCAATCGACAACTTTATTTGACAATGAAAAGTTCATTTATTCTCTTATTTCAATTCAACACAAAAATATTCTCAAGTAGAATTTCTTTCTGTTTTTTCTCTTTGTGATTTGTCTTTGAATGTTTGTTGTGTGTGTAGATATTTTGGTTTTACTCGAAGTCCCACGATGCGTTTAGTGTTTGAATATTGTTGCAATGGTTCATTGAAAGAATATTTAAATTCGAATATAATTTCGAATGAATCGGAATTGTTAAACATGTTGAAAGAACTGAGTGAAGGTCTTCATTTTCTTCACAAAGATTTTCGAAATGAAAACGAAAACAAACGTGCACCAATCGCACATCGAGATCTAAAATCTGAAAATATTCTTTTCTTTAATTCGAATCGTTTGGTAATTTGTGATTTTGCAATGTCAACTCAAATTCAACAATATCAATACGGATCGAATCATCAACAACAAGTTGGCACACCTCGTTACATGTCGCCTGAAATCCTCGTGAGTACGATTGGATGTGAAGAAGGATCTTTACTTAAATGTGATGTTTACGCTCTTGGAATTATTTTTTGGGAAGTTTTATCTCGATTTGATTTTCAAAGTAAATTCAATTGATTTTAATCGAAAAGAAAGCAAAAGAAAAGAATTTGTTTAGTTTCTCATGTAAATAAATATAAATTGCCGTTCGAAGATCAATTAAAAGAATATAAATTGAATGTAAATAATCCCACAGTCAAAGAAATGAATATAATTATTGATTTATGTCAACCAAATAATCGTCCATTGATCGATTCCAATTGGGATAATGACAAATTGAAGAGTTATTCAGGAATTATTTCAATATTAAACGCATGTTGGAATCAAAATCCTGATCTAAGAATTCAAGCTGGAGTCGTTCTCAATCGAATTAATTCAATTATCAAAGATTTTCATTCGTCGAAATAAATTCTCATTTCTTATTTATCTCTTTTCTTTTCTTTTCTTCTTCTTCTTCTTCTTCTTCTTCTTTTTCTTTTTCTTGTTTGTTTTGTTTTCTACATCTTTGTTTTTCTTTTTCTTCTTCTTTGTTTTGGCAAATTAAACAAATTCTTTGAATTGAAGAATTCTTTTTTTTTTAAAAACCAAATAAGAGTTTCGTTTAATTCTAAAAAAA
>Ga0209930_1004437_pt1 | contig 12516 bp, 17 predicted proteins | sample ThiBiot_500_biof_2_FD_183948 | JGI IMG/M metagenome (GOLD analysis project Ga0209930, IMG submission 183948) | Wastewater bioreactor microbial communities from Cape Town, South Africa - Thiocy_cont_500_biof (SPAdes) | ecosystem: Engineered > Bioreactor > Thiocyanate-remediating >... | reverse complement strand
AACATCAATAACACTCACTCCCTTGAAACTGGATGCTACGTAGATTCGGTTTCCCTCGGGGCTTACACTTATCCCGAGAGGATCTTTCTGAACCGGAATAGTGGCGTGCACCGTATTGGTAGACGCACTGATAACACTTAAAGTATTGGATTCCCGATTGGATACATAAACCCAATGACCATCAGGAGTTATACATATGCCACTCGGCGAAGCACCAACCTGGACGGTAGCGATCACCGTATTATTGGTGGTATTGATCACACTTACATTATTAGACTGACTATTAGTTACGTAGACTCGACTGCCATCCGGGCTGATTGCTACGCCGAAGGGATCATGACCGATTTCAATTGACGTAAGAATCGTATTAGATATAGGGTCATAGACATCCACTAATCCAGTTGTTGTACTGCTTATCGATTGCTCTAAGCTCACGTACAGTAGAGGAGAAGACTTAGTTATTGGAGTTACAGTTATGATAGCCGTCTGTGAGCTGGTTCCACTATTGAGGGCAGTGAACGAGCTAATAGTTCCCCTACCGTTGGTTGGCAATCCTATGTCAGGATTAGAGTTGGACCACTCATAACTGTTGGATGTTCCATCAAAACTAATTGCATTGACTACTGACCCTGCCAAAACGGTCAGGCTTGCAACGGGATTAACATGGGCAGGACATTGAGCCCAAGCCTCAGATGAATTTCCCAGAAAGCCTAACAAACTCAATCCAAGCAGGAAAAACAACCAACTCTTTAGCACTATGAGTTGGTATGGCAGCCGTCTTCTTTTTTCTCCACAAATTGACTTTAAAAGGTCGGATAGGGAAAATTCTTTCATACGTTTTAACCTCAAAATGAAGCAGTAAACGTATGTAAAAATGTAATACGCTGGTTATTATATACGTCTATGTGCCAGTAATTACAGATGGGACATGGCAAAACTCATAGAGAACGTACTTCCTAGCTCCCAAAAAGGGCTTAACCGAGTTTTGTTCAACCAAGCACATGTGGCAGGCATTGAAGGGATTCTTATAAGGAGAAGACTACAAGCCATTAAAAGTTTGTATGCTTGCGGTTTGCCAGAATAAAATCAAACGTTGATTTACTGGAATTAGATAAATATTAAAAGCAGGTCTGTACCAAGACCTTTTTTATTGATTAACAACCGGGGTAATATTTGTTTAAAACGCGGTTTAAACAAAAAAGCACTTATCATTTTAGATAAGTGCTTGATTATCTGAGTGATCCCGAAGCGACTCGAACGCTTGACCGTCTGCTTAGAAGGCACGCGGATACGATTCCATACCCTTACCCGCCTGTTTTACGATACTTGACAACTAACAGATAATTAGCCAATTATTATCCATTTTTAATAAAACTATTTTGCTGTTATTTGCTGCTATTTGACTAGTTTCGGGCCATTCTTTGGGCCATTTTTTCACTAGTCATGAACCCCAATATCCCCTCGCTCAACCTCGCCTTTAATCCCACCAGGGAGGGTCTTTACAGTGTAAAGCTACGGGTTTCGTATCAGAATATCCGCCAGCGCATTGCCTTTCCGATCAAAGAGGGTGTTGTGGTCAAACCGGCCCTGTACGAGCGGCTGGTGACCAGGTTTGACAATCCTGCCAAACGAATCGCTTTGTCGGCCGAAGCCCAGGCGGTCTATGACCTGCTGAGCCCACATATTGAGAAAGCCAGACTTCTGGCCCAGCAGCTTCGCCCCTTTTCCATTGCTGGCTTTAAAGCCGCCTGGCAGAGCGAGGGGCCGGTACTAATCAATAAAACGGACGTCATTTCCCAGATGCGGGCCAAGGCTGCCGAATTTGAAGCTGCGGACCAAATCGGCAACAGTGATAACTATAAGTCCTCGGCCCGGTCCTTCGAGCGGTTTATCGATTCGCTCTCGCCCGCCGATCGGCGGGGTTTGCTGGGCGATTCTCCTGTGCTTCTGCTTCATCATATCACGCCCGATTTTTTGTATCGGTACGAAAACTGGATGCTGCAATTCGGAAAAGCACCCCGCTCACCCAAAGGGACCCCTACCCCGGCCGGTTTGACGACCATCAGCATGTATACCCGTAATCTGCGGGCCATCTTTAACGACGCCATTCAGAACAAACAGATCCCGGCCGATGCCTATCCGTTCACCAAGGAAGGCTACACGGTACCGGCAACGATCAACGTGAAGAAGTCGCTGACCAAACAGCGGATTCTGGACATTATCGCCTATCCCACTCTGGAAGGCACCACTGAGCAGCGGAGCAAGTGTTTTTGGGTGTTTTCGTACCTGTGTAACGGTATGAACCTGTCGGATATATTTCGGCTTCGCTGGAAGGATGTCAATCTGGAGTCGGAAGAACTGACGTTTGTGCGCCAAAAGACGACCCGTACCAGCCGGGCCAAACAGATCAAGGTCGTTTGTAAGCTGTTTCCCCAGAGCCTTGCTATTCTCGATGAATGGGGCAATAAAAGCCGGGGTCCGATGGATTATCTGTTTCCCTACCTGAATGATGACATGGACGCCCGGCGCAAAAAGGCGGTCATTAAGCAGCTGGTCAAACAGACCAACAAGTACATGGCCCGGGTAGCCCAGGCGCTTGGGATTCAGGAAGAGGTCAACACCTATGCCGCCCGCCATTCCTTTGCGACGATTCTACTACGCTCCGAAGCGCCGGTGGCGTTTATTTCGCAGTCGCTGGGACATACCAGCCTCAAAACAACGGAGGACTACCTGGGCAGTTTTGAGGATGAGCAGACGCGGAAGTATTTGAGTAATTTGCTGTAATAACAAATCGTTAAAACTAAAAAGCCCAGATTCATCTGGGCTTTTTAGTGAAATCATCTTTTAGATTTCACATAACTCGTACTGATGGTATTTTTTATTTACATTTTTATATATCTCAAATACCTTTTTATATTCCTTTAGCTTTTCATACTTACTCGAAATCTGTTTTACTCCGAAAAGAAAAAGCAACTGGCTGGCCAGAGTAAAAAGTTTCATCACTAGTCGAAAAAAGTAAAAAGGAATATAGCGCTCAAAGGCAAATAACAATGCCCCTGTAACAGTCTTTCTTACCTTTATAATTTCAGGGCTTAGTTGTTGAATGTCAGTTTCTACATAAGGAGAATTGTTTTTGGCAAACAAAAGTTGAGACAGATTTTTAAAAGTAAATCGCTCTTTAGCCTTATTAAAAAACCTAGTCATAATTTCAAGTTTTTCAATAGTTACTCTCATTTCCAGCTTTTCTTCCCTTGAAAGCGATTCATTATCAACATTGTCAACTAAGGTAAGAAATACCTCATCATGGGTAGCGCGAAGCCTGTACAATACCAGGTTATGCTTTTCAATTTGCAACGTACTTCTAATTTGAATCGCCAACGTCAACAGCAATCCAAGAAGCAATACCAGCAGGACAATGGATTCGGTTGTTAGCATATCTCTACTATTTGAGTGGACATTTTATTATAAACGTGGGCTTCTATCGGTTTGTTATTACCGGTGAGGCTTCGGTGGTTTAAAACCGATCCTTTGATCAATGAAGTGCATGAGCCGCGTACTCAGTTCTTTTTCATGATCAACAAGCCGCTTAATTTCTTCTGCATTTGCCTTAAGTACCCGTTTGAACCAAACATATTGAAGGATCAAGATAACAATGATCAGTGCAATAATCAGGCCTAAATAAGGTCCATAATAGGTAACTAAGTCTGCAAATGTGGGTATATCTAATTTTGAAGGTGTTGTTACAGTTGGGGTTTCAGGTTGAATCATTATTTTCCCTTTAATGGTGTAAGTTAAAAGGGGGCGCAAATATACGAATTAAATAGCATAGTAGCTTGCAACTCCCTGTAAAAGAGGATTTATAACGTAAGGATATGGGTATTCAAATCTACTTATAAGCTGATTATTGTCAACCCCACTTTACTAAGCGGTGGTTTTTAAAAGCTTACTTATTAGAGGTTTTTAGTAATTGATCTAATTGTGCCTGTTGTTTTTCCAGACGCTTCTCCTGCTCAATCGCATGCAGCGTCAGCTCCTCGATCTTCTGAAGCAGGAGCGCATTCATCTTGACCAGATCCACCCCTTTACTGGCTACCTCCTCGGCCGATGGTACATCCGGCAAATGCCCGTTCTGCTGTACATAACGTTCGATAGCAGGCAGTGACTTGAGCGAATAGCCAGGCGTAAAGACCTTATCACTCCACTGGGCCGGATCCTGAATGCGGAGCTGGTATCGGGCCTTGACGACGTTGCCCTGGCCATCGACCGTTAGAAACTGATCACTCTGATGAGTCGTTCGACTATTATCTGTTAGGCTCGATAGCTTTAAGCCACTTTGATCGGGTTTATCGCTGACCACTTCCAGCCGGGCCGTGGGTGCTGAGGTACCGATGCCCACGTTCACCCCATTGCCTAAGATCATAGCGTTGCTGACAGCTACGCGGGAGTTGGAACCGATGGCGATGGCATTTTGTAGGCCATCGATGGCCTGGGCGTTGTAGCCCATCAACACATTATCGTCACCTGTAGAGATTGCGGTACCAGAAGAAGGGCCGATGATGATGTTGTTAGAACCTGTACTATTGTAGCCTGCTTTGAACCCTAGGAATGTATTATTTCCTCCTGTAAAATTGTTGAAGCCAGCCTTACTCCCTACATAGACATTATTAGAAGTTACGCTTTTAAATCCAGAAGAATCCCCAACAGTTACATTATAATTACCGTACTGATTATTAAAAGAAGCTTGAGAGCCAACGGCTACATTGGCATTGCCTGTTTTAATAAAATAGCCACTGGCATTACCCACGAAGGTATTTCGTATACCTGTCGTCATAAATAAACCTTTAAATACGCCATCGCCCTCACCACCGGCTCCTGACCCTAAAAATGTATTATAAGAGCCTGATGTATTTCGTGCCCCTGTACCATTACCTAAAAATGTATTGAATGCACCTGATTGATTGAATTGGCCGGATTTATAGCCTATCATCGTATTGGCATATCCAGTAGGATCGGCAGATGTCGTATTAGGTGGCGGCTCAAAGCTGGCCCCCGCAGCGAGGCCAATAAAAATGTTATAATTCGCCTGGTTATTATAGCCTGAACTACCACCAATAAAAACATTGCTGTTACCAGCTGTATTACTGATTCCGCTACTATTACCCAGATAGATATTTCCCCCTCCACTTGTATTGGAGTAACCAGCCTGTTCGCCAGCAAAAATATTACTCCCTCCTGTGGTATTGGCCATGCCACTGTTATGACCTAAAAAGATATTTGAATTTCCAGTGGTGTTGGATTTACCCGAAGCTGAACCAATAAAAACGTTACTAAAACCGGTAGAATTTGCTTTGCCAGATTCGGTGCCAACAAAGGTATTATCGGAGGCTGTTTCATTATTAGTGCCGGCATAACTACCCAGAAACGTATTGTTATTTCCTGTCGTGTTAACATAGCCAGAATAAGCGCCAAGAAATGAATTGCCTCCACCCGTAGAATTTAAGTTACCCGAAACGGCCCCAATAAACGTATTACCAGTAGCAGTATTCCAAACACCTGTATTATTTCCAAGAAAGGTATTCTGGTAACCACTTACATTGTGCGTACCGGACCCAAGCCCTACAAAGGTGTTGTACGCTCCAGATATATTGCTGCGTCCGGTAGTATAGCCAATAAACACATTGCCTTCTCCACTAGTCGTATTAGAACCAGTCCCAGCACCCAAAAAGACATTGTACCCAGCCGTTGTGATGGCAGTACCAGAATTAGGCCCAACTAAAACGTTATTATTACCCGGTATAGCCGAGTTAGGTGATGTCGCTACATAGTTATTCTGGGCAACGATAGGAAAAGATATGATGATACTTAAAAAAGTAAACAGGTTTTTCATGGACAGGAAGAGTTGAGGCTGTGTACAAAATCACTCGTTTAAGACTGGGATTATCTTGGCACGCTTGCTACTTCTGAGCGAATAAATCCGTCAATACTTTCCAGAATAGTTATCACTTTTTGATCAATCGCTTCGTATTGAAGTCGGGCCCGCTTTTTACTTATATCGGTATTGCGGACCTCAATTGGATGAGGTGTAGGCTGCCCCTGCATGACAAAATTAGTTAGCGTTACCCGGTAAGCATTGTCATAGCATTCGATGCTTGCTGAATACTGAACGCTGGGCAGATTCACGTAAAGGCGTTTCTCCTGAAGCGAAACACTGGCAATTGATCCATAGGTGATAATGTCGCCCAGCATATTATCACTGATTGAAAGTGCAGCCGAAGGATCAGGCACATGAAATGCGGCCCACCGGCGGGCTTGACGAAATATATCCTCCCGACTGGCTCTTACCTGCTGGGTTGCCTGGTAACTACCTTTGCCATATTGTATCGGTATAATACCAAGGAGTTTATTCGACTCAATTTCAGTAGGGATAAAGCGACCGCAGCCCGTTAATAGGACAGCCAATACAAGGAATGTATAAGTCCATTTCATTTTTCAGGAAGGATTGAGGGTGGAGAAAATTAATGTGTAATTATTTTGAAATCTTTGTTAAGCACATAATAGAGAGTGTCTAATGTGTTCTTATTATCAGCAGTCAGTTTTGTAAATGTCTTTGAGAAATAATAGATTTTAGGATCGTCTTTTCGAGCCTTCATCTTTATTTCTAATAGAGAATCTAAGCGCACATAATAATTTACAGAATCGCTAAGCTCCTTTAATTTGGCTAAAGATTCATCTACTCTATTTTTATCATACTCAGAAGCTTTTCCATTTATTTCTCCACCAAGCTTCATTAATTCAATTTTAGATTTTGCAACCTCATTAGTTGCTAAGAAAGCTTGATGAAAAGCATTCATCATATTACTATATCGATCATGGGTAAGAGAGTCTACTTTGTCCTGACCCACCATTTTAAAATCAACTGTTTTTATATCAAATATTTTTAAAGGGATATTAGCCTTAAAAGCCATGTCCTCATAATGCTTTCGAATGCTATCATCCATTTTTGAGCATAGTTGCTCTTTAGAAGGTTCGCAGTTTAAAAGCAGGGGTATGACCAATAAAAAAGTAAAGGTGTTTTTCATATCAGGAAGGTTACGGTGTAGGTTTTCTATGTTAATGTTTCGGTCGATTCATATCAAATTCTATATTATATAACTGCACAATTTCTTCTACTGGAATCGGCTGGACAGGATTGAAATTATTGTTATCGGCGCGCGTATAAATCAATCCTTTTTCAATGCGCTCAAAAAATTTAATAATCAATCCATCGTGCGTTTGAAAGACATAGACTTTCCCCTTCTTAAGCCAACTCGCATCTTCCAGCATTGTACAAACAATGTATGTTCCAGGTAAATAGGTTGGAAACATTGAAAAGCCTTCTATTTCAAAACCAAAACATTCACCCTGAATAAAGGGCATACTACCTCGTTGAATCATACTGGGAAATACTCGTTTTGCAAAACCTCTGATGAACCCAGCTTCTGCTTTGGCTGGTACCCACCACATGTTTAGCTTCGAGCTACTCCCCTTATGCTTGGCATTATATGGCGAATGAAACTCAGGTTCGGTTTCATCATCTGGTTCATCATGTTCCAACTGCGCTATTCTATCAAACTCCTCTTCTGACAAACCAAGTTTTGCCAACATTTCACCTCGGTACCGCTTGCTGAAGGGACTTTCCTTCATGAGTACAATCAATTGATTGCGCGAAAGTCCTAAGTCGGATGCAAAATCCTCCTGCTTGATACCTCTCTGGCGTAGCGTTTTCTTAAGCCATTTGCCTTCGTGTATTGACATTGTAATTACTTCATCAAAAAAATTTTCCATAATGCATTGACACGATATAAAATGTAATTACATTTGCACATGTCAATGTAATGACAACGCTTGACAGTGAAATGACAAACGTATGACAAGCAAAGATAATAATCCAAGGCAGATGAGCAAGCGGTCAAAAAGCCTACGCTCGCGGTTCAGATCGGCATATGAACGGTTGAATCATACCCAACGGCAAGTAGCTCAAAAATCATTCTGTGAGGCCCATCATGTCACAGCTGGAACATTTCGTAACAAAATGAATGGATTTACCTCGCTTTTTGAGGCTGAAGTTGATTGGATGGAGTCGTACGATCCTTATGCCCAACCTTTAACTGCTTAAGTCTATGCAACTTCAATTCGACGAAATAGCCCTAAACGTTCGCCCTCATGCTGTGCATGAATGGGCATTGACAACCGCTGAGGTAGCTGCTGGATTCGGCGTTGATGATGGGAATATCCGTTATCATAAGTCTGTTCACACAGATGAATTGATTGAAGGAAAGCATTTCGTCAGCGTTAGGAATCCTAACGCCGTTGGAAATCAAGCCGAAACGTGGTGGACAAAACGGGGTGTGGTTCGACTTGGTTTTTTTATCAAATCAGACCGAGCTAAACGCTTTCGAGATTGGGCAGAAGATTTAGTTGTGGCAAAAACGGCAGAAGCCCCTTCCCTGCCCCAAACCTATAAGGAAGCCCTGCAAGCGCTTTTAGTGGAGGTCGAACAGAAAGAGCTTCTTCTGGCAGAAAACGAAGCGTTACGCCCAAAGGCCCTATACGCCGATGCGGTTCTTTCCTCTACGACCGAACTGACCACGACGGTTATTGCGCAGGAACTGGGCATGAGTGCCATTAAACTCAACAAACACCTGCACATGGCAGGTGTGCAGTACAAACAGCGCGGCACGTGGGTGCTCTATTCCGTCCACGTCGATAAGGACTACGCACATCTGAAAACCCACGCTTATACCGACAGTGCAGGCAAGCCTCAAACCAAACACTATTTGGTGTGGACCGAAAAAGGGCGCGAGTTTATTCACCGCACGCTGAATAGAAAACTGATCCAGTCAACGAGCCTAACCGCTGTCCGGCTGGGTTTGCCGACCGCCAACGCCTAACCTTCGACTGTTATGCCTTTTCTCACCCCCGCCCGCCAGCAAAAAGAAAAACGCAACGAAGCGATCATCGCCCAATACCAGCGCCAGATCCGAAAAGGAAGCATGAAAACGGCCGTGCTGAGCCATCTGGCCCAGAAATACGGACTGAGTCAATCGAGCATTCAAAAGATTACCCAAATCCTGCGCCAGCCATGACTAACCCGTTCGACGAATTACAGGCCCAGCTTAACCGAATGGAAGGGCTGGTAAACCACCTGATCGGCCTCGTTCAGGCGTTCCAGTCGGCTTCGGCGGTGGACGAGAATTTGCCATTGGACGTGGAAGGAGCCGCCAAAGTACTGGGCATTGCGCCCGGAACGGTGTATCAGAACATTAGCCAGATCCCTCACCAGAAGCGGCACGGCCGGCTCTATTTCTATAAGCCTGAGCTGCTGGCGTATTTAAATTCTGGCAGTCCGGTGGATGTATCGACCGTGCTGCATTCAACACGCAAGAAAAAGGCGAAAGCCATGTAACTCTTGCCCAATAAAAGGGGAAGCTGTAGCCAGGTTAATAGCCTAGCTATCTCTATGGTGTGGATAAAAAGGGAGTAAGGCCAGGGGCCTTTTGCCGCTGGCCTTCTTTGTTCACCCTACCCCGCCCTAAAAATTTACAGTTAACTAATAATCAATTCACATGAGCGCCAAAAAAGCTAAGCAACTCCGAGCAGACCTACGGAATGAAATTTTCCCGTCGGTTCAGGAAACGGTACACGTGGAAGCGGTCACCCAGTACGACCCACGCTTTCCCTTTGATCTGACCAAAGCGAAAATTCTTCCCGAAAAAACCTATCAGGTCGAGGTAAATCATAAACGACGAATCCGCTCTATTGTACGCTCCACCCGTCTGTCCGTAGCTGATGCGATCGGTCTTTACAAAAAGCGACTCGAAAAGAAAGCGGTCAAGAAGAAGCGTATTTCGGCCTAACAGGCATCCTATAAAGACCTGAGCCCAGCAAGTGCCAGGCTCAGGTGCAAAACTTCAAATATTTTCAAGATCAAAGCTATGCAAAACAAGCAACAAATGAAACGCCCGATGAGCCCCGCTCAAGTGCAGCTGATGATGGCCGAGCGGTACCAGTACCTGATGAAAACGCTGGGTATTGGCAGCATCACGGCCCAGCTGGCGGGGTCGGCTATTCTCTCGGATTTACAGGTACAGGTTCAAAATCAAACCCAAGCCCAAGCCAAAGCCCGGTCATGAAAAAGTTAGCACGTTCCTACGACTGGGTTACCATCGTCACCTGGTCGGGCATACTAATCCTGAGCGCCTTCTTCGCTGGCTACCTCTACTGCTCCTTTGCGCGATGAAACGATTCTTAGGTGATCTGCTCTACGATAATCTGGTCATTGCGCTATGCATGGCCGGGTTCCTACTGATGCTGCACTGCTATCTGGTACGCCACTATCGAACAATCAATTCTCATCATGCATCCGCTCCTTTCCCCTACCACTCACGCTGACCTAAAGATTCTGGCCGATCAGCTGACAGCTTCCAAGTATTGCGATAACAGCGACGAGACCTATTTGAAACTGTTTCTGGGTACAACCCTGGGCCTGACCGTACTGGAATCCCTGCATGGGGTGAGTGTGGTTAATAATCAAACAGTGCTGGAACGGGGTCTTACGGAACGGGTCCTGAAGCGAAATAGCTACAGCGTGGAAACGGCTACGACGGCTACGGCTTGCACGGTATCGCTCAAAAAAGCGGGGCGTCTGGTAGGCAGTCTAACCGCGGATCAGGCTGAGTTCAATCCACCCCTGGCCGCCCGGCCCCTGTACGATCATCTACTGGCTAAGCTGGTCTGGGAGTACTTGCCCGATCTGTTTGGTCATAAGTTTTCCATAAAAAACGAGGTCAAAGAAGCCCCTACCGTTTCCGCCCCTGTGGTGGCTAAAACGGTGGAGGCTGTCAAGCAACATGTACCGGGCCTGACCACGGCGGATCAGATTCCACCGGTGGAGGAGAAAAAGCAGCGTCATCCGCACAAGCTGGAACTGGCCGAACGTTCGAAACTACTCAGCGACTGGCAAAACCGAGTCGATGGGTTGTCGTCTGATTTCCCCGCTGACTGGGATGAACATGCCCTGAAACTAAAGGATCTGGACTTTCTACCTCAGGCTGAATTTAAAGCCAACTGGGAGGGCCTCAAAGTCCGCGCTCGCGAAAAAGGACTGGGTTATAACAGCGTGACGCGCCGGTTCTACATGCTCAACTATACTCCGCACGTAGCGGCTGTTTAACTCCACATCCTATGAATACGCAACATACACCGGGTCCTTGGGTGCCAATTTACAACGAAGCCAAACATGAGTTGGAGGTTCGGGGGCCTGTTTTGGAAGGTGCTCCAACAGGATGTGCGCCCATTGTGGTTTTTAAACAGCACCGAAGCGGACCACGGAAAGGGCAGGAACAGGGTTGGAAGGATTTTAATCTACAAACTCTTGCGAATGCTCAATTGATTGCTGCGGCTCCTAGCCTTCTGGATACTGCTCAGGCATTAGTTGCTCAGTTAAACGAAAGTTATACAGCAGAATATGAGGCTGCAAGCTGGCATAACAACAATGTCCCTGGAGTTGGGCAAACTATTGCATATGCTACTTATCCGGTGAAAAGCCCATTAGTTGTCGCGCTTGAGCAGGCTATTCAAATGGCCTTAAAAATCCAAACTTGATCTACACCCTATGCCCCTCTACGCAACCATAACGGGCTTGTCTGGTGAAGCACTGGCAAACCCCCGAAGTACCCTGGCTATCCAGTTTCCGCAGCGCGTTAGCTATGCGCTCAATACGAAAGGAGTGCCTGTTGTCTATTCCTTTTCGCCCTCTATTGCTGAATACGCACGCTGTTTCACGTATGCCAAAACCAAACCAAAATCATGAAATGGATCAATTTAAATGACCGAAAACCAGTGGAGGGGCTTATTACCCTGTTCATGGACAATGCGAATTTCCCCCGCCTGATGATTTATAAAGATGGCGGTTATATGCCTGCTGACAATCTGGAGCGCAGTGTGGACCTGGTTCGATGGCTGGATGAAGAAGCTGAACCTACGCAGGATCCTAAACTGGAGCGAATTGTTAAAGAGCATGAGCAAATCATTCACACGTTCCACTGTGGTGATCTGGCTAAGAAAATTCAGGCCATTCTCAATCATTACAAACACGACGCGGCTCAGGCCATATCGGAACGCAAGCGCATGAATCAGGAAACGCTGGTCTATTTCCGATCCGTGATCATGTGCGCTGAAATGGTGGGCATGGGTGGCACCCATCACGAAAAGGATGCCCGGCTTCGGGGGATGATTGAACTATTGAACCAGGCCATTAAAAAGCTTCAGGACGAAGACCACAATTCGCTACTGGATAACTGGGGGTATGGCTTTGGGGGACGGTCTGACTATCCCTACCGCTCCCTGCTGGACGATATGCGCCAACTCAAACGAGAAAATGAGGAGCTGAAAAAGCAGCTTCACACGTTTGAGGGCAAGACTCCTTCCCGCCATCCCAACGATGATTTACCAATTTAAAAAACCCCTTTTATTACG
>Ga0209930_1004431_pt1 | contig 12530 bp, 13 predicted proteins | sample ThiBiot_500_biof_2_FD_183948 | JGI IMG/M metagenome (GOLD analysis project Ga0209930, IMG submission 183948) | Wastewater bioreactor microbial communities from Cape Town, South Africa - Thiocy_cont_500_biof (SPAdes) | ecosystem: Engineered > Bioreactor > Thiocyanate-remediating >... | reverse complement strand
CGATCTTCACGCCATCTTCGCACGCACTCACGACCAAGCACTCACCTCCACCTGGCCAGCACCACCACTCGCACAATACAACCGACCTTGGATCTTGTCTTGTTACATTGAGAGAGAGAGAGAGAGAGAGAGAGCACGTTCACGTCGTGCCATTCGACGATGACGCGGCCGGCACAGTCACCTGATGTACCGTGGCACCCTCGACCACACCCTCGACCAACACCTCACGCTCGTTCCAGATGTCGGGCGACCAGTGCAGGCGTTGCTGCGGCGGCCCGAGCAGCGCCTCGAGCACCACGCCGTCGGGCTCGGCGTGCAGCTCGGCAACCGATCGCTCGCGCGTCCACGAGACGAACGGCGACTCGGAGCGTAGCGAGCCGTCGTTGTGCTGCTGTGCATCATCGATCGCTCGTAACAGGCCGGCGGTCGACGATGGTGGCTCGGCAGCGAGCGGCGTGCCGCAGCGGCCGTGCAGCGCGTCGGCGAATGCTGCGTGCTGGCGCGCAACGCCCTTGAACAGCCGAAGGCGCGGAGAATCTGACCCAGCCGCCTCGCTGGACAGCATCCTCCTGCTGCTGCTGGTCGTCGTCGTCGTCCTGCTCTCGCTCACGATGATCAGCACACGGCCTCGGTGGATCGTCGGAGCGAGTGCACGAGGTGGTAGCCGCCACAGCATGGTCGATCTCGAGTGCGTGACGCGAGCGCGAGGCGGGAGACACACTGCGATGGCGATGGCGATGTCGGTGTCAGTTGCATCGTCGCCCTGCCTGCCTGCCGTCTCTCACCACAAGCCCCGTATCCAGCCATGCAGCCACGCTCTACGTCTGCGACAGCTGCATCAACAGCAACTACACGGCGCACGGCATCATCCAAGAAGCCGAGCACGCCGAGCAGTTCGGCGTATGGCTCACAGCAGGTGCTGGCGCATCTGCAGACGCTCGCCAAGTCCAGCGCTGCTGCCGCGGCGGCGAGCAGCGGCAACGCCCCGCAGCCTCGCGATGGCCCGACACCTCGCTCCAGCCAGCAGTGCCGAGCGCGAGGACGCAGCCAGCCAAGAACGCGACCACGATGCAGCTGGCGATGCAGATAGCGGCGACGACAACGACGACGATGACGATGGAGATGGCAGCTCTAACGAGGTCAAGCCCACTGCGATCACGTCGAGCTCTTCCATCAAGGCGGCCAAGAGTCGTCGTGCTGCGTCGTCGTCGTCGTCATCTTCATCGAGCGTTGCGTCGCAGATGAGCGAGGAGGCAGCGGACGGCGGCTCGCCGTCTAGCGCCAAGCTGACGCCACGCAAGCGACAGAGGAAATCGTCTATCTTATCGTCGCCCTCCAAACCACCGGAGCAGATGACCATGAGGGAGCTGCTACTCGAGCCGAGCATTGGCAAGCCGATGCGCTCGTCGGAGATGCAGGACAAGAGCAAGGTCGGTCGCTCACTCGTGCTCGCTCACTCGTGCTCACTCGCTCACTCACTTGGCACCTTGTATTGTACTACAGCAGCAACAGAAGAAACGCCAAAAGACAGAGAGCACGTACGTCTTGATGCGAGTGGCGAGTCAGTCGCCGTCCGCTCACACTGACATGCACGATACGAGCAGCGACGATCGCCCGGCCTCGCCAGATCCAACAGCAGCGGCAGCAGCGGCGGAGCCCGATGTGCCATCGCTCGCATTCGCACCACGCATGATCATCGACAACGAGGGTAACCTCGTGGTGGACACCGAGAGTCTCGTGGTCGAGGCACGGAGCGACGAGATGCCGCTGGAACAGTACGGCACGCTCGATGGCTCCAACGACCACCTCACGTCGAGCTCGTTCCTCAAGAACAAGCGCGACCGCTCGGAGAAATGGAGCAAGGAGGAGACCGACAGGTTCTATCAGGTTCGTGAGGCGCACCTGACTGGCAAGGTCAGAGAGGGGAGAGTGTGTGCGTGTGTTGGTGCGTTCACGCTAACAACCCTCGCGCTGCGTACGTTGCTTGCGCTGCCATTCATAGGTATTGCAACAATTCGGTACCAACTTCTCGATGATCGAACAGCTGTTACCCAATCGCTCTCGCCGGCAGATCAAGAACAAGTTCAAGCGCGAGGAGCGAGAGAACGCGGCTCGAGTCGAGCATGTGCTCGGGAATCCGCTGCCAATTGGTACTGCGCATCAGCTTTGCTCGCTTGTACTGCACGAGTGAGCTCTCTCTCCTAACGCAATCGCACACCTGCAGATCTCGAGGTGTACCAGCGCCTGACCGAGGGAGCGATGGCCGAGAAGGCGACCACGACATGATGAGCACAACCAATCAGCGATCGAGCGCAACGCGTCGTCCTCCTCAGTGCGTCCTCGTTGTACAAATGAATAAAGTCGAAGGCGTCCGAGAGGACGTCGAGAATCCATCGATGTGGATTGGATATTGGATTGGATTGGATTGGATTGGATTGGATTGGATTGGATTGGATTGGATTGGATTGGATTGGATTGGATTGAGGATTGGATTGGATTGGATTGGATTGGATTGGATTGGATTGGCTTGGCGGGAACGACGCCATTCGCATCGCTGCTGCCTCGCTGCGTCGTCCCACTCCTCGTCGTTGGTCGCTCGAGCACGGAGCTCGTTCGCTCGCTCGCAGACACTCTCTCGCAACCATGGACGATGAGGTACCGTCACATGGCAAGGGGGCCATTCGCACGCTACCAATCATTCGGAAGGAGGACCTCGATCGTCTGAGCTCGTCGGACTCGGGCGATGAGCTCACGGGCCTCGAGATGCCGAGCGAGGCGCCGCGAGCGCCGGACGTCGTCGCCGCGAGTTCGTTCCAACCGCTGCTGTACGAAGAGACCGAGGCCGATCTCCTGGCTCCGGTGGCTCCGGTGTCGTACCAGCAAGGCGGCAAGGTGTTCTTCCTCAACAAGAGCGCCACGACGTGCGTCATCTCGCTGTCGCACTACGGCGAGGCCTTCATGCGCACCGATCTGCTGGAGCCGATCGAGACGCGCGCCGTGTCCGAGACCATGCTCGAGAGCATCAAGCACCACATGAAGGTCAAGGGCTACCTGCGCCCGCTGACGCTGCATCTGCGAGTGCCGGCGGCTCGCAGACGGCCCGAGATCGAGCAGGTGCTGGCGCAGCGGCTGCGCGACGTGGCCGAGTACCGCTTCCGCCTCGCCATCAGCACCATCATCAAGGACGTCTGCATCGGCATCACGTACTTGGTGGTGTCGTTCCTGCTGCTGTGGCTCAGTGGCCACATGGTGGCGGTGTACTCGGACAGCATCTGGAACGTGGTGTTCTTCAACCAGATCGTAGCAGTCGCCATGTGGTACGTCGTCTGCAATCAACGACGAGCGCAGCAGCAGCAGCACGATCGATTGATCGAGATTGCGCGAGTGCGACCGCTCACGTCGTGACACGATGCACTTCTGCTTATCGGCACGGCCGCCGGCGTCGCATAGGTACTTCAACTGGCAGGGCTTCGACTTTCTGTTCTATATCCAGCGGTCGCATTGGGGCGCCCTCAAGTTCTTTCGCACGCTGCGCTACGCCGACATTCACTTCTTTGACAAGTAGCGCCCGAGCGACCACGAGCGCCAACCAGACCAGACGGTCGTGCATTCGTTGGTGAGCACCGCCATGTTATGTAGATAGATAGATCCTGAGCGGTGCCGATGTGACAGCTCCGCTGTCGTCGGCGAGTTGAAGAGTGAGAGCGAGCGAGCGATTGCGTGTCTCTGAGAACGAGAACGTGCGCACGTGTTGTTGTGCTGGTTTGATGATCTCTATTGGAGAGATAGATAGATAGATCGATGGATCGATCGATGGATGGATGGATGGATGGCGTAATACAGTACAAGCAACGCGAGGCGTCTCTCAGTCGAACGCGTGCTCCTTCTCGAGTAGGCGCGTGATGCTCGACGCATCGGCCGTGCTCAGGCGCCGCGAGATTAGAATCAATACAAACATGATGCCGCTCAGCGCGGCCCACAGCAGGCTGTACACGACGCTCTCCTCGAGCGCTAGCTCGGGCGAATAGACCGCCAACAGCCAACAGTGGCCGGTCAGGGCCGCGGCGTAAAAGATGCTGGTGACGATCAGCACCACGGTGCCGCTCTCGGCGGCACGCGGCTGGTTGGCGATCCAGCGCATCTGCACGTGCTTGGGCACGGCCTCGAGCAGCTGCATCGCGTGCGCGCAGAAGGGCGAGATGCGACTCTGGTGGAGGTTGAAGAGATTGTTGACGGTGGCCGGCGTGGCGGCCGCGACGGCGCCGAACACGAACGACAGGAAGACGCCGTACTTGTGCCACACCATGAAGAAGCCGGCGAGCGTCGGATACTCGTCGTACGAACGCACTCCCACGCGTCCTGCGGTCGCGGCCACCATGAACGACGTCAGTAACGTGTGGCCGAAGTACCGCCGTGCGCACTACACTCGTAGCATCGTACCGACGAATGGATGCACGTCCAAACTGACTCGGTCGCCCATGTTGACGGCGAGGTGGTAGAAGGTACTGTTGGCAATGTAGATGAAGGTGGCGAGGATCAGCAGGCGCGACTCGATGCGCAGGCTCAGCTCGACGTTCGGCGATGCGAGCGCCGCCGGTGGCGAGGTCGCCGAGCCGTCGTTGTTGTTGTTGTCGCCGTCGTCGTCAGCAGCGATGGTGGTGGTGGTGGTGGCTGGTGTCGGCGCCGACTCACGGTGCTCTGCTTGCGCATGGCGCAGCGACTCGGGCGGCGAGTGCAGCATGGTCGAGGCGAGGCGCACCAGCTCGAACACTGGGTACAGCAGCAAGAGGCCCTGCGAGCTCCAGGTGAGGTGCAGCAGGCGGCCGGTGTTGGAGTCCATCCAGAGCACGAGCAGCAACAAGCTGAAGCCGGCCGAGACCGATTGCACGCTGCGGTGCACGAACAAGTGGCTCAAGACGCCGAGGAGGCCGATCAAGAAGGCGGCTGCGAACGCCACATGGAAGCCGAACACGAGGTAGGCTTCGTTGATCGACACGGTCCACTCGTAGGTCAGGAGCAACAGCGCCACCAGCAGCACGACCAAGAACGAGGTGCGCGACTGAGAGGTGGTGGTGTGTGCGGCGGCATCGGCGTTGCGGCTGCCGCTGCGACGCGAGGGCCAGAGTTGCACGTAGGCCAGCACCATCGCCAGCAGGTAGACCAACTCGCGACTGCCGGTGAGCGAGCTGAACCACGACTTCCAGTGGCTGCGGAACAGCAGCGACAGCGCCAGCAGCAGCCAGTTGATGGACTCGTTGATGACCAGCATCGAGATGGCCGTGTAGCACACGGCCGACAGCGGCGAGCTGCGGCGAGTGCGAGAGAGCGAGTCGAAGCTCCAGATGCGCGCCAGGAGCGCAATCTGCACGAAGGCGAGCGATAGCGACGGCAAGTAGAACACGGTGCCCTGCTGGAAGACGCGCGTCCAGTGCGTGCTCATGAAGAGCAGGTGACCGAGCGGCGCAAAGAGCACGAACGCGAACACGGCCAGGTAGACGATCGCCAGCAGCGGTCGGTGGCACGCGACCGAGAACAGGTTGCCGATGCCGAAGAAGACCTGGAAGGCCACGAGCAGCAAGGCCGACAAGGCGGCGGTCGACGTGAAGACGCGATCGGTCGGCGCCTCCATGGTGTCGTACATGAGGGCCTTGAGCTCGGTGGCCGTGGTGAGCAGCTTGTGGATCAGCTGCTCGTCGCCAGTCGTGTACCGCTCGTGCAGTAGCGCCTGGATGTCGAGCTTCATGCGTGCATCGAGCTTTCCGCGCCACTCGGCCGTTTGTGACAACTGGTGGAGGTTCTGCTTGAGTGCTTTGACTTGCTTGAGCTTGCCCCGTGGTCCTGTTGGAGGGCCGCAGTCAGAGAGTGAGTGAGAGAGAGAGAGAGAGAGCGCAGCAGCATTCGTCGATTGGCACTCACATACCAAAGTAACTACGCGTGATGCCAATGTTGTTGAAGGGAATGTCGACGTTCTCGAGGTACTTGGCGATCGTGGCGCATACATCCGTGACATCGATGATCGGTCTCTCGTACGACGCTGCAGATCACCACACCGATCAGTAAGCAAGCAACCTGCTACCTAACTCTCGTCCGCGAGAGAGAGAGAGAGAGAGAGAGAGACGACACGCACGTTCGAGCATCGGATTGTAGAGCATGAGATATCCCTCGTTTCCATCGCGCGTGAATCCATGTAGCACGTAGCCGTGAGATGTGATCTGCCAGCTCGTTCGTCAGCACGACCATCGAGAGCACACAAAGAGACAGAGAGAGAGAGAGAGAGAGAGATCTGCACGAACCTCATCGACTCCGTGATCCGACGAGAGAATCAGCAGATACTCAGGATTGTTGTCGACCAACGAGCGGAGAGCCATGAGGTCCTCCTGCGCTCGCAGCGAGTATCCGTTCAGCAGCGTTTCGTTGCTGCCACTGCGGAACACGCCGTGGCTGAAGTGATCGAAGCTGTACTCGGATATCGGAACTCTCGGAGGTCAGAGCGGCGATCGCCGAGGGAGGGGAGGTTGACAAGGTTAACGTACATTCCAGAGTGTGTGATGAGACTCTGATTGGTTCGCTCGAGCTCGGGCCAGAGATGGTTGTAGAAGTGGTCGATCGACGTCATGTTCTCAAAGAAGAACGGATAGATATGCAACGATTGCTCGTGCTGAAGCACTCGCGCGCGCGCAGGTCAGTGCCTCAGCTGGCGCGAACGTGGGAGCACATATGCGAGCGTACCAATGGCTCGTGATGGAGCTCGATGGTCTTGAAGAGGCGCTGGTAGTTCTGCGAGCCGAGCAGAGCGAGGAACGACCACTCGGGCCCGACGTAGCGCAGGTTCATTCCGGCTTCAGCCATTCGCTCGATCAGCGAGTCGCCGTGGATGTCGGAACTGCAGCAACAGCAGCAACGAGCGTGGCTCAGAACCAATCGAGTGATGATGGGTGGTCATGTGTCGTATCGTGGATCGCAGAGCGAGACGCAACGCACCCTTCGTAATTGGTGTAGGTTCCTTGGCCGGTGAGCCATGAAGTGTAGATGGCATGCGAGTACTGCAGACGCGAGTCAGGCAGATGCGAGACGAGACACAAGAAAGCCTCGCAATCACAGACACACGAGCGCACACGGTACCTTGGCTCCCGGGACGTCGATCACGTACGTGACCGAGTGGTCAGAAAAGTAGTTGAGCAGCGAGGTCGAGTATCGAACCGGCAAGCCGTCGGTGACGAACCACAGGATCTTCTTGAACTGCGGCGTGCCGGTGCGGCCGCTCATGTCGCAGTACGACGGCCGCTTGGTATCGTTGGTGGTGCAGAGGCGGTTGCGGTCGACAACCGAGCCCGGCGAGCGATGCACGAAGCCATTGTAGATCTGCAGACCCGAGAGCGCCACGAGACCGACGACGAGCACGACCAACCACGAGGTCGGGCTGCTGTGCACCATGGTTCCGCGAGTGCAGGTAGCCTACCAATTCGCACGCACGCTCGCTCGCACGCACAACAGGTCCACGAGCAACGAGAACGAGTAGCGGCGGTGTGGGTCGACGTCGAACGGGGAGAGCGGGGGCAAGGTGCGTGAGGAGCGAGGCGAGCGAGCGACTGAGAGTGCGCGCGACGTGGCGGCTGCTTTTTGTAGGCGCAATGTCGCCGACCTTTCCGCTGAGCTTTCCGTTCGCTGTGGTGTGTGCGCGAGATCAACGACGAGATCAACCAGATCAACGACATCAACGAGAGCAGGTTACTCGAGCATATCTCGCGTCATAGATGGGATCGGTTGTATATGATACAAAGAAATAATGGCGGTCGGTGCTTGCTGTATGGTCATGGTGTGGTACGAAGTGTGTGCGGCGACAACAGACAGCAGCGCAGCGGTGTGTGCGTGTGTGGGTTCTAGCGCGGCCGCGGCTTTGGCTCCTCACGACGCGCCTTGATGGCCTTGAAGGCAGAGATCCAGTCTTGCATCTGCGACTGGCTCTCAAAGTTGAGGAACCAATCGCGGCCGTCGGCCGTGAGCGCTATGCTGAAGGGCAGCATGGTGTCTTGCTCGGCCTTGGTGATCTTGGAGACGCGGTTGACGTCGATGGAGCCGCGCGGCTTCGGCACGTCGCCCTCGCTAAAGTACAAGAGCTGGCCGTCCTCGCGCAGCACGAACAGGCGCTTCTTCCACGACTTGACAAAGTCGCCTTGCTTCTGCAGCTCTCCGATGCGCATCACGCCGCCGGGCGTCGCCGGCACGCCGTCGGTGCTCTTGGAGCCCATGGCCGCGAAGGCGCCCGTGGCGGTGTTGGCCTCTTCTGCGCCCGAGACGCTCGAGGTCGCGAGGCGCGGGAGACTCGACTCGAGCTGCAGCATCCACATGAGCAAGCGATGGTAGTTGTTGACCTCGAGCTCGCTCTTCTCCTTGTAGTCGGCGAGCTGCTGCGCACTCGAGGCCTCGCCGTCGGGCTGCGCCTTGGCGCGCGCTTGCTTGAGGAGGCGTTGGAGCTTGGTGTTTTGGTTTGACAGCTGCTGGTTGGCTTCCGAGATCTCGTCGAGCTGCGCCTTTTGCATGTGCAACAGTTCCTGGGGATAGGCGGCGGTCGCAAGCGCACAGTGAGCACACACGCACGCGCGCGACATGGGCGACACCATCGGCTCGTCGTCGTCGCGGTCGTCGTCGTCGTCGTACCTTGTACTTCTTCATGCGTGCGATCATCCTTTGAGCCCGTTCCTCGTGGTCGCTGACGGCCTCCTTGGCGTTGGCGCGCTCCTCGTCGCGCACATGAAGCTCCATCGTGAGTGTCGTGACTTGCTCGGTGAGGCGGCGATTCTGCGCTCGCAGCAGCTGTAGCTCGGCCTCCTTGCTTGCTAGCTCGCCGTGGTCGTCGTCCGCCTCGTCCGAGGTCGTCAGCTCGTTGATCGGCGTGCTGTTGCGAGAGCGCGGCCGAGCAATCTTGCGAACCGGCACCACCTCCTCGACCTCGATCTCCTCGTATTCCTCGTACTCCTCGATCACGTGTTGCTCGACGACAGCCGGCCGCGGAATGGCACCACCGCTCCGACGAGTCGCTGTCGGAGCCACGGCGCTGCCACCTCGGCCCGTAGCACCAGCCGATGGCGCACCAGCAAGCTTTCCACCACGCGAAGCACCACCAGCAGCAGCAGCAGCAGTTGTGGTGGTTGTTGTTGTGCTCGTGGTGGTCGAGGCTGCGCCGCGGCCTCGTCCGGCCTCGGAAGAGCCTCTTGTGGCGGCAGCGGCACCACCGCCGCGGCCGACACCCGTCGCCGTGCCTTTGGTGGGCGTCGTAGTGGTGGTGGTGGTGGCGGCGGCTGGTGGCTTGGCAACCGGTTCGGCGTTGCTGAGACGGCGAGCAGGAACGGTAGCGTCGGCAGACGCGCGCGATCCAGCTGCTGCAGTGGCGCCACTGCTGCCGCTGCTCGGGGCCGAAGATACAGCAGTGGCAGTGGCAGGAACGGCCTCGGCTCCATCGGGCAGTGAGCAGCCGATCGTGAAGAGCGAGCACATGGTCTGGTTGGCATGGGCGAGATTCTTGTACTCGCGAAAGTCGAGCAGCTCGGCTCCCTGCGCTCGCATGCGGCCGTAGAGCTTGTCGACGAACTCGTCGAGATTCTGCTGGCTGTTGAACGGTCGATCGAGCTGCGTGAACGCAACGGCACATGCAATCTTCGTTGGCACAGCACAAAAGAAAGGATTCGAGCGAGCGAGCAAGCAAGCGAGCAAGCGAGGCGTACTTGTTTGTTCGTGGTACGGAAGATGGCCTTGCACACGCGAGGCAACAGATTGCGCATCGTCGCTTCGCTGATGCCCGGACCATCGACATTGTACATTCGGAATCCGACTGCGCGACATCAGCAGGCACAAAGAGCGAGCGCACCACGAAGCCGCGTGAGTACCAGAGGCGGATCGTCGGGTTGCCGCGCCGCGCCGCGTACCCTTCAGCTGCTGCTCGAGATCGGTGCCCGACAGCGCCGTGAGCACTTGTTTGAGCTCGACCCAGAAGACCAGGTTGGAGCCAGTCTCACAAAAGGCATGGAACACTCGTTGCACGAGTAGCGAGTCGCGAAACAATGCCATCGGCGCGCCGATCTGGGCGTCAGGTGTGTGAGAGACCGCGAGAGAGAGCGAGAGAGAGCGTGAGACACGCTACATACTTGGCGGAGGAACATCTGAAACTGTGTCTGGTCGAGACCCGAGGTGAGCGACTTGGCGAGTGTCTCGAACACACGCTGCAGGCCCTCGAGGTTCCCTGTCGCGGCGAGGCAGCGCGAGCGGTTGCGGTTAGATGGCACATTCGCGCCCGCGCGCCGATGAGGCACGGCAGTCATGGCCTCAGGCACGTACAAGCGATCTTCTTCTGAAAGAATATCGCCTCCATGGTCAAGGGCGGGTCGAGAAGAGAGCGTCGGTGAGAGAGCGAGCGCGAGAGACGAGATAACGACGAGCGACACGAAGGCCCCAAGCGCGGCAGCACGAGCGAGCGAGGTGGAGACGAAGAGAGAAGAGTGGCAGACGACACTCGGAGGCGCGGAGGCAAAGTCGGATTAAGGCTCCCGGTGGGCCCGTGGGCTCTACGCCAAAAACGCGCCTCCCCATCGCCCGCAGCCTCTTTCCATCCTCCTCCACCGACCAGCTTACGAGATGGTACGCCGTCGCGCGCCATCGTGTATCGACCATCGCCGGCCTCATCGCCGGCCCGCGTCGCATCTATCCGTGTTGCTAGTGCCACTAGATGCGCGTCGAGCGTGTTTGCGGCCGATCTGACGCGCCTATGCTCACCACGACGCACTTTGGCTCTGATGCACCTCCCAACCAACCACAACCGCACACACAGGCTGCCGCCACTCCTCAGACGACACAAGCCAAGAAGGAGAACCCCATGCGGGCTCTCCGCATCAAGAAGCTCTGCCTGAACATTTGCGTCGGCGAGAGTGGTGATCGTCTCACCCGTGCTGCCCGTGTGCTCAAGTCGCTCTCGGGACAGGAGCCCGTGTACTCCAAGGGTATGTTCGCCGTGCCGTACCAACTGCGCCACGCCAACGCCAGCAACAGCAACGGCAGCACTAGTGGTAGAAGTAGTAGCAGTAGAGCCAGCCTGCTGCTCCGCGATAGCAGAGAGAGGCCAAACCAACCAACCAGCAAAGCTGCTCTCCCTCGCTACAGCGCCTTACCATCATCACTAACGTGCCCTTTGCTCTCCTTCTTCCCCCTCGTTGCCACCACGTTCATGCTGTCGTCTCGCCTCGCTTTGGTGTGTGTTCGTTCGTTTACGTTCGATGCGTGCAGCTCGTTACACTGTGCGTACCTTCGGTATCCGCCGTAACGAGAAGATCGCCGTCCACTGCACGGTCCGCGGCCCCAAGGCGCTCGAGATCCTCGAGAAGGGCCTCAAGGTCAAGGAGTACGAGCTCAAGCACGAGAACTTCAGCAAGACCGGCAACTTCGGCTTCGGCATTGAGGAGCACATCGATCTCGGCCTCAAGTACGATCCCTCGATCGGCATCTACGGTCTCGACTTCTACGTCGTGCTCGGTCGCCCTGGAGAGCGTATCAAGTGGAGGCGTGCGCGCAAGGCCGTCATCGGCAACAAGCAGCACGTGTCGCGCGAAGAGGCCATCAAGTGGTTCGAGCAGACCTTCGAGGGCGTCGTATTGAAGGGCTCGGCTGCTCCCAAGTAAATGGTGCCGCACACCGCTGTCTATCGCTATTCAATACCAACCAAACCCATGCGTTACGCCAACGCAGTGCCGCTCGCTCCGTTGCCTCCGCTGCCTCGTTGTTGTAGTTTTAATTGAGGTTGGTTGGTTGAGCGGGGACGAGAAGAGGGGAAGAGGAGGGACTTGGCGGTCGATCGTTCTTGCTTCGTTGCCCGCTGCTGTCGCCGCCGCTCTCGTCGCCATGCTCTCGCGTCTCGCTCGCCTCGCTACCTACGCCCCCGTACGTGTCGGCCACGCCGTCCGCCGCGTGCTTGCGTCTTGTCAGTGCTGCCTTGTCACCCATCCTAATAATGATGATCCAATCCGCGCCTCCCGCCCACAGAGCGCTCGCCGCTTCCACACTTCGGCGCCGCTCGCCGTGGTACGTTCCTGCCTCCGCTCGAGTTCCCAACGATGTCGCGCTGCTCCTGACACCGCCCTCGTGTCCTGTGGCATGCCGACCCGCTGACCGACAGGAGAAGGTCAAGCTCCTCATCAATGGCGAGTTCCGTGACTCCAAGACCAACAACTGGATCGAGGTCATCAACCCGGTATCTTGCGCGCACGCACGCGCTGTGCTCGCTAACGCTGCCTCCGTCGGCTAACTCCCTCTCTCCGGCGCTTCTGGCGCGCGCACACGCACACAGGCCACCAACGAGGTCGTCAGCTTGGTTCCTCAGGCCACGCAAGAGGAGATGAACGAGGCCGCTGCCGCTGCCTCGGCCGCCTACACTGTACGCTCGCTCCCCAGCCCGCTCACGGTGCCATCGCTCATCGCTCACTGCACAACGCCGCCACCCTCGTTACAGACGTGGCGCGAGGTCCCCGTCTCGACGCGCTCGCGTG
>Ga0209930_1004429_pt1 | contig 12536 bp, 16 predicted proteins | sample ThiBiot_500_biof_2_FD_183948 | JGI IMG/M metagenome (GOLD analysis project Ga0209930, IMG submission 183948) | Wastewater bioreactor microbial communities from Cape Town, South Africa - Thiocy_cont_500_biof (SPAdes) | ecosystem: Engineered > Bioreactor > Thiocyanate-remediating >... | reverse complement strand
TAGCTAGAATAGAAGAACTAACTAAATATTTGTATGAAAAACAGTTTTTTTTTCTTTTGGAAAGTGTGTTAAAACTATTTATTTGTAAAATGTTCGTTCACAACTTTCTTTAACAAAACAAAAAAAATCGTAATAATGTCGTCGATATTCTTCTTATTGCTGTTGAATGACAAACAAATGTGGTAATCATTTTCGTTTGTTGAATACTTCACGGACAATTCTTCCACTATAAACAAACATAATTTTGTTCGAATGAAATTAAAAAATTAATGTGCTCATACATCGTCGATTCGAACAATTCATTCAATACTTGACCTTCTGGTTCAGATTTCTTTTTCTTCGGAATTTTCTCTAATTGAGAAATCTTATTGACATGTCTTTCAACAATTTCGATATTGATCGCTTCTGGACCACGTCGAGCTACGAAAGATAAAAAGACTATTTATGAAAATGTCAAAGGAAGATAATTTACTTCTGATAAGATCGAATTTGACTTTGTCTGATAAGAACAATTTCTTTTTTTCTCGAGTATCGACTAAAATCGATGCCTCTCGAGCAAAAATATCACGGGCTTCCGCTTTATCACTCCTGAGTAAAATATAGAAGAAGAAAAAAAATATGTTAAATAAAAATTATGTGTATATATACCGTTTTATAAAATAAAAGTGCCTTTGATGTTTCTTTCTAATAACAGAATAAAAAAATATTCGTTTGTTTTTTATTTTTTAATTGAACCACCAATGATTAAATATGAATCAGTATTCGTTCCGACGGATTGACCAATACATGAAGCGACAGTTGTGGACGCTTGTAATTCTTCTTCACTCATTTATCGATAGATTAGATTTAGTTTGTTTCCAAATCTGAAATCTTTTATCAAAGCGATTTTTAAAAAAATCGAATTCATTTTGTGACTTTTTTGTTTAGCTCTATTCAATCTCAATGTTTTTGTTAAAATAAAAACATTTTACGATGAAATGTTTGTGCTTTCAAAGTACAAAACATAAGGATACGATAATAAACTCTATGAAACATTATCTCAAACTGTTTGAGCGGATTAATCTCTTTGAATGAGATAAACAAGAGAAAATAAGGCTGTTGATTGCAAGTATTCGGAGAGTCACTGTGGAAATTGAAATATCAGCGTATTTTTATTTAATATCTCTTAATCGACGGCAAAACAACAATTATTTCACGAGTCCTACGTTTCAATTTCACTTTGAATAACAGCACTGGTAATACTCTTGTCTTCTTGTTCGACATTAAGTATCAGTTTTCGTTCATAAACTATTTTAAAGAATAGACAATCGTGTATTTTTCGCATTAATTAATAAAGTCGTCATTATTAGTTTAATCAATATAGATTCAATTTTACTTTAGCTTTATTTTCAAATATTTTTCGTGAGTATAACTTAAATATTCATACCACGATGATAAAAAACAAAGGGGATATACATTTTTACTTTTTGCAGTACACATAACACTCGGATTTCAATCCGAGGTTTCCGCATTTATTTCTTTTAATTAATGCGTATTTTAGATCCTATTCTGCTCTTGAATCCACAGTATTCTCAAATGTTTTTTCAATGGAAAAATCTGTTTATGATAAATATCATTGTCAACTTGGTTTACCTGTTCGTGTTCGATTAAATCAGAAAAATCAATCATCAATATTATCCTGTTTTTGTCCACCTAATTATTACGGTTCACAATGTCAATATCAAAATCAACGAATCAGTTTTGCATTAAGATTCCAAGCATTTTCTGATTCTCATCGAATATGATTCGCGATTGTAATCTTACTCATTGACAATACAACTGAAAAAGTGATTCATTCAGCTGAGCAACTAATCTATTTATCTGCAATTGATTGTCTAAGAAAGTTTAATGTTTACCCATGTCAAACTAACTAGAGGAAATTATTCATGAATTTATACTAATGAATTTTTTCAGTTGAACTTATTGTCAATAGCTAATTGAGTCAGGGTCTCTCTATGGATACTTCATCACTCTCCTCTGCTTTACAAATAGATTTCTCTACAATATACTATAAACAAAGAGGGCAAAATCAGAAATAAAAACTTGGTCACCGACGTGTCGCGCTACATGGACAAGCCGATTATGCGTTTTTTCTATTGATGTTTTGTTCATGTATAATTGCTTGCTGGAAAAAATGTTGCGTTGATTTTAAACACAGAAACTCATTTCTTTTTATATACAATTTTTGTAAGAGGGAAATGTATGGAATCCTTATAGGCAATTTGTACGGTTCGCTTGTCACGTAGAAATTTAATAGGTATAGATAACTATAATAATTTCAAATGATTTTTTCTAGAACATAATGCTATTTCGCTGATCGAAGAATCCAACAATGATTTGTATGCGAACTTGCGAAATTCGAATACCATTTACGTTCGAAACTGGTCCGCTACTGCAAATTCGACGTGAATTACATCAGTTATGGAAGAAATACTTTTTCCATAATATCATCATTTTTATTTCAATGACTCCAACAAATATACGCCACTCATCCTCAACACTCTCAAATGAATTTTAAATAAATCGTTGTTTCAATATACAAATGAAAAAGAAAACAATCAATCAAATGTGGGTGTCAGACAAATTTTAGTTGCTACTGATTTTTTTGTTGACTTTTTTCCAATCGAATTTGATATAACTTCAGCATAGTCTCGACAAATATCTCAACATCTTCATAAGTACTTCGATGACTAACGATACACACACGAATGTACAGACGATTTTGAATACGATTGGTCGATGGATAAACAATACCTGAGTGTTGCATATCATCAGCGAGATTAGTATTAAACGTATCAATCAGTTCATAATCAGTCTTATCTAGTTCATTTGGTTCCAAGCGAAAATTGACCACGTTCAACGTAATAGGTCGAATAATACGAATGATATCTTCATGTTTCTCTAACAATGACACAAAGTATTGGGTTTGTTCACAGTTATCAGCAATTTTTTTTCCTAGCTTAATTATGCCATGCTCCTGGAGTGTGAACCATACTTTGAGTGCACGACAGGAACGAGATAAATCAGGACTTAATTGAGTGAATGGAAGAGCATCATTTGTAGAATCTTTTCGAACGATAGCCAAGATTGACTGTTCCATTGAGAAGGTTAATTGAAGATCAATACTATCACGAACGAGTAGACAACCAGCATCGTATGGACAGTGCAGCCATTTGTGAAAGTCGAATGCAAGTGAATCTGCCTGATCGATACCCGCAACTAGATGACGACGTTGAGGATCGAGAATGATGAGACTTCCGAAAGCTCCATCAACGTGAAGCCATACTTTTTCTGCTTGCGCGATTTCAGAAAGCTTGATAAGGTCATCAAAAGCACCTGTACTCACTGTACCTTTAAAATGAACAAACGATCAAAAATACTAATAAAATACTTTGTATTATCTGTGTTCCAGGGAAGTCTACAATATGTTCTTAAATTTTAGAGACGATTCTAATAAGAATATAAATCTGATCATCATTTATCTCTAGTATTGCATAAGTGAAATAGAAGGTCTAACTACATGAAATAATCAGAACTGTCATACAATTACTCACTTGTCAATAATTCTCAGAACTAATGCTCAATGCGAAGTTTTCTGTAATTACCTGCATTTCCAATAATACAAAATGGGACCAAACCGTTGTGTCGATCATTTTGTATGGCTAATTTAAGTTCATCAATTTTGATACGAAAATTATCATCAATGGGAATTATGTGTAGTGCTTTCGATCCAAATCCCAACAGTTCAAGTGCTTTACTAACACATCCATGTACCTCTGTTGATGCATAAACAATCAGTTGTGGTGCATCGACAAGTCCATTTTCTCTGACGTTGAGTAGAGCTCGTCGTCGAGCTACTGCTATACTCATTATTGTCCCCATTGATGTTCCAGTAATGAGTAAACCGCCATTTTTCATTTTAGGAAACCCAAATACTTGACGCATCCAGTCAATGACAGCACGTTCCACAAGATACCCACTGTGAAAGAGGCCACCACTAGAATTTGGATTTATTGCTGCTACTAGCATATCTGCTAGGACACCTCCTACTGTTCCTTCATTTTTTACCCATCCCCAGTAGCGAGGATGCGTATTGCCGCGTGGATATGGTAGAATGTATGTAAACGCATCGTGACAAACATCCGCCAATGATCGACTTTGTTCTGGAAGTGGTGCGTCTTCTAATTTAGCACGTACATCTTCTGGAATCGGTCGCCATACAGGACGATCACGTATTGTTCGAATGTAATCCAACGAGACGTCGAGCATTTGATGTGCCAACTGTTCTGCAAACGACCAGTCGACAGGATCGAGAGAAGAATTCTCTTGACTGATGGAAACCGTAGGAGGTAGTTTGAGATTACCAATATCATTGATAAATTTGAACATATGTGTCTTCCAGCGAGAAAGCGATTCAACATCATTTATAGGTTCATGGAGTTTGATCGAAGCCTGCTCGATCAACTCTTTCAAGTTTATATGTGTCATTTTCTGAAAAAGTACTGTACAATTATAGTCGAGTTCAAAGTTTACATTCCTCTAAAGCATCACTGAGAAGTAGGAAATATTTCCTAAAATTTGAATTGAAAGACTTTGTTCTCCGATGGTATTGTCCGCTATCCTGTCTATTATCCAATAGTGAAAATCGTTGATATGTCTCACTACTTCTTCAGAGGCGAATAGCTTTTTCGACAAGGATATCATTTTCTTGCATGTTATCTCTCTTATACGTATATCTGTTAGTACGAATATGCATTCTTATCCATTGGAGCTAGCTGAATAGCGTGGCAAGTAAAAATAAGCTTTTCTATATATTTCTCTTTGGTATCCCACCTGGTTAATTTCTATTGCCTGAATAAGTTGAAAACTAAAACGATGGATGTATGTCGTTATTCACATTAAACACATAGATGGTAGGATAGAAAATGCTGGCTGCTAGTGCTCAACGAAAAGCATTATCTCGTAGCCTTAAATTTCGATTGAAAACAGATACAGAATTCATCAACTGACCATTGCCACTGGTTGATATAAATAAATGTGATATCGTAACGGTAAATTACTCGATCCATCGGAGAACTTACTCATAAAATTCATCAGAAAATATGTATACTATTGAAAGAACAAGAAGCAAATCGTATAAGTTTATTTGAAATTGAAGAAAAAATAGAACCGATATTATATTTCGAAATAAGCTTCAGTTACTTGTGTAAATGTTGATTTGATTTGATTTGATCTTCATAATGTGGTTCATCATATTTAACAATAAAATTAAGTAAATCAATACTGGTTATTATACCAAATGCATATGTTTTGTTTTGTCTTTTTGAATGATTTTGATCTGCTAATTGTACAGAAGAAAAAAAAAAGAAATAATATGTAAATCAAAAAAAGAAAGTGAGCTTACAATGATCATCAGGATATTTAATGATTACATAATTGTCAGCTGATAAAGCACGACTCAACGTAATCAAATTATCATCGAATTCAACCTATATTGATTTATCGAATACTTTTAATATAGAAGAAAAATCTACTGTTCGAAATTTATCTGTCATTGCTTTTGATACTAAATCTTGTGCATTGATTTTATCTTGTGACAGTTTTGTCGTTATTTCACACATTGTCGTCACACCAATTAATGCTCTATCAAGATGTAACATTTAAAAAAAACGAATTAAATGTAGAATGTATATAATTCACGATACAATGGAATAAAAACAAGTAGCGTTCATCGAGAATCGATTCACTTAACCCTCGACTGAATGAGTAAGTGTAAGAATGTGAAAAGGAACAGAACGCAACTCGCTCTTAATACAGTATCATTTATATATTCAGATTCCATTTATGAGTCCTAAAAATGATAAATTATGTAAAATCGACAGCACTGTTTTCATATGACCCTCCTTATAGTTGAGGGAACAAAAACAGTTTAGAGAGAATTAAAGTATATACTATTGTCACTACTCTTGAGTTCAGACTTTAATTGTGACTTTAAGGAACTTATAGTCGTTTTCAAATCTTACCCATCATTTGAAACAACAGGTATTTGATCAAAACTTCTAGTATGCATTATATCAAGTACTGATTGAATTGTTGTATTTGCTGATACTGTAACGGGATCGCTAATTGGTAAACTTGATACAGGTTTTGTCTGCCACCATTGTTTAGTTGGTTTCTCGTTAATATCAAGAAAACCACGATCATACATCCAATCATCATTCAAAAATTTTGTCCTATATTAATCACAGAAAAAAATTAATCATAGAAAAAATCAACTCAAATTTCTACATATAATTTCGAACAGAATCTGGTAGGATAACAATACAATTTTGATTTTCAGTTAGCTGAAAATCCTTACATGCTTGCAGAGCACATGCCATAGCTGCACCTGATGAAGCACCACAAAGTATTCCTTCATCTTTAATTAATTTTCTTGCACATTTAAGTGACATTTGATCTGAACTTTTATACCATCGATCAACGAATGATCGATCAAGTACAGTTGGAATAAAATCATGTCTATTTTCAAAATTCGAACATTTTAATAACATTTCTATTCTATATAAGATATGACATACCCAATTCCTTCGACCTGAAATAAAAATTCAAGGAAATAAGTAAAAAAAATTTAAAAAAAGTAAATAAATACTTCATAAAATGTAATTCCAATTGCATTCATTGTTTCTGGTAAAGCTAATATTGAACCTTCTGTATCAACACCAACAATAATACAATTTGGGCATTTTTCTTTTAATTTTCTTGAGAGACCAGTCAATGTTCCTCCTAGAAATTACACATACAAACTTAATTTTTGATTTATTACAATAATTTTACCCGTTCCTGCACCAGCAACAACCATATCTACCTTTCCTATAACGCACAAAAACTCGATAGAACTTAATCCAAAGATAACTCTCACCATTGCATGCTGCAATAATCTCCTCTGCTGTCGTATCATAATGAGCAATTGGATTATATGCATTTCGATATTGATCAAGAATATGTGAATTAGGAATTTCTGTCTTTAATCGATGAGCTACAGCAATATCGGATTCAGGTGAATCAAATGCTGCACTTATCGGTGTACGAACAGTTTCCGCACCTAATGCATGAAGTATATCGATCTAAACAATAAAATATAGGACTAAAACAGAACAATTTCTGTTAACTTTTTCTTTGCTCATCTTTTCTGGCAGCACAGTAATACATCGATAATTTTTTACCGCGCAGACCAATGCTAATCCAATGCCTGTATTTCCGGCTGTTGATTCAATGATAGAATCACCAGGTTTTAATGATCCATTGCGTTCAGCTTCTTCAATCATACGTAAACCGATTCGATCTTTCACACTCCCGCCAGGATTGAAATATTCAAGTTTAGCCACTAAATAAAAGTCAAGTAATTTGAATTATTCTCAAATACTTTGAAAAAACAAACTATTAACTTACAAATATTACATTTAACATCGGCATCGCATGCTAAACGATTGACACGTACAAGTGGTGTATCGCCAATTAATTCAAGGACATTATTATAGATTTTTTGATGAATTGGTCGTTGTCTAAGAATGAAATTAATGAAAATAATTATTCATGAAAGAAAACGAACCTAGAACCAAGATTATGTGGACATTTACTTCGATCACCATTGAGAGTATATGTACAACGACTCGGTGCATCCGGTCGATTAGCCAAAAAACTTTCCATTTGTTTTTAGAATATGCTCGAAAGAAGATATGAAAAATAAAACAATTATTAGGCACATCTTGTAGATTGGTCATAGATGTAATGGTTGGAATTTTGGAAAAATCTGAATTGTGCGATGCTGAATATATCAGCGCTTAGTACTTGTACTACAAAAATATACTGTGTACTTTAGAATTTTAAGTAAAAAAGTACGAAAATACTACGTATTGTACTCAGTATCCAGTTTCTGTTCCCTATGAACACAATTTTCCGCATTTCTACAAGATCGGTTATACAATACAAGAAGGTACAAAAGTCAATCTAAAACCTCGAGTTGAAATTAGTCAGTATAGAGAGGCAAAATCAAGCTGGATAAGATAATATCACTCCTACTCACAAAGCCAAATGAATCGTACGCATGACTGAACATACTAGTCCATGAGAGAGAAAGGAAAGGACAAAATACAAAATAAATATACTATAATGACAAAAAATAAGAATCCATACCATTACTCATTTCATGGACGATTCATCAAGATGTGTGCAAGTCACATCATTCACGAAAGAGTAATGATTGTACGACTTTTTTCGAACAATGAAAATGCACGCAGCGGTCGATCAACTATACTTTCGGAAGCAAAACTAGAGGGAATGGAAGAAATGGTTAGTACTAACTTACAACTGTTCATACGTCGAGGTGCTGTTCAAGCTGAGATAAGAAAAATAGCTATGAAACAGTTTCACTTCAAGCCTTATCGTCCAACTTTAATAGTCTACCCTAACGAAAATGATTTCGATCTTCGCAGCGAGTTTTGCAAAGTATGATTGGAAAAGTTGGAGAATGATCCTAATTTAATTGATTATATATTTTGGAGCGATGAAGCAAAGGAGGGGACGGTTTGTCCATGAATCGGCCCTAAATAAATTTTATCCATGGACAAACCGTCCCCCCTTCTTTGTTATGATAAAATATTTTCAACACAAAATCAGGAAAAACACTCAGATCTGATTGTTCAATTCAATGTCGAATTTCTACAAAATAAAATTAAACAGCTTCCTTTACTTTAAACACAAAAACTGACGAGAACTTTTTTATTGCGATTTGACAATTTTTGAGAACAACGGATCGACTGTTTGATGTAAAAATTTTTGTTCGAAATGATCGAAAAAAATGCAAACTTTCATTTTTTGTCTCCCGTTCTGTTTGGATTTGCACCGAAAAGAACAAGGTGAATTACGTTTCAATCGAAGTGATTCAACAAAATCAAATGAATCGTTCTTCAAAACGATAATTTGATTCTCTTTCTTTTTCTCATAAACTTTTATGTTTATACTCTCCAGGGCTGGCAAATTTAAACTTGCAAATGGAGTGCAATTTATTTTATAGTGAGGTACATCATTTGGGGGTACATAACGGTCTTATGAAGTGAACTAAAGTTGAGTTCGTGATTCTAATTTTTTTCGAGATATGCACAAATTAAAGTTCAAATTTAAAATTGAGATAGTTTATAAAAAAATTTATTAAAAAAATATCAATAAAGCAATAAAGCATTTGTCAGATGATGATTTGTGTCGATTATACGATCATATTTGCACTGTATGATGTCGACGAAGAGTAAAAAGTTGGAAAAAATCGATTGATTAATAGGACAACACATAGTTAAGAGTCTTTTCGTGGAAAATAAAGGTGAGGTCTAAGATCAATATAAAACGATCTCATGCTCTATTTCATCTAGAGCGAAACTTATCCAATTAGATAATTTAGAATTTGAAAATCATTTGAAAATTCTTTAACTGCTTAAAAAACCATTTAGACACTAAAATCCACGAAAATCGCGAATCACTCTTCATTTAAAACTCAAACGTAAATACAATTACACATACCTGATGAAAAAATTCAATAATCATACCACTTGTGTCTAACAAAACATACAAACTTACCGTGATCAGTCGACTTATCTCATTCGAAGACTTGAGTTGTCATTCTGATCGAATTTTATTCTAATTTCGATTTTCAAATGAATTTAAAATTATCGTGAGCAGTCGACTTGTCTCATTGTGCAAATAACTTGAAATTGATATTTTTCGATGATTTCTTTAAAATTCGTTTTTTTTTTGTATGGATTTTTGGGTTTTTTAATGTGTGTGTAGCATTTGTATGGAAAATGGAATTTTTTGTGAAAATTGTGGCATTTTTTTGAATTTGTTTTCTATATGAAGTCAATCACATTTCTTTGGTTGACGTGCTTGTTTCAATTCAAATATTTTTAATCTGTTCGCATTATTAAAAATTTTTTCAAATAAATATTCTTCATCTTTATGTGATAATCGATCATTAACTTTGAACGCATTCAACCTGTTGAATTGTTCCAGAATCTAATATTAATTTTAAATTTTCAAAATCGAAATAATAGCCTGATGAAGAAATAATTATCATTTTCAAATTTGCAAAATAATTTAATGATAATACAGATAAATTATCATTCGAAATAACTAATATTCCAATTTGTGAGCCAACATTTGATATTCATATTAAGATCACATGCAGACCGTTCATTCGCTATGTATATAATCATTGAATTTTTGTTGTTTGAAATTGATGATGACGGCTTGACATATTCATTGACGTCAAATTGAACATCGCGACTCCATCCAGTGGCACCGTATCTTCGTGTTACTGTTATGTTTGTCACAGTACCGATGAAAATATATTCAGAAAAGAAAAGAAAAGAAACGCTAGAAGATGGTCACTCTCAGTTTTATTGATAATTACGATAAAGAAACAAAGTATTAAGCTCCACAAGGTTGTTTTCCTTTGCAACCATATCCTGCTTCTCCATCACATGCATAAACTACAAAGTTTAATCGAGCATATTGCCAGTCATATCCACCACCATTTCCAATGATTTCATAGTTACAACAACCATAATCAATAAAAGACATGTTCACTTCTTGTGGTTTATTCCAATTGGTTCGATCAACAACAATTGAATTGAATTTGGCACAATTTGTTCCATTGTAATACCAATTTGATTTCACTTGAAATTCAATTGTGATTTGATCACCAAGAGAATGAACTGGAGGTGTTTGTAAATTCAATGTGAAATTGTCATTGCCTTGAGGTGTAACAACATAACCATGAAGATTTTCGATAGTAAAACCTAAAATGATCGCTCACATTTGAACAAATTCAACTATAAGTAAGTTACCAGCATTAGCATTTCCACAGAATGCAGGCCATTGTTTTGGAAGATCGAATAATTTTTCTGCTGCAGATGAAATACCAGGTGTAAATGAGAGATACGTTGTAATCAGATAGCTATTGAAATATCTTATTTATCTTATTGCTACGTACTAAGTAGATATTTACTCATCATAATCGTAACCACCTTGAGCAGCGCGTGCAACAATAGTTTGAACTGGTCGATCTACTGTTTCAAAGTAAGTTAAACATGGCACACGACCAATACGAGATCGTTCGAGATCACAGATTTCTGGTGAATCGTATCTCTAAAAGAAAATAAAAATCATTGTCAGACTTTTGAGTAACTATTTCTATGATAAACTTACAGTTGCATTGATTTGAAGTTGAGGTATCCATTGTTCTCCTTTATTAACAAGATTCGATGGTAAAGGAAACCATGGTTTCATTTCAGTACGATCTCCTGCATTGTTAAACCAACTTATTGGAAATGGATCGATGGCTATCATTGGACTTGTTCGATACCAACAGTTATTTTTTGTTTTTTCTGGATAATCAGGGTCGAAATTAAACATTGTATAACCTTGTGAAGCAGGCTATACAAAAAGACATTACAAAAAAAAGAAACGTTTTTTTTCTTTTGTTTGACATACTGAATCAGGCTCTGCATCTTCAGGTTTATATTTCAACATGTAAGCTTCACTCTGATTCGCTCGCCATCCTTGAACATCAAATCTAACACGTAGATTGTTGTAATCAAACAATAATTGTTGTACACCCGAATAGAACGGTATCGTAGCAAAACCACTTATATTTAACGATGCTTCAAATTGTTTTGGAAATCCATTTTGACCAAAACATTGATGGATTGAAAGTATCAATACTAACAGTCGTATCGTTTGTTTCATTTTTTTTCTTTTCTTTAAAAAAATGGGTCATATATATATATATATATCGATTTGTGCTTCGTAATGATTATAGAAGACCACCTGTGACATTTTATCTGCCTTGATGATTGAAGCCATTTTTCTAAATCACTCAATCCTCCAATAGATTCAAGAACATAGGCAACTGATTGAACAACTTTTTCAAAAGCAAATAAATTAATATTTGTAATTCGATCACATTTTCGATGATAAATCGATCTGCGTGTTGGATTGCTCCATGGAAGATTTTGTTCAATACCTACCGTGTACACAGGTCTGCCTTCACCCTCAATTTGAAAAGTTCAAGTTAGGGAATACTAATTTGAAATTTGAAAGGTTTTTCGTTGAAGACAACGGAAATCTATGATCCTAAAACAGGAAAATGGACAATGACTGATAGTATGAATCAACCACGACAATCTCATACAGCAACTGTTCTGACCAATGGACAAGTTTTGATCATTGGTAGTGAATTATATTATCCATTCACACAACTTTGGACGACATATTAGACAAACTAAAGCAAATATGCATAATTATACGCTTAAATTAAGGCTTCAAATAAAATTTATGTTTTTTTTCTAATAAATATTAGTAATAGTTGTGACGTATATGGTCATGACATATTAAAACGACGCATTGAATTGAATTGAATTATTTTGAGATTTGTTGAATATAAATAT
>Ga0209930_1004427_pt1 | contig 12537 bp, 17 predicted proteins | sample ThiBiot_500_biof_2_FD_183948 | JGI IMG/M metagenome (GOLD analysis project Ga0209930, IMG submission 183948) | Wastewater bioreactor microbial communities from Cape Town, South Africa - Thiocy_cont_500_biof (SPAdes) | ecosystem: Engineered > Bioreactor > Thiocyanate-remediating >... | reverse complement strand
CGACTGTTCATTCCGTACCAACTGCTCTCACTTTCTATTCGGCCACGTGATCTCCGACGAACAAGAGACCGAGACCGAGACCGAGACCGAGACCGAGCACGAGCACGAGCGTGGGCACACCAAACAACAGCGAGACTACCACTCGTCGCCGTCTGTCACGCCAAGTGCAACATCGCACGACCAACACCACCAACTCCAACAACAGCAGCAGCAGCAAGGCTTCAATCGAGTCGCTCGTAGCGGTCAGGTGTATCTCGTCCCTCGTGCCCACCACACAATGGCAGACGACTCTCCATCGTCTTCTCCGTCCTCTTCGGCCCCGACTGAAGGCGACAACGTCGCTGCGGCGACGCCCACAAACTCGCCGTCTCCCAGCGCCAGCGGCCTTGTCGGCGATGGCCGCAGCAGCAGCGAGCCGGCCACGCCCGAGGCATCTCCCTCACCGTCGTACGCCGCCGTGCTGGCTGGATTACACAACCCTCCCGGTGCCGCTGCTGTCAATGCGCCCGGCTTGCGCTTCGGCATCGGTGAGCTGCAGGGTCGACGGCCGTACATGGAGGACCGCTCGACGGCCGTCATGGGCCTCGGCACCGGCGACCCGCACACTGCCACGCGCTGCTTCTTTGGCGTCTACGACGGCCACGGCGGCGACGCGGCCTCGTCGTGGTGCAAGCAAAAGATGCACCTCAACCTCGTCAAGCAACCCGAGTTCCCCGACAACATGGCGGCCGCCATGCGCACGGCCTTGCTCCAGACCGACCGCGAGTTCCTCAACAAGTTCCCCAAGTCGAGCCTCGACGATGGCTCGACCGTCGTCTTTGCCGTTATCGAGCTGCACTCGTCGCGCCTCATAGTGGCCAACGCCGGCGACTCGCGCGGCGTCATCTCGCGCTCGGGCGTCGCCGAGGCACTCAGCGACGACCACAAGCCCGACCGACCCGACGAGCGCGCTCGCGTCGAGGCGCACGGCGGCATGGTGCAGCAGGCGTCGCTCTTTGGCAAGTTCATGGGCCCCTATCGTGTCTACACTCGCGTGCGCACCGGAGGTCTCGCCGTCTCGCGCGGTCTCGGTGATGGCTTGCTCAAACAGAACGACCTCGTCATCGCCGAGCCCGAGATACGCGAGATTCACCTCGCGCCCGGCGACGAGTTCATGGTGCTCGCCACCGATGGCGTGTGGGACGTCTTCTCAAACCAACAGGTCGTCGACTTTGTCCGTCGCCACTACAACCCATCTGCCACCTCCACCTCCTCCTCCTCCTCCTCGTCTTCGTCTCTCCCATCGGCCGATACAACACCCGCCTCCTCCTCCTCCGCGTCTGCATCCTCAACCTCTCCATCGCCTTCGGCCTCTGCCTCGTCTACACCCTCACAACAAAAGGATCCCGCGCAAGTGGCTGACCTCTTGGTTCGCGAGGCCATTCAACGAGGCTCTCTCGATAACGTTACTGCCATCGTCATCTACTTTGACAACCATCACCTGTTCACCGGAACTCCTCCCACACCCGCCATTCAATCTCGAACATCACTCGGCTCTGCTCAAGATCAAAAAACCGCAACACTAACTAGGACGATCTAACTCACTAACCATATGCTATCCTCCTCCTCCTTCTCCTCCGTCATACCGTCATCTGCTTTCAACTCATTCTACTCTACACAATCATTCTCTCTCCTCCATTGCTACTGTAGCTCACTGTAGCTATCCCACTTTCTTGCTACCTTAATCCTTCGCTCTCCCTCCCTCCTCCTCCTCCTACGTTAGTGATTTTTTGTGCGTACAATCCACCATAGTTTTGTGCCGTGTTGGTTTTATATGATTGTAAACAAACGAACAACAAACAGTAGTAACAGCAACAATACATTTCCGCAACTTACTAGCGATACCACTACCTCCTCCTCGATATCAATTGGTACTAACCACTCGCGCTCTCTCGCCATTTGATGCGGTTTCCCTGCAAGGTGCCGTCGTTCAAGAAATACAAGTTACCTCTTTATGCTTGCAAGCAGTGACATTAAATATGCGCCATGCAAATATAACTCACTACGTAAACCACAAACGAGATAGCAATCTATCAATCAATCTATCTATCTATCATCAATGGAATAGAAGGGGGAGAGGGTGCCACGAGAGAACTGTGAGAGTGACTAAGCTATCGACCAAGCGAATGAAATGAACGAATGCTCTAGCGATACGATGCGATGCGGCTCGAGATCCAACTCGGCCAATCCATCGGTGAGATATTCTGTTCGAGAACGTCCTCCCAAAGTGCCTGAGTACTAAAGTTCTGCGCTCCAGTGTTCAACTTGATTGCCAATACCGAAGCCCAGAAATATCTATACCGTACACGCGCGCGCACCACGAGCATTCAAGTGTTAACCAACGAGCTTGGCCAGTCTCGATCACATCATGTCTCGGTACGTACTTGGGCTTGATCATTTCCAACATACGCTCATAATCAAGGACCTTGTTCTCGTGTTGATAGATTTGGAGCGTCAACTGTTTGTTTACTTGATCCTTCATGGCCGAACCAGCCTTCAATTGCTCAATCTCGCTCGTTGCCACTTGCAATTCATCCTGTTGAAAATGAGATCATGAGTCAGGTGAATGCTTGTCGTAATGACCTTGAGAGAGAGAGAGAGAGAGAGAGAGAGAGAGAGAGCAATGTACCTTGATAGTTACAAGCTCTCGGTGCTCGGTAGACACTCGTGCGTGCTCACGAACCAATTGATCGTGCTTCTCGATCATGGATCGCTCGGCCGCTTGAGATCGCTCGAGTTGCGTCGAGAGTTGAGCCTTGCTGAGGCGCAATGACTCCTTCTCGCCAGCCAAGAGGCTAATGGCTTGCGTCAAGGTCGTATTGGTGGTTTGGAGCAGGTTGTTGCTCGATTCGAGCTCGGCGTTGCGAGCCTCGAGAGAGCTGCCATGCTTCTGCGCACTCTCGAGCTCCGTCTCGTACTTGACCACCTTGGCTTGCAAGACCTCGTTCTCTTGCTTGCTCTCATCGAGGGCCTTGCCAAGTCGATCGACCTCCTTCATCATGCGCTCGAGTTCGAGCTTCAACGAGGCCATCTCTGCATGGTACGAGGTAGTAGAATGAGCTTACAATCACCAAGTGACCGATGGAATGGAATGGAATGGAATGATTCAGGAGGTCGAACTCATACCAAGCATCAGCTTGTCATCGACAACTGGCACCGGTTGAGACTCAACCGGCTCTACTTGTTGCTCGGGCTCTTGGATCGTTGCTTGCGATGCCGCTTGTTGCTGCTCTTGCTCGGGCTCTTGCTCGGGCTCGGGCTGCTTGGCTTGCTCCGCAGCGATCTCCTTGTCGACGAGAGATTGATTGTTGTTCGTATCGGACTTGGGCTCAGGCTCACACAATTCGGGTTGCGTCGTCACTTGCTCGTGGCTCTTGAGATCCTGGGATTCAAGGCTGGCTTGCTCGAGCAGAAGCTGCTCAAAACCTTGCGTCTTCTTCAGGCCGCCAAGAGTACCTACGTCGTTCGCCACGTTAGCCGCGGCAACCACAACCAGTACAAGCTGCGCATCATGTTGTTGGCGAGGCTCGAATCAAGACATAAGGCACGTACTTGCAGGAAGATTGGTGCGACGCGACGACGCAAGTATCTCCGTCGCTTCCTCGCGCAGGAATGCCTCACGCATCAGCTTCTTGGATGGCGAGCGCGAATGCGAAACGCCGAGAGCACCGGCAAGTACCGACTTGCCACGCAGTAGGCCATCGAGGTTCTCGTTGTTGATGCTCATTCTCGTTGGTTGTTGCTTGTTATTCTCACCACGCTTGAGTCGGTGAGTGTACTGTGGCAAGGGGGAAGGTGTGCAGGTGAGACGGGAGGGAGCAAGAGAGCAGTTGGGCAGGCCAGAGATCGGGAGGTCAAGCAACCCAACCGTAGAATCGTGTGGCAGAGCAGAGCAGCGCAAGCCGTTGAGGATTTTGGCGGGAAACACTTCGTTTTTCTCGCATCATCCCAGCACACGAGAACGGCGCTCTTCAATGGCATCGATTGGATGGATTGGATGGATTGGATGGATTGGATGGGTTGGGTTGGTTGAAGGATGGAGTAGTAGAGATAGTAGTAGTAGTAGTAGTAGTAGTAGTAGTAGTAGTAGTAGTAGTAGTAGAGAAGGTGATCAAACCGGAACATGATTGATGATTGATGAGATTGATGGGAGGGACTTGCGTATCCAAAGGAGTGGAGGAGTTGGCATCCCTCGCTCACTCAGTTGCTCAATCGCCTCGCTGTCTAACCATCAAGCATCGCTCGCTCAAAAGAGATAGAGATATAGAGATAGAGAGATAACCACAACAACATCATGGCTAACGCACCGGATACCGAACAACTCCTACGAATGATCGAGTACTTGAAGGAGAAGCTAAACAAGTTATCGAGCGATAGTGCTGCGTTGGAGCAGGAGCTGAATGACGAGTGTGATGGCTTGGATCGAGAGCTGTCGGTCTCGCGTACACAATGCAAACGAAGCGACGAACGTGTGCGTGAGCTCGAGAGTGAGAACGTTCGTTTGCGTCAGGAGCTCATCGATCAACAGACGCAACACGAGCGTCAACTCTACGAGCTCGAGGACACGATCGCGCGCGCCACCGACGAGTATCTCGATGCTCGACGGCGCCTCGACGACACCGAGGCCAAGCAACACTCGCGCATCAACGAACTACAACACCTCGTCGATCGCCTGACGCAAGAGCGAGATGCCGCCGAGCAAGACGTCGAGAACCTCCGAGAGTCGCAGCGGCTACTCGAACAACAGCTCGAATCGGCTCGTGCCGATCTCGACCATCAGCGTGAGCTCGCGCAAATGAACGACGCCGCCCTGCGCCAGGAGATTACCGACGCCAACACCGAGCTCAACGAGTTTGTCGACAAGGTCGCGAGCCTCATGCAAGACAAGGTGCGCCTCGAGGCGTCGCTCAAGGACGCCAACGCCACCATCGACACGCTGCAGCTCGAGAAGGAGGAGCTCGATCGTAATGCTCGCAAGGCCGAGCGAGAACAACAACGCCTCCAACGCCAGATCAAGCGACTCGAAGAAGAGCAGCTGGCTGCCAAACAATCTACTCGTCGATAACCTCGTCGTCGCCGTTGTCGAAATCAGCCCAATCAACGCCTAACGACAATCGTCATACCAGATACTTGCGTGAGAGTTCATCGTGTCACGAGAGTCGTATTGCTATCTATCTATCTACCTACCTCTCTGTCAGTTATGTGCTCTTGGCCACCATCATCACCATCATCATCATAGTCGTCGTCAGTCGTCGATCGTCGTCGTAAGCTACATTGTGCTTGCTGCTCAATCCCATTGTCGATATAGTGTATTTGTAATCTCTGTACACGACATTGATCGTATTGTAACGACGTCGAGGCAACATACTGCTTACAACCATCGAAACCATTGAGCTCGGTCCCTCATTCGTTGATACAGGCGCTGTAATTGCTGTGAGTGAGTAGCTGATAGGATGGCTTGCTTTGCGATGATACAGATGCCATGATTTACTCGGGTTCAGCAATACACTGCTCGACCATCAGCAACAAGGTTGGATTCTCGAGCGCCGCACTCACTCGCTCCTTATCGTTGACTTGTTTGTTGACTACATTGCAGTAGCAGTAACATCATCATCGTCGTCGTTGTCATCAGCAGCAATGCCAGAAGGTTTGTCAGTAAGCTGCGAATCACGTGAGTCATTGCATGGAGGATGGCATCTTCATACTGTCAGCTTCCGATTGATGTGTGCCTGCCTCGACAAAGATATCGACCTTGTATCTCTCAGGAAGAGACCGTAGCAGCTTGGTTCGTATGCATAGGCCAATCAAGGTCGCTAAGCTGCAGTGTTGTACGGTAGGCGTGAATTCCACTCGAATGATTGGTGCGCTCAGGAGATTGGTGCTCGAGTCGTCGGTCGTGGTGATGAGCTCCTCTCGAACGACGTTCAGCTCCTCGAGCGTGTGTGGATGTTCAGGATCTACGTCGCGCCATTAGCAGTTGCCCAAATGGCATGCACAATCGATGGTACCAAGGTGTGTCAAGAAGAGGGCGTTGAGCGAGTACCTTTGATACAACGAATCAAATCTGTAGTGGAGAGAATGTATCAGAGATGAGATCAAGGGTTCTCCCTCAAGATTGTACGTTGCAATCATGCGGTAGGCAGCATACCAAAGACCTCGGCAGCGAATGGCAAGGGCTCATCGGTAGGACTTCGTTCCTTGCTCTTCACTTCATACACTCGTGGATTCGCATTACTCAACATCGCTGGGTGCCTATCTATCTATCTTTCTATCCAACGAACAACACGTGGTCCAACTCCAATACAACGGCCCCGGGTTGTGCGAGAGCGATAGAGCGAGATAGCAAACGAAGTAGGCACACGAGCGAGCGAGAACAGCAGTGAATGGCGCTCGGTAGCGAAAGAGCGAAAGTACCGAAATATCGTAGTGTTAAGGAGTGCAATGAGCCCGAGATTACTCTACAGTGACGTTTCTCTCTCCTTCTCCTTCTCTCTGCTGCGTCCGCTGCTGCCATCTTTTTGCGTTTTTATCTGCCACACACACACACACACAGCGCAAGCCATCGCTCTCGTCGTCTCTTGGTGTGTGAGTGTGTCTGTGTGGTGTGGTGTCTCTCTCGTTGCGTCGTGCTCTCTCACACTCGCTGTGGCTTGTCGTAGCGGTGGTTAGTGTGGTGTAGTGTAGCCTGTGTGAGAGTGTGGCGTGGATTTGCAGCAGCAGAAGAAGAAGCAGCAGTTGTAGTGGTTTACCGCCGTCGTTGTTGTGGTTGTGGCTGTAGTGGTGGTTGTAGTCACCGCTCGAGAGCGAGTTTGAGGCGCGCCATCTCGACGCTACTCCGCGCTCCAAGCCGGCGCGCTTCGATCTTCGACTCTCGAGCCTCAGAGTTCCTCTCAAACGCATACCTGCACGACCTGTCTTTGTAGCTGAGTCTCTCTCGCTCTCTCGCTCTCTCACAAGATGGCTTCATCGCTGGCGGTCGTGATCGATAACTTCGTGGCCGAGTCGCACGACGAGCTCTCACTCAACGCCGGCGAACAAGTGACGGTGCTCTCACAGAACGAGGACAACTGGTGCATGGTCGAGACCCAAGATGGCAGACGAGGCGTCTTCCCGGGCCCGTATCTCGAGTTCCTCCCGGCCGACCAGCGGTATCAGATCGTCGTCGTTTGCGACGATCCTGCGGACACCTCTCTCGACAGCAGCGGCGGTGGTAGCAGCAGCAACATCAGCATGAGAAACACCGGTGGCGCCAACCACACACCGCCAGCGAATCATACTCCCGTTCGTTCTCTACCGCGTGCTCCGAATGGCGCTACTGCGTCCCCTGCATCGACTCCGCCGGCGTCTCCAGGGCCCGCGGCGCGTGGAGGAGCCGCTGGCGGCGGCCCACGTGGGCGCGGAACGCCGCGAGGTATGCGTCGTGGCGGAGGCCCACCTCGAGGTGGCGGTGCCTCCCCAGTTGCCGGTGCCTCGGCGTCTCCTGCCTCATCGCCCGTAGTGCCACAAAACCGACCGGCTTTGTCGACCGCGGTGCCTGTACCGGTGGCGAACGCCGGAGGCAGCGCGAGTGCGAGTAGCTCTCCCTCGGCTGGCTCGGTCGGACCGACGGCCTCGCCGAGCACCTCCATGTGGGTGACTGTCGAGGGCTCGTCCCCTCGCGGAGGTGTTCGTGGTCGCGGCGTGCGTGGTGCGCCTGTTCGTGGTGCACGAGCTCGCGGTGCTCCGGCCTTTGGTACCCGCTCGTCGATCGCGTCGCCGAGCGTCTCGCCTTCGGCCTCGTCTTCTCCATCGCCCGTGCCATCTCCTCCAATCTCGTCGTCCATCTCTCCAGCCTCCAGCGAGCCGTCTCTCGACTCAATGGCCGACGAGAACCTCCTTGGTATGTCGGTCGACTCGGCCCTCGCTGTGAGCTCGAGCGCCGATCGCGAGAAGAAGGAAGCATACCGCCGTAACGTCGTCAAGGAAATCATCACCACCGAGAAGGAGTATGTCAATGACTTGGAAGTTGTTGTTACCGTACGTCCAACATATGCACACGCACACACGCACGCACTTGCTCTCGCTTGGTACTCGGTATTCATGTGTGGTTGTCGATCTCGATGATGGATCGGGCTTTAGGTATTTATTCAACCACTGCAAAAGAACACCATCATCACTGCGGCGGAAATCAACAGCTTGTTCTCGAATCTTGAAATCATTGCAAGCCTCAATCGAACACTCGTCGAGGAATTTGAAGCGAGTGAGCGCGAGTCGGGCGTGCTCCTCGTGGGCCAAATCTTCCTCAAGCTCGCAGACTACCTCAAAATGTACACTACCTACTGCGCCAATCAACCGGTCTCGATCGCCACGCTCGAGTCGTGCTCCAGCCAACCAGCTTTCAGCAAGTTTCTGAGCGTATGTATTCATTCACTCAATCTCTCTCTCTCTCTCTCTCTCTCTCAACGAGTAGTTATTACGTTGTTGACTCACTGCTTTCCTCTCCTCCTCTCTATCATGCTCATACAGGAGTGCATGGGAAACGAAAAATGTCGAGGCTTGACATTGTTCAGTTTCTTGATTAAACCTATTCAAGTATGCTTCTCCCCTCCCCCTGTGTCTATACCCATGGACTTCTTTTTCACTGATACTCGATCATCGATAATTCCATTCTATTCCATTCCATTCCATCCACTGTAGCGTATCTGTAAATATCCTCTCTTGTTGAAGGTACCGTTACCGTCTTCGTTGATGTTGCGAATACGAGCACAAGTAAGAGTAAGCTAAAAATCATTGTCACTCGTCTCTCAACAGGACTTGATCAAAAACACCGAAGAGGTTCATCCTGATTATCAGAACCTTATCAACGCTTTCGATAAGATCAACACGGTGGTCGATTACGTCAACGAGCGAAAGCGTCTAGCAGAGAATCTTCAGCGTATCATGGATATTCAAACCAATATTATGGAGGAGGTATAGATCTCTCTCTCTCTCTCTCTCTCTCTCTCTCTCTCGACAGATCATGACACTGTTCTCGGTTGGTGTGATTCAGCTCGATCTCCTTGGCCCAAGTCGACGATTTGTACGAGAAAAGATACTTTGCGTATTGGAATCCAAGAAGAAGCGCGAGCGCAAGGTCTACCTCTTCAACGATTGTATCTTATTCACCAAGCCGGCTTCCAAGAAGGAGCACCTCAAGGGCCACTATTCGCTATCGGATATTCGTATCGTCGATGTTGCTGATACCGAAGGTACCCACTCTCCTCTCTCATGCATACGCAGCCAAGCGCTCCATTAGCTGACACGAGTGTTTTTTGTGTCCTGAAGAAATTGCCAACGCATTCGAGATTCAAACTCGAGCCACTGAACTCAAGAGACAAGAGTCGATCGTTGCATTGTGTGATTCACCCGAGGAGAAGCGAGCGTGGGTGACCGAGATCAAGCAACTAGTGAGAGAGTTCCAAAAGAAAGAGGCCAAAGAGCGAATGGCAGCGTTGGAGAAGCGTGGTATGTCATGCTCTCTCTCTCTCTCTCTCTCTCTCTCACTCTCTCTCGACAATCACGAATTACGCTGATTCATCGTTTGGTACAGGAGATGAACCTCAAGTCGCACCTCCATCACCATCTCTTTCGCCCAAGGTTGGATCGAAGAAGGACGTAGCAAGCAAGGACAAGGACAAGGATAAGGACAAGGACAAGGATAAGGATAAGGACAAAGACAAGGATAGCAAGGCGCGCTCTTCTCCTCTGCCACGACGCCCGATTTCGGAGCGCGGACCACCAGGAACACGAGTGGGCGATGCGGGCTTGCGACCAGGAAGTACGCGCGGCGGCCAGGCGCCTGGCATGGTGGCACGTGCGCGACCACCGGCTGGCTACAGCGCCAACTTGATCGTACCTGGTTCGCCACCGGTCAAGCCTGCGCCAGCTCCCAAGAAAGCAACGCCTCCGGTGTCGTCGAGTTTCAAGAAGAAGCTCTCAAGCTCTCTCAAGAAGACGCCTGATAGTTGAGACATTTGTATTGCCCGTACGCGCTCCATCTCCTCCCTTGCATTCTGTTGATCTGCTGTGCTCGTACCGAGTGCAGCACCCACTCACCTACTCGCTCTGTGGTGTTTAGTATCGAAGCTGCCATTCGTTTGTATTCTACTCTATATATATATATTCTTGACGCGTGTGGGAGAGCAAGAGCGAGCGAGCGAGCGCGCTCACCGGTGTTCATGTTGGCGTATGATGGCGACCTTGCGTGAAGGCGACCTTCCTCGCTCGCTCGCTCGCTCGCTCCACCGTCTTGTAGTCTACTTATTTTATTGGTGTTACGTTGATATTGTGGCGATATACCTCCTTGTTCGTCGATCAACCAGCTAACCACAAACACTATACTACCAACAACACATCGTTGTATGCAGCGAGTACTTCATCGTCAACACCTCTACCAACACGATAATAACAATTACAACAATAACAACACTCAATTGAATGGTCGGTAGGAAGAGAGAGAATAGATTGATTCGTTTACATCAACAACACTATCGATCTCATGTCTTATTATTCACATTCGTATGCCCCATATCCAAACACAAGAGTACGTATGCGTACAATCGTTTGAGAGGGGATTAATAGATAGATAGATAGATAGATAGATAGATAGATAGATAGATAGATAGATAGATAGATAGATAGGAAGGAAGGAGTGGTAGTGATAGGAAAACTGCGGTACCAGCTGCAACAGCTGCTCGATGTCTATCTACACAATCTTGTTATCAATCTTGATTGAGTCGATCTTGGGATTGAGCTTGCGCAACTTGATTTGCGCCTCGGTCTTGTAGTCGTAGGTACACTCGTGCGAGAAGGGGCCCATGTTGTAGCGATGCTTCTCGCAGAACAAGAAGCCGCAGCGGCAGCGCGTGCCTCTCAACAGGCCGAGCTTCTTGCTGCACTTCCAGCACCGAGAGAGATCGGTTTGGATGGAGGTGTTCTCGCACGGCGAGGTCGGTGGGGAAGCCGCGTCGTTGGGCACCGTGGGCGGTGGCGTTGCTTCGGTGCTCGCAGGACATCGTGTGTTGGCGGCAGTGGCGCTCGACGACGACGAGGAGGAAGAGGCAGGAGGAGGTGGCGTAGTGGCGGCTACATGAGGGAACGCGCTGATACGGCTCGTAAAGCCTGACGACAAGGCGATCGACGTTAAGGAGGTCATTGGTGCAGACGAGGAGGTCAGGGCCGTGGCCAGCATGCGGTCGGCGTACAACGACGCCGAGCGCGAGAGAGCTGGTACCGACACAGCGGCAGTGGCGGTGGTGGCACCAGCCACTGGCGACCTGGCGTTGAGGTTGGGAGACGAGGCGGGGCTCGGAGCTCGCGATAGCAACAGCATGGCGCGGTCCTTCAGCTGCAGCGTCTCGAACGTGCTGGTGTCGGCGAGCTTCTTGCCGCGATGCGAGAGAGCCAGCGAGCACGCGCCGGTGGCAGGCGCCACCTCGCTGGTGACGCGCGCCACCAGGTCGGCAACCGTCTCCGAGTGCTCGACGGCGAACGCGAGCGTCTTGCCTTCGAGAGTGCGCACGAGTACTTGCATGTGGAGGCACCAATCGAGTGAGCGACGAAGCGCGATAGCTCTTGCCTACTGCTATCCAACTAGCGGAGTTGGTATCTCGGAGATAGAGATCGAAGAAAGACAACAACAAGCGGTGAGCAACAATATGACTGAAGCACCAAAAACCAACAACAACTGCTGCAACACGCAAGTGGTTGGTAGTGGAGTGGTAGGCGAGGGAGCGAGAGGAGATAAACACCAGAGCGAGCGAGCGAGGTGCGGACGAGACGAGGGGAGAGCAGCGCGCGCGAGGGAGCGAAGGAGAGACTGAAAGGGATGGCGCGCGCAGCAGCGGCTACCGAAGCGGGCCGCGCGGTACGGTACCCCTGACAAACGCGTCTTCCTCTGTACTCGGGTGAATCTCGGAGACCGCGCACGGTGGCGGCACGGCCGTGCTCCTGTCCGCCACGGGGCCATCGTGCCTTGCTGCGGCGTAGACTCCGAGGCATCGATAGAGGGAGGTCTAGATATTCTGAGCTCCGGTCCTATCCAACGCCGCCTGCTGCCAAGCAGCGAATTTTCGCTTGCAATTCCGAACTCCGCGCGCAGGAGGCCGTGTGTGCCTAGTCGGTGTGGCGGCATAACGAGCGAGGAACTCAAGAGAGGCGGCCGCTTGGCGAGAGATACTTGCAGGTGTCCTGGTGGAGCCGCGGCTCCGACCTTGGACCAGTGCTGCTGCCATATTCCTCCGGCTTGGAGTACTTTCTCTGCGCCGGTCGGTGCTCATTTCGTCTTTGGGCCATCGCTCTTGCGCCCCTCCCCAGTAACGAGCCGAACACGGGCACAAGCAAAGAGCCGTACCACAGCAGGTCCGATGATCAGCGAGCACGTACCCGTGCAGCTTCCCGGTCACGAGGGAGAGGGAAGGGCTCGGGCACCATGGCGGTGTTGGTTACCGTGGTGCTGGAGGGGTCTCCTCTGTTTCTTCG
>Ga0209930_1004426_pt1 | contig 12540 bp, 10 predicted proteins | sample ThiBiot_500_biof_2_FD_183948 | JGI IMG/M metagenome (GOLD analysis project Ga0209930, IMG submission 183948) | Wastewater bioreactor microbial communities from Cape Town, South Africa - Thiocy_cont_500_biof (SPAdes) | ecosystem: Engineered > Bioreactor > Thiocyanate-remediating >... | reverse complement strand
TAATCGTCGTAAATACAAGCCAGATGTTAAGAAAAAGAAAAGGGCAAGAAGAGTATCAAACGATATAAAGTTTGTTTTCTATGGGAATATAGAGATTTCAAGAAAGACATTAATACAATATTTTGATGGACGAATCAGTTTGTGTCTTTATGCGTCATAAATGTCTTCGTGAATCATCATAATTCATACGCCATGATATATGAAAGAGAGAAACTGAAGATTATCGAAGACTCGATATGCATGAATCAAATTTTGGACGTAAACATATGTACTACAAGTTTTTTCTTTCTCGATTTAGAGATTTTTTTCTGACGAATTATGTATTTTTGAGGGGCAATATGAGAGAAGAAAGAAAAAGAGAGAGAGAGAGAAAAACGAAAGAGAATATCATCAACAAACAAAATCCATTATAGTACAATCTCCCTCCTCCCCCTTGCGTCTTCCTTTCGTTCTTTACACTTATGACGTGTAGAGAAAAGAACGAAAGAAAAAAATCTATAGAAAACGTATATATATTCCTCGAAAACTATGGCATATTCATTGTAATAACCAGTCGTCACAATACCTTTTCTTTTTCAATTCTATGAACTGTTCTATTGCTGACCTATAAGACATCGTGCGTTATCGTATTCTGCGACATCGACAATCTCGATATTTACTTACACGTCTACTTGTCTTATAACATTCTTTGAACAAAATTAATTAAAAACAAAGTAAGTTCTACTTGTTTCAATGGCGATTAATCGCCGAAATTTTGTATTATAGTGCAGTGTATCTTACCGCAAGGCCAAACAACACCGGAACGTGCTTTATCTAATCCATGGTACGATAAAGGTTTTTGTGAACCTTATCAATACAAAGCAGCTATTGACCGTTGCAAAGGAGGCTATGAATCTTGCGACTTGTTCATTGAGATTTTCAATGAACGAGCACGAATCGAACGAAATTATGCAAACGAATTGGATAAATGGGCTCAAGCAAGTATCAAAGATATCAGTCAATCGAAAGAATTTGGTACAAATAAAAAAGCATGGAGCGATTCTATTCGAGCGTCAACTGCAATTGGCAAAGCTCATTCTAATATCGCTCAACGTTTACAAGAGAATGTTGTCGATAAAATGACAGCATTTAAAAAGGAACATTATGGCAAATCGATTTTACATATTAAGAAAGTCAAAGAATTCGAACATGATTTTGAACAAGCACAAAAATCATGGATTAAACTTTTGGACAAAATTAATAAAGCAAAAAAGGAATATCACGAAGCACATCGTCAAATGAAAAAAGCCGAAGCAGCCGAACAAATTGTTAATTCGGATCGTGGTGCTGAAGATGATCAAAAAAGTAAATTAAAATTAAGTGTTAGTACACATAAAAAACAAGTTGAAGCGACGAGAAGTAAATACCAACAATACATTAATGATATGACCAATTCAAGACCGAATTATGAAAATGGTATGAAGGAAGTACTCGATCGAACGCATAACTTCGAAACTAAACGTCTCGACAAATACAAAGATCTCTTTTTAGCACTTCATCAAAGTGTAGTCGTCGATAAAGACGACAATTTGGCAGCCTTGAATGAATCATTTAAGACAGCAATTGGATCTCATAGTACTAAAGCGGATATTGATTGGTGGAATTCTCATTACGGCAGTGATACAAAAACAACATGGCCGGTTTTTGAAGAACTCAAAGACTAATTTCACACGTTTTTTTTTCTTCGAATTTTCTGTCAAACAGATTCAACGGCAAGGCATTTACAGAGATTATCTCAGGGAAAATTATTTTACGCAATGTTGAGTCAGAAAGTTCGGGAACAAAAAACAAAAAAAAGCAAATTATGAGGCGTAGGCTAGACTATTTTTCCTGTGATTTCCTCGATAAATGCCAAGCCGTGTTCTAAGCGACTTGAATTTTTGTTCATTTGTAAAAATTAAGAATGGATTTATAGTTAAAAAATTTTTTGTTCTCTATCATATCTATTTTTTGTTTGTTTTTGTTATTTTATTTCCATTATTTTTAATGAATATCAGCCAAGAAATGAATGCTTTGAAAATGCCCTCACCCTCAAAATATTTACATAGAAATGATTTTTTTCTCTTCATCTCATAAAATACAAATCAATATTTGATGATAAATGTATGGCTCTAATTAGTTTCTATTCGAAATACGAAATAGTGATTCACGAATCTGTATACAAACGATTAATTATTTTCGTGACAGAAAATCTTGCACAATTTTATGAAATGTTTTATAATATCACTGATAACATTTTATTTTGTGTGTATGAGAAGCTTGACTGAATATTCTGACGGTTGAGTTATTCATTTTGTTTTATGATATTACCTTGAATCAAGAAATGATCGAATTACCATGCCTATCTCGATGTCGATGAATTCGTTTTTGTCACGATTACAAATTCACAACGAGTAAAGAAAGAAGAAAAAAAACAACATTTTGTTGATGCATGATGATTCAGCAATATTTGATTTTGATTGAGATCAGATTAGATTAAATGCCAATTTGTTTTACTAAAAGCAACTGTTTATCTTGTCTAAACTGATCCCAATAGTTTAATTTTACTTTCGAAATGATGATAAATGAGAGAATTATTTTATCTTATCTGATGTAAGTGTCGAATATTGTTGACAATATCGCATAATTTTCTTTTATTAACGCTATCAACTTAATTGAGACCGCCTGAATTCGATCGACATCTCTTTTACGTGGTTTCTTTTCAATTGAGTGAAACGAATTCGAATAGTTTGATAAATGACTGTTTTGTTTGTTTTTTTTGATTGAAGAAAAATCGGGTTTACATAAGTAAGAAGGGTTAGTAGATAGACATGCATTCGCGCATATTGTCAGTAGGAAAAACTATTCCTGATCAGAGATGATAATAGAAAAAGAAAAGAAAAAATTTTGTGATTAAATGTAAAAATTACAATAATATAAATCTGTATGCGTGTGTCTTTTGACTTGTTTGTGCGTTCATATGAGAGAAAAAGAATTGATTTATTAAATAATATACGTAAATATATATATCCTGTTGTTGTTATGAAGTAAAGTAACTAAACTGCGTGTATATTTATTCTACGAATGAAATTTAATTTGATTTTTATGTGTATGCAGATATTTTTGATATTTATTCTTCGTCAGCGGCTGCTTCAGCTGCTGGTTCGGCTGCAGCTGCAGCAGCAGCAGCACCTGGTTGTTTGCTGAATTTGCCTTCTAATTGTTTACGATTACGTTCATGAGGATGAAGTTTATCTTGATAGCAGCCTATTCAAATAAAATATAAAACATCGATTGGAATTCAAATGTTAAAAACATACTTTTGCAGTAGACATCTTGTTGAAAATCTTTGTATGAAGCCAATGTTAAAATGGTATTGCCTATATTTGAAATCAATGAAAATAGATTTAACACTAAGATTTGAACTTACATGTTTTGCATTTGAAGCAAGCTTTGTGCCATGAAGCACTGCAAGCAGCAAGTTTTTCAGCTGGATAGACTGTTTTTTGACATCGTGGACATTTTTCACCACCGCCTCCCCACTGTGGCATTGTTCAAATAGGTTTAGTAGAAAGAAAGTAAAAAAAAAAAGATCTGAAATTTTATAATAACAAAATAAATTTAGATTTGATAATGAATGTACAAAACTAGCGCTTTCTAGTAACCCGTAAAGATTGTTACGAACTCGACTCAATTATTGATTTACACATTGAATAATATCCTACGATCAAGCGTCCTTTATATAAGTAGAAAGACGAGAAATATAGTTATCTACTATTGTTGTTACTTGTGCATATGTGATGCGCGAGATCGACAAGAGAAAAAAAACTAAGACGATAGAGAAAAAAAGCGCGTCAGCAAACGGGTATGGATTTTCTTGGTTAGCCTTGACAATACGGCTGTTATTCGTCGTTATCATTTTCCATCGATCCATCCATCCATCCATCCATCTATACATATGCATAAAAAAACCTTATTTTTCCCGTGCGTTTTCTTCTTCTTCTCGTCTTTCCTGTTCTACTTCGATATCTTTTGCGTTTTGCGTCCTATATGTTAATACTCAGATAAACAATGACGTTCTTCCATCCTAACTTATGCTGATGACGATTCATCTGTCTTATTCCACATCACATTATTCGGGCCATAGAAGAGGTGGAGTAGGCGACAATAACAACAGCTATGGAAACAGCAGACCAACGATATGTTGTCAATCTATGACGTGATTTCTAGTTTTTTTCTCTCTCTTTACTTCTACATACCATTCATCTCATGTCAGAAGATACCAACAGGGCTCGTATACAATGTTCGCAATAACCTAATGAATCGTTATACGCTTTTGCTAGCTAACTGCACAAATGTGTTTGTTTTACAGTAGGATAAAGATGATAGAAATTGTGATGCGTACGAGAAAGAAAAAAAGAAAAGACGTAGAAAAGTCGAAGACTACGATTAGAACAATTCGGTGATATGCAAGGTGACATGATGACATTCATTTTTTGTCGTCTTCTTCTTCTACTTCTTTTGTAAGCAAATAACATTCAATAGGCATTTATTTCTCTTGATTAAGCTTACACAAAACAAAAAAACATTGTTTTGATCGACAAAAGATGCGTAGTAACGAACTTTCTGTTCCAGTCAAATTATTGCTATCAATCGTTAATATCCAAAGCAGAAAAAAAAGTGCGAAGAAAAAGAAGACACGATAAGAGAGCAAAAGTCTGTTCTTTTCCAAAAGCATTAACTACAACAACAACAACAACAACAACAACAACAACAACAACAACGACAGAAGTAGTATACCAAATGCACTTTATTCGCCTACATATCAACATTTAACGTATTGACCAAGATATCGCTGATGTTAAGCTAATCTACATACGTGTTATCCGAGCAATTATCAAGCAAACTCTTTAACCGAATTGTTTCCTCTTTATCTCGTTTTTCTCTCATCTCAGAGCTATCAATCAGAAGAAAGAAAGTTCTTTTGTATACACATACGTATATTATTGTTTGTGTTTTTAGAATACTCGATGACTGAATATGTGTATATGATGAATTACACAACAAAGAGAGAAATCTTATCTTTTTGTCCAATCGAATAATTCTCTGTCATAATTATCGAAATGAGTTTTTCATTTATATTTACTTCTTGCAAGAACACAAAAGAAAAACAAATGATTCTCTTGTGATATGCATATTTGTTTTTACTGATAGATGTATGTATCTAATTGGACTCATTGATATTCTCAATCTGTAATATGAGTTCAATTTATCAGTCAATTGATTTAACAGAAAGATAATAAATATTACAAACAGTCAAATGCAGAACATATAAAGATATTCTATAGTATGATAATTAGGTTTTCAGCACATTGTTCATTGATCTTGAAAATGTTCTTGACAAAGTATATAACGATGTATTGATCGACTTAGTTCATACGCAGAAGAAGCCTTGATTTACAAACATAACCTTTAGATGGTAAAAAGATAATTTCAGATTCAGAATTTTATATTATGTTATGTTGTTATTTTTTTTTTGACACATCAAAGCTAACGGAATATGAGTTGAGCAAAATGTACATGCGTACCAACACTGAACGGCTTATTTACAGTGTGAAAAAATGACAGTCTATAATAATAAACCTTAGATGAAACTAAACTAACAAGAAAAAGAAACGATAAGGAATCAGCAGCTCACATGGATGCAGAAAAAAAATATCAGTTAATAACAAAAAAAAATGATTACATGAAAGTTAAATGGGTTAGATTGATTATGTTTAACAAATAATTAGGTCTTCACTCGGTTTAGTAAATACTTAGAAAAGAACAAATCTATTCGTTTTTTTTTAAACTATTCTTCCGGTTCTAATCCATAGGCTTCTTCAGCTGCCATATAATATTTCGTCGCCAATCGTCCTTTCATAGCTGCTGTCGCCATTTCAGCGGCTTTGTTAAACAAATCACCTGAAAAAAATTAACTTCTTTCTCTAAGAAACAAAAAACATTTGCCTAAGAGAAACCTACCCGCTTTCTGGTAATTACAATTTAAATTAAATCCACCTGTTTTATATAATGTTGCTAATCGTGCAATAATCTCATATTGATCATGAAAAGATACGCCATTGTTTTGAGAATTATTTGGTTTTTCTTCGCCTGTACCACTATCTTCTTCGATATGATTCAATTCATTTTCACGAATTTGAATATATTTTTCATAATATTTCGCTGCTTCACTCCAATCTTTTTCTCTAGACATGCAAAAAAAGAGAAAAATCAACAGTTTTTATTCGAAATTTGTCAATAACGAACATTGATCCGTCAACGCCATTGTCATAGATTTGTGCAAGATGAAGATTGGCTTCTGTTTCATGAAGCTCACTAGCACGAATCAATAGTTGACAACCTTTTTGAATTTGATCGGCTTGATTCTAATTGAAATGTTTTTTTTTCGTAATAACAAATGAACAAATATTTTTTTTACTGTTGGTCGAAAGTTGGGTAGAAGATCTCGTGGAAGATCTAAATAAATCTTTGCCGATGCAAATATGGCTTCTCTAACAGCCAATTCAGCTGCTAATTCTAAATGATAGAACGCTGAGCCTTCGTCGAATTCTTCCGAGCCTAATTCACTAAATCGTCCAACTTGATAATATTTGCACATTTCAAGATGAATCTAAATAAATTCGATATCAATCGAAAATTTCGTATATTTACGTATATTTACTTGTCCGAGAATACTTTCATATTTATCATAAAATGCTGACATAGCTACTAGTTTTTCTAGTTGAGCTTTTTCTAACACAACTGACGAACCACGATGCATGTTTTCGAAATTTTCAGATAATTGACCATTGAAAACATCTTCGATATTGAAACTGAATTCCTTTTCAAACGAGAAAAAAAACAGACGTTCAATTACGTATTTTCTTTTTGTGCAACTTACAGAATGTGAAAGTGATGAAAACATCTGCACCAAACAAAAAAACAATCAAACCCGTGCAGACCAAACAAAAACGAGATCTTACCGGTGATGGATTCGATAGACTACCCGAATTCATTAAAAGCGGCATTTTTCCTTTGGGTATTGATGTTGATAATGGAATATTATCTTCACTGAATGTTGTCATGAATTGTCCTTGTTTAGGAATCGATGTACCAGGTTCGAATACAGCCGATGCGTTTGTTAATGATGATGCTTCAGAAACATAACCATCGGAATCATCTTCGGATATCGAAGCGTGAGAACGAAAATGACGAATCAATGAACCATATTTCGACATGCCATTGAGTGGTTCTTCCGAACCACGACATGCTGTTTGAGCTAGATTATTGGAAATAATTGCTGGACTTAATGCATGTTGTTGAGATAGACGTTCACGTTCGTCAGCTGAGAGATCGAATGGAGTTAAATTAAGATGTGTACAAATTGCATTGCATTCATGCGTAGAAAAAAATAAAGCCATACCACGAATACCTAAATTACCTTCTGAACAAACAAACAAACAAACAAACGAACGAACAATAGTTGGTGATAGCCTTGAGAATAGATTTTCATACCGCCATATTCAAAGCCGAGATTTGTATGAATTTGCGGATCTGTATATAAATCGCCGACACCTTGAATATCGACAACAATCTGTTCGTGACAAGATGCTTCGAATGTAAAATGACTAAATGCCTAAAAGAATCGTTTTCGAACAGAAATCAAGTTTGCTTTTGATTAATTACCTGAGGTGTGTGTCGTAATGCGTCATCACAAACGAAACCACTATTGGAATTGTATTTAATATAATTTCCTTCCTGAAACAAAAGTAAATATTGTGTCATTCGTTTGTTTTTCTTCTTACAATAAATCGTTCCAAATGATAATACGGTTGGCCAGTACGTTCTTTAAATTCTAAGACACTCATTTGAACAATATCAACCTAGACAAACAAACAAACACTCGAGATTGTCGAAATTTCGTTTTAATTGAAATAACTACTTTTTTCGGTGGATTATGTTGATTATAATGTGACGCCCATAATTTCGTTGTCATTTGCATCATAACATCATCGAAATAACGTTCTTTCGGTACATCTTCGATGTATCTCTTAGCAATATAATTACTCGAATGATCCCAATCTTGATGTGTTGCAAAAAGTGAAAGTTTTTTTCTATTACAAAAAATATAGATTTTGGCTTTTTATTTGTCGAACATTTCTCATTGACTTACAATCGAAAACATTCACGCATACTTCCATGTGCAAATGCTTTGGACTCGATTTTTATTGTTATTTGATTCGTATGCCACGTTCGTTTGATTGGATCGAATTCGTGACGCGTAACGATTTCTTCTGGATATTCATTTATTGAAAAATCATGCCTTGAAAAAAAAGAAAATTCTCAATTTTTGAAATACAAAAAAAGAAAATTACCAAGGATCTTTTAAAAGAACGGCTTTCTTAATTGCATCTCTCCAACGACCCAATGAATGAATTTTCGATCGACGACGTAAACGATGTTTCGGTCGAAAATTGTCCATGCCAATATTTTGTTCACTATTATTTTTCTCTGTTATCGGTTGAAGACAATGAATCGGTCCATCGCCATCAGTTATCGGCAATATACTATCCCATTCATCATCGAGCGTACTAATCGATGAATTGGCACGCTCACGTTTAACAGCTCGTTGAATATTCGTTGGTAAATGAATACCTTCATCAGTCGATGTATCTTTCGATGAATTTTCATCATCGATGGCACCAAATATTAAATCATCATCATCATGATGATGTTTTTGTTTATCAATTGGCTGTGATGTGTTTAAAACTGTCGTCACAAACGATGTATTGTCTGTCATGATTTACTTGAGAAAGATTATTAACATATAAAAAAAATCAAATCGTTTGTGATTTATCAAACCAACAATTTTCTTGCATGAACACGAACGGCAAAGAGTATTCTAGAAAAAAGAATCACAAAAAAAGAAATAAAAACAATAATAGACAAATATAATCAATCGCAGGTTTAAAGTACCCAATTGACCTGATAAAATTTACCGGCCTACATTTGCCATGGTAAAGACACACACACACGTTCTGTTTCTATACAGTGTAGTTTCTTCTACTATATTCTAGTTCGGTTGTTATTAGTTGTTTTTTTGCCAATGCAATCAAGTAATTTGACAACAGAGGACGCTTCAGTGATATATCGAGGGGTGGGGGCATGAAGATCCTATTGTTCCTATAAATGTGCTGGAATTTAGCCTTTCGGAAATATTCGACGGAAAAATAAAAATAGCTCTCCTAATATTATTGTCTGAGTCCGATAAGAACTTATAGCAATCAACTGTCTTTGTTTTTTTGTTAACGTTTATTGATATTAATTGAGTAAATTCTACAAAGACATGTAAATCAACAAATATTTTCGTATTCTTAACAAACTAGAATGAAAAAAGGATCATTCTGAATAAAATCTGAAACATTTTTTTTTTGAATAGTTGAAAGTATCCGTTCGGGAAATCTAAGACAATTTATCACGCGGAAATAAGAATATCCGAACATGAAAGATTTTTGCTATCTAAAAGTCAAGAAGATGGTTAAGTAGTTTCCACCTCATCTTTTGCTTTCGATTCTCAATTATAATTCTCATTCAGTTATTGTTAGAACGAACGTCAAAAATCTGACTAAATAGATGTCTCACTCATTTCACAGTTCGATTAACCAATCGACATCTTCAGATGATTCATTCTCTCCCTCTTTCGTTCGATGATCGAAAGATAAAATTCAACCAAAATCAACAATGTCTGTATCATTTTTCACGATCCATAACATGAAAAATACTTGTTCACTTAGTCCTAACGATCTGTTTTATTTAGATTGACTATTGAAATATGGATTTTCACGGTGGTATTACATCGCCAACAGTCCAGCAAAATGCTGAGAGTAGTCTTCTCGATGAAATGCGTCGTGAAGCTGAAACAAGCGCACTCCGAACAATTCAAGCTAAATTAGAAAAACCCGAAAGTCTCGAAAAACTCGATCAATTACGAACAGCTGCCGGTCAACGTAAACGTACACTCGACGAACAATTACGTACGGCCGTTCAATCTCAATTAGAAAGTATCAAATCGGGCATAGATCAATTACAAATCTCTCTTCAAAGTATGAAAACAGTCGAACAAACAATGCGTGAAGCCGACGAAAAACTACAACGTATAGCACCGATACAAAATAAACTCGAAGATCTACGTCATGAAGCGAATACCTATAGACAATTATCACTTGCTCAAGCAAATCTTGATTATATTATAAAAACACCTGAAAATGTAAGAAAAGCCGATGATTTAATGAGTCAAGAGAAACTTCTTCAAGCTCATCAGTTAATTATGGAAATAGAAAATTCACGAAACTATCTTCTTTTTGAATTATATAAAGCACAAGAAAAAGATACACAACAAGATGATATACAATTGGTAACGAATTATTTTGCTGATTATGAACGACTTGTTGCACATCTTCGGCAATTAATTTCATTTCGAATATCACGTTGGTATGATTGTGCAATAAGTGCACCGGAAAAACTTGTCACTGCATTGAGAATTATCGAACGAGAAGAACAAGTCGATCGATTTTGGATGGAGAAAAAAGAAACATCGGGCTTTACTTTGCCTGATCGACCGAGACAATGGAAAAAACTTTGCTTGGAATTATTGAGAAGCAGTGTCAAAGATCGGTAAAAAAAAGTCGAATGCAAAATTCAATCTCAAAATTTTCTTTCGAATAAATTTAGTATCGAAGGAAATCAATTAGAAACTCGTGAAGAAAATAAATTTTGGTTAACACGTCATTTAGAAATGTGTCGACAAATTTTCCTACGAGATTTTCGTATTATAACCGTAAACATATTTCGTATGTCTCGAAAATAATTTTCTTTGTTTTTTTTTGTTTCTGAAGAAAACTTGTGTTCGTTGTTTTCCAAAACAATACGATATTGTCAATCGTTTTCTTGATTATTATCATAATTGTCTCAAAGAACATCTCATGGAAATTTGTGATCCGAAAGAACGTGCCGAAGGTGATGTTCTCAATATTGCAGAAATCTATACAATCGTTACATTCGTTCGTGATTACCAGTAAAATAATCGATTTGTTTGTTTGTTGTTTTTTTTTTATTTGAATTTTTCGTTTTTCAGAGGTGTAGAATGTTTAGGCAGTCCGGAATTAAAACTCGATACTACTCAATTATCTCCTCTACTTGAAAAAGAGATGCTTACTGCTGTTACAGATGTATTTATCAATGAACGTCGACAGAAATTTTCCGAATGGATACCGAATATAGTTGGATCGGAAGTTAAAGTTCGTTATTCTCTTTTTTTTTTATTCTTACTATTGAATATTCGAACATTTAATTTAGGATTGGAATGCATTGAAAGATGTTGAATTAACATCAGAACATTATTATGCAACAACAATGCCACGTATGTTAATCAATATGATTATTGAAACATTAGATATGGCAAAACAAATGTCTGATGAAACATGTCAATTAATTCTTGGCGTTATTTTACAAAAGATGAATGAATTTCGGCAAATATATCTAACTGAAGTTAGTAGTTATGAAAAACGATATTTTGCCAATCGACAAGCATTCCAAGGCAAATTTACTAAACAAATGGTTGCCAATGCAAATAATTGCGAATCTATCCCGAATTTTATGTTAATCGTTCGAAAGAAATATGATCATGATGATCCTGATGATTTGTCACGTGCTTCACAACAACAAATCGATCGTTATGAAGCCATGGGCAGAGATTTCGAACGAGCAGCTGAATATTGTTGTAATATTATTCTCAAAGAAATGGAACTCGATACAATACATGTACTTAAACCGTTATTTACACGTGAATGGTTAGGTCAATCGGCTCAACCATGTTGCGGAATTGTCATTGAAACAACACGAGATTATTGGAGTACAGAATTGACACATTTGAAAAAGCCATTACTACTCTATTTATTTTATACATGGCATAAACGTATCTTAGCACATTATTTAAAAAATCTGTTTTCACGTAGTTCAGCAATTAAATTTACTTCGGGTCAAGAACGACGTGTTTGTGCTGAACAATTACGTTCGGAAGCATTGAAACTTGACGAAGAATTTAAGAAATGGGACGGAACAACTTCTGATAGTCCAAATGCAACTGAATATCATTTCAATCTTCTTAGTAATATTGCTGAAGTTATCGAACAAACGGATCTCGATTCAATTGTTCTCGAAGTAGCAACATTAGCTAAGAAATATCCGAGCTTAAATATGGAACAAATCATACAAATCTTATCGATACGTGGTGATTTAACAAAACAAGAAGCACGAGAAAAGGCCGATGCTGCTATAGCCAATATGCCGCGTATTAATCAAGGTATTCTACATGAAATTATGGAAATTGTTCCTCACTTGAATTAAACGTTTTCTTTTTATTTTATTTTATGTAATTATATTTATCTTTCTTTACGTTATTTAAAAATAAATCGATCGATA
>Ga0209930_1004423_pt1 | contig 12550 bp, 8 predicted proteins | sample ThiBiot_500_biof_2_FD_183948 | JGI IMG/M metagenome (GOLD analysis project Ga0209930, IMG submission 183948) | Wastewater bioreactor microbial communities from Cape Town, South Africa - Thiocy_cont_500_biof (SPAdes) | ecosystem: Engineered > Bioreactor > Thiocyanate-remediating >... | reverse complement strand
TCATATTCGAGCTCATGTTCGAACGACAACACTCAACGAAGAATTAGGACAAATTCAATATATTTTCTCGGATAAAACTGGAACATTGACTCAAGTTTGTTGTTGTTGTTGTTCATCATTTCTCTTTCATTTTTAGTTTGAATTTGATTAGAATCTAATGACTTTTCGTAAATGTTCAATCAATGGCAAAATCTATGGATCAGTTCTAGATGAAAATGGAAATGAAATTCAAGATCCAAGAGTAAAACAATTCGTTTTCTCTTTTTTTTTCTAATTTTTTTCTCATTTAAAAAAAAACGAAAGAAATTAGAAGCCATTGAGCTACAAAATGAAAACGAAGATTTCGTTTGGTTCGATCAAAAATTGGTCGATGCAATTGCAAATAATGATGAAGATGTCGAACGATTTTTTACATTATTAAGTTTATGTCACACAGTGATGCCTGAACAACGAGATGGACTCGTTATTTATCAAGCTCAATCACCCGATGAAAATGCTCTCGTTTCAGCGTCGAGATCTTTTCAATTTGCTTTTCTAGTTCGATTCAATTGTTTCACTTTCATTTTTTGTTTTTTTTTGTAAAAATAGAATCGAACTCAAAGTACAATTACAATTCAAATCAAAGATCAACAACAAACATTCAATCTTCTGAATATTCTCGATTTTAACAATGATCGACAACGAATGTCGGTAAGAATCTGATTGATTGAATATATTTCATGAACAAGATTTCATTTGAAAAAGGTTATTGTGGAGAAAGATGGAGAAATTTATCTTTATTGTAAAGGTGCAGATACCAAAATCAAAGAACGATTAGCCAATTCACAAGACGAACTCATTCAAATCACAGATCAACATCTCAATGTTCGATTAGTTTTGTTTTTTCTCTTTTTTTTTATTTTGACTTTTGAAGACATTTGCCAATGATAGTTTGAGAACATTATGTTTAGCTTGGAAGAAATTAAACAAATCAGAATATGATCTTTGGGCAACGAAATTAAATCTTGCAAAGTAACTTCAATTTGTTGATTTCATGCTTGTTTCAATTTGTGAATTGTAAAAGTACGTCGATGGAAACGAGAGATGAACAAGTTGCTCAATTATACGAACAAATCGAACAGAATCTTCTTCTTTTGGGAGCAACAGCCATTGAAGATCGACTTCAGGATGGAGTTGCCGATTGTTTACAACGATTGACTCAAGCAGGAATTAAAATTTGGGTTTTAACAGGAGATAAAATTGGTTCGTTTTCTCTTCTCTTCTTTCTCAATTGACAAATGTTTGTATATGTAGAAACAGCATTTAATATTGGTTTGTCTTGTAAATTGTTGACGAATGATATGGAAATCGAAACTATTGAAGAGAAAACTGAAGAAGAAATCGAAAGTAAATTGGATTCAATTCGAAATTCAATGATCGATAAAATCGAAGAATTATTCGATGTGATTATTGACGATCGAAATCAAAGATTAACTTGGAAAACAATCGGAATTGATCCAATGAATTTTGATGCTTATCGAAAAGATAATCAACAACAACAACAACGAATCTCAACTAATTCAACAATTCGATCGGTTCGAGTTAGTGTCGACTCGATCAACGATCAATCAACAAATGAAGATTCATTCGATGGTTTTGCTATTTTAATCACAGGTCAATCATTGATTTATGCTCTCAATCAAAATCTCAAATTCAAATTCTTGGAAATTGCAACAATGTGTAAATCAGTCATTTGTTGTCGAGTCACGCCTATGCAAAAGGCAGAAGTCGTTGAATTAGTGATGAAACATGAAAAACAAATAAGTTTAGCCATTGGTGATGGAGCCAATGATGTTTCTATGATTCAAAAGGCCAATATTGGCGTTGGAATTAGTGGACAAGAAGGACAACAAGCTGTCTTAGCGAGTGATTTTACTTTTGGACAATTTCGTTACCTTGAACGATTATTATTAATTCATGGACGATTATCTTATTTACGAATTTCCAAATTTCTACGTTATTTCTTCTATAAGAATTTCGCTTTTACATTTTCACATTTTTGGTTTTCATTCTTTTCAGCTTATTCAGCACAAGTAAATCGATTTTCTCTTTTTTCTCTTTCTCTTTTCTTCATTCGTGTTTGTCAAAGACTGTCTATGATCCTGTTTATGGTGCACTTTACAATACTTTATTTACAACATTTCCAGTTCTTCTTTTGAGTATTACTGATCGAGTAATTTATTTCTTTTGCAAAATTTTATTTTCATTTTATTTATTCACAAGGATGTCAATGATACATATTCATTAAATAAACCTTATCTGTAAGTTTACACATTCTTCTTTGTCATTCTAATGAAATTGAATTGAATAGATATAAATCAGGTCCAAACAATGAATTATTCAATAAGAAAGTTCTTTGTAAAAGTATAATTCATGGAATGATAAGTTCGTTGATGATCTTTTTTGTATGTTATTTGTCGTTGCAAAATGTTGATTTACTTGATTTACAATCTTTTGGTTTTATGATTGGAACAATTCTAATTGTAGTTGTTAATTTGGAAAATGGATTGGAAACATGGTATTGGACTAAACTCTATCATTTAGCATTATGGGCAACTCTAATCGTTTATTTTCTCTTTCATTTGTTTCTCTATTCAACTTATTTTATTCGAATATTTCAAGAAAATTATCCGTATGTTGGCGTTGCTCAATTAGTCTTAACAAATCCAATGTTTTGGCTTGTTTTACTTATCAATTGTGTCGTTCTTTTATTACCAATATTTGCTAAACAATTTTATGAAATGAGATTTACACCGAATGATCGAGATAGAGCTCGATACAATCACAAATATCGATATGAAGAACGAGCTGCATTTATAACACATATCAAACAAAAGAAAACTAAAACCAAACGTTTACAACGGTCCAGTTATGCTTTTTCACAAGAAACTGGTTGGGGACCGTTGATTACTTCGGGAATTATGCAAGTCAAACAAATACACAATTCAAGATTTTCACAAGATAGTCATGTCTCATATTTTATCTTCTACTTTTCTCTTGTTTATTTTTTTGTTTTTGTTTTTTTAGATGCATCGGAAAAGTCGATTAACATTGGACAAATTTACTGGAACTATTTAACTATATTTCATTTTCTTGTTCTAATAAACGTTAAAACGTAATATCATAGTTTTTTTTTCGAATTCTAACTTGTTTGCACCAAAAAAAAACAATGATTTGAATATACCCAATTTATTTGAAAGGGATCTAAATTGATTTCTGGAAACAAATTTTTAAATATTTGAGTTCGGATTTCAATAGACGCTCTTACATAATCTAAATATTAATTGCAGAATATCGATGATTACTCTTCATTTTCTTTAATTAAAAACGACTTTACAAATTTTTTAGAAATTTTAGTTCATACAAAATCATTGTAGAGTATAAATATAGATGATCTAGCCAGATTGTTGACTAGTATCTTCTTTAAGAAATATTGATAATCTGTATCCGAAGACAATCGCAGGAAACTAAAAAATGTTTTAGAAAATAAAAATAAATAAATCATCAAGAAAATATTTACTTGTAACAGAAACGCCAAGGTATCGACAACTATAAAAATTACACAAATAAAACCAGTGCCAGGGGGAAAATCGCTAAGCGTTAGACATGCGCAAAAAGTCACAGCACCATTCAACGTTGTAGAAATAATAGAAATGATAGTGAACTAAACAGATAGAAACCAGAACACCATTTAATATAGAGTAAAATATAAAACTTACGATCAGAATCAAACGATGTTTGCATTTAAATACCGATACAATGAAACATATCAGATAAAGTATGCAGCAACCGTCTAAAATTAAGTTTCCAAAAGATCAACACAATTATACAACAGAAAAAACATTACCATTACTGATAGTAATATTAAATATAACAGGTTTATCATCTTCGGTGCTATAATTGTTAATGAAATATTAAAATTAGAGATGACATCTTATTACGACACATTCTCAAATCGCGAACATCATCGGTATTCAGATTCTTAAATATTACTGTCCTTTGTTAGCTTCAACTTTTAGAGGATAATCATAAAACGACATCATCGAATTAAGATATTTTTAGTGAAAAAAGTCTTGTAAATGTCATTGGAGAGTCAAAATGACCTCAATAAATAAATAATAATCAAAAAGAATCCGATATTTCCACATTTTTGAATACCTGGAACTCTTTCAAACTTTCTTAATCGCACATAACCGTATTTTTAATCATAATGCAAATATCAACAGTTGATTTTGTCCTATTCAATTTTAATTTGACAAAATGAAATCTAATTTAGATATGTCCACTTTTATCATTGTTTGCAGATTGTGGATACGTTACAAATGCTTGTCATATATTGTTTATCAAGTTAATTAAAACTTTTGCCCTTACAACTTCAAACGATTGCATCTTATCGTCTTTTTACTACTTAGTTGTGTCAATGCTCAACATATTTACTTGTACTTTCATTTCTTAGGAATTAAAATCACTAGAGGATATCCATCATTGATTATGAAGGCATTCTCTCGGATTTATCTATTATAATGTTATATATATATACATACGTATATATATGCGCGCTTCTCCTGTACTATCTTCGACAATAAAGAAACTTTCAAGTCACTTACAGATTGGAAAGGGACATGAAAATGGCTATGATGATAGCACGCGCCAATGTGAGAATCTGCATGAAGAAAAACTAATGTAATCTTGTTTTTCTACATAAAACTGTATACCAGCAGAACGCCAAGAAATATAAGAAGTTTTCGTCGTGTCCCAATAACAGCACTACTTGAAGCAATTGGTCTCTGCTCTACAACTGCCGACCTATAGGAAATATATGACGTAATCTATTTAAAAGAACTTTGAAAATTACAAGATTTTTGGGTAAAGATTTGCATCTAAAAGTAAAAAGAAGAAGACTTCAATTGAATGTAAATGATGAGACAGTAGATAATTGAATTACCTTTGAAAGGAAGTTCCAATAAAGTTTGATCTGGTAAAACTTGTTTTAAATGAACGATGTAAAGATCTGGAGCTGGATTTAATTGTGATTGAACGATCATATGAGTTCCAGGTGGAAGAAGAATTTCATCTTCATTAGAAAAATGTGAATGAGCACGTATAGTTCGACCATTGATAGTTTCGATGGAAAAAAGTGTTCGTGGTCCTGTTTTACCCAAATAGATACTGTTGTTGAGTACAGTCATTGTGAGTGTACATGATGAAAATGCCCACCATGTTACGGGAGTACCAGGAGGAAAATCACCGCTCAAATCTTTGGTTATACCACGCCAGACAGTTTGTGTTTGAATACATGGTAATTTAACAACAGCAGTCAAGAACAATTTCAAATATTTAAAATATGGTTCAAGAGTTTTACGATCGGCTGTGTTGAGAGTTTGATTGAGCATTGAGTAAAGACTTCGATGTGGTTTTGGCCATTCCATTGTATAAAGACGAATCGAGGCGCTTTCATCAATTGTTAATCCATCAGGTGGCACTTCTGGAGTTTCATCAATTGCCAATTGAACATAGAACAATAGATTATAAATGATACTAACAAGTGGAGTACACGCTTTCGCTAAAGGTAACAAAGGTACTTCAGCGTATCCAACAATAGGACCAATATCTCTGTCAGTATTCACATTCATCTCCATAGTTGTCATACGTTGGCCCGATTCAATCCCTTCAACAATTCTGTAATTGATTCTCATGGGATTTCCATCCAAATTATCGTTGTTTATACTACCATACGACATTTCTAAAAGGAAAAAAACTTTCAATAATCGAGTATAATTTTTTAAATATCTAATAATGTAATTTGAAAGTTTTCAAAGGCTTTGAGTTTTGATAGAAATTTGAGAAAATGATTAAATTTCAATGTTATTTCTTACCAGAATCAGTAGAGCCAACAGTCAGTGGCTGTTTATCTTCTACTACTTGATTAGAAGTTCTTGAAGGCATTATTTTCTATTTATTATTTTTCTAAAAAAAGTAAAAACATACAATATCAGTGTAACAGTTTTATCTTTGTCATATGAAAAAAACTTGTTGTGATATATTTGAGTTGGTCTATGTCGTTTTCATTACTATAAGTTGTTTCTCTTTCTTATCTTGTATCACCGACTTTTTTCGTCAAAGAACTCTGAATTTTTATTTAACCTGAGACAAAAAGCATATTCTAATAATCACAAAAATATCAAAGTGAGATACTAACCCTAGTCGAACTTGTTTTGGTGTGCGCATGAGAAACATGAGTATGTTGAGCAGGAATGTGAAGCCCTATGGACACATCTTGAGTTCTGTGCAGGTGAAGAAAGACAAAAAAAAGCTCGACTAGGGAATTTTCATAAGCGTTGGAAGAGTCACAAGTTTTGGATCGAATCGAATCAATAGAGATACGTATTTTCTTTGAATTTGAAGATGATTAAATTACATGACAAGATCATCACAATGTTCCATTTGATAGTAACCATCTGGTTTTATTAGAATTGATTTTTCTATAGATAAAATATCTTTTGATCAATAAATATGAAATGAACATAGTTATACGTCAACTTGAGCCTTGTTTTAATATTTGAAAAGCTAATTTATTAACAATTTCATTTTTTTCAGTCGACGGGAATATATCTGGCTAGCATTCAATGTGCATTGTTAACCAATAGTCGATTGTTTGAAATGAATCAATTATATTCTTCATCTGTTGACTACACAAACCAACTGTTTCAATCCAAAAGGAAAAATCTTTCAACATTTTCATATGAATGCCAATCTCATTGAATAGACGATGAATGTTTAAATTGTGGATCTTCAATACAGCCATATTTTGTAATCTAAATAGAAAATCGAATAAGATTATTTAACTTAACTATTATAAACATGTAAACCTTATGATTAGTTTAGTTAGAGAAGAACATGGACTAAATCAAATAGCAAATAATTCTTCGTCATTTTGTTTAACATTAACTCCGAGATGAAAATCTATACTACAAAAATAAAATTGGAATTTTTTGTGTAATGAATAAAAAACTGACCAAGAGTTAACAGATTTGAAAGAAACATTAATAGATATTTGAATGGTGCCAAATCATGAACACTACGTAACAGAAGTTCTTTTAATTGTGGAAATACATCAAGAAGTAATAACGAAGAAGATAGACAATATCAACAAAATAAACGGAATTTACAATAAGAATTTTGAGAATTTCGGCATGAAATCGTAATTGATCAAGTATTCGATTACAACAAAATTAAAAAATTGAAAATGCGATTATAGAAAAATCAATGGATTTGTAACAATAATCTTCTAATAATCGAATGTATTGTTGACATCGAATTCAACCAAAACTTGTTATCGCTTCAACATGAGTTAAATATTTCCAAATAATAAAAATAATTGCATTTGGTAAATCAATGAAATGAGTACAGATCTCTATTTTATTCAACATTTTCTCGAATATCTGTATGTGTGTGTTTATTCGACAGTGTCCAATCTCATGTTTTTTTCCTTATTGTTTGTCAATGGTCAATGTTAGGATATTTGCCTTCTTTTGGTATTGAATAGAGGTCAACATCTTTCAAATGAATCAATTCTGCTATTTTCATCACAAATAGAAAATTGTTTGTACCAAAAATAAAGCATCATTTATCTGAAAAATTTGTACTTTATATTTTCAATAGATTTCACAATTTGAAAGTGATCTAACTCGACTAGTGATAAAGTAGAAGTAAGACTTTCATTTTGCTGAATCGAAAGTGTTTTTTATGATAAATATTTATATTTATTTTCTTGAAACAAGCTCATTGATAGTTCATTTCAAAGATGAAATTCATGAATTAAATCTTCTACTATCGATATTTATTGGCAAATTAGTTTGTTTATTCACAAATTTTAAATATTTGAGTTTGGATTTCAATATGAACTCTGATATAATCTAAATATTAATTACAAAATATCGATGATTGATTTCTTTTGTTTAATGATCATGTAAATCAACTACACATATAAGCTAGAATATATTCATAAACAACGATATACGTACTTCCACCAGCGAAATACATTTATTCGACGGATAGTGTCATCGAGAGCTTGTCGTGACTGCAGAATTTTCACTTTGATATCGTTGTTGATCGTATTTATCATACGTGACGATAGTAACCCACGTTTTTCTGATATTCAACCAATATTCAGTGAAAAAGAATATGATGTTCACGGCTATTTGGACTACGGGAATAACTCTGATGCATTCTTTTATTCAACAAATTAAAAAAAAAAATAGAAATCTTTTAGAAATTTAGTTCACACAATGAAATCATTCCAGAGTAAGCCAGATTATTGACTAGTTAGTATCTTCTTTAAGAAATATTGATAATTTGAATGCAAAGAAAATTACAGCCAACTAAAAATGTTTTAGAAAATAAAAATAAATAAATGGCCAACAAAATAGTTACTTGTAACAAAAACGCGAAGATATCGACAGCCACAAAAATTATAGAAATCGAAAACTCATCGCGAAGACATTCGAGCAATTGACTTATGCAAAATATCACAGCACCACCTTTCAACATTGTAGAAATAATAGAAATAATAGCGAACTAAACATATATATATATATACCAGAACAACATTGAATATAGAGTAAGAACATAGATGCCATAATACCGATACACCGGATATCGACACTCAAACGTCATAGTACCCTATAAAATCATTCTCACAACTGAAATACAAATTGATATCACCCATTACACCACAGGCGTACCGATGTCATTACCTGTTACGAATAATATCTTGAAAGCTTGAGGGATGAGTGGATATGGTGTAACGACTTTATTATCCTTTTCAACTAATATCTTTAAAAGCTGAGGGATGAGTAGATTTTATGTATCCATCTCATTACCCATTTTCAACTATATCTTGAAACCTTGAGGGACGAGTGGATGTAGTGTAAGGATCTTGTTACCCGTTTGATATAACAAGGTCGTTTCCCAATACAAAAATCGAGATCTGTACGTATTCCCATTATTTGAGGGTGCCCAGAAATCGAAACCTCGAGATATCTCAATTGTTAAAGGCACCAAGCTGTAACGACATTGTGGTACTACTACCAGTAAACCGGTCTCATAAGCTAATTATTTCTAGAGGGAGTCATCACTTGCGAACGCACAGTTTTGGATACCGAAAAATCCATTATTGATTACATGAACAGGTCTACAATTCTATTTTATTATGTAGTTAACGTGCTACAACCTCGTTACACCTCATCCAATCATCCCTCAGATTTTGAAGATATAAGTCGAAATAGGTTATGGAGTCATTGCATCAATGGGTAACCAGGTCACTATACCACACGGGTAATGAAATGGTTACGTCAAGCGGGTAACGACTCGATCATAGTATGGATATCGTATTTAATGTCAGTTTGAGGACGATACCCGGTGTAATGAGATTATGACACCACTCAGTAAAAAATAAAACCTACAATCCCAATCAAACGATGTTTGCATTTGAATAACGATACAGTGAAAGATATCAGATAAAGTATGCACAAACCATCTAAAATTAAGTTTCCAAAAGATCAACAAAATTATACAACAGAACAAACGTTACCATAAATCATAACACTAATTATCCCAACATTAATGTAAACATGAACATAAGCATCATAACTGATAATGAAATATTAAAATTAGAGATGACATCTTATGACGACACATTCCAAAGTCGTGGACATTGTCGGTACTCGGATTCTTTAATATTACTCGTTCTTGGTTAACTTTAACTTTTAGAAGATAATCTTGATACGACATCATCAAATTGAGAAGTTTTTAGCGAAAAAAGTCTTGTAAATGTCATTGAAGAGCCAAAACGATCTCAATAAATGAACACTAATCAAAGCGAATCTGAGTGACACATTTTTGACTATGTGTTATGCTGTAGTACGAACCCTCTCAGACTTTTCTTAGTCGTGCATAAACCAAGGCGGGAGCGGTTCCTGGCTCCTTAGATTCTACAGATCCTGTTGGATCTTAAAGTGAGTCTAGGAATTCAACAGGATCCGCTTTTCCTCTTGTTGTGGATCCGTTGCAAATGTTTGTCATATAATGTTTATTAAATCAACTAAAGTTCTGTAATGAGAATTTGAATTGACTGTATCTTATCGTCTACTTACTGCTTAGTTGTGTCAATACTCAACATATTCACTAGTACTTTCATTTCTTACGAACTTAAATCAATAGAAGATATCCATCATTGATTATGGGGACATACTCTCGGATTTATCCATTGTATACCTATACACATAACTTGCGTATATGCATGCACGCTTCTCTTTTACTATCTTCGGCAATAAAGAAACTTTCAAGTCACTTACCCAGTTCTTAAGGGTATGAGAATTGGGAAGATGATAGTACTCGTCAATGTGAGAATCTGCATAAAGAAAACTAATATAATCTTGTTTTTCTACATAAAACTGTATACCGGCAGAATACCAAGAAATATAAGAAGTTTTCGTCGTGTCCCAATAACAGCACTAGTTGAAGCAATTGGTCTCTGCTCTACAACTGCCGGCCTATAGGAAATATATGATATAATCTATTTAAAAGAACTTTGAAAATTACAAGATTTTTGGGTAAAGATTTGCATCTAAAAGTAAAAAGAAGAAGACTTCAATTGAATGTAAATGATGAGACAGTAGATAATTGAATTACCTTTGAAAGGAAGTTCCAATAAAGTTTGATCTGGTATAACTTGTTTTAAATGAACGATGTAAAGATCTGGAGCTGGATTTAATTGTGATTGAACAATCATATGAGTTCCAGGTGGAAGAAGAATTTCATCTTCATTGACGAAATGTGAATGAGCACGTATAGTTCGACCATTGATTGTTTCAATAGAAAAAAGTGTTCGTGGTCCTGTTTTACCCAAATAGATACTGTTATTGAGTACAGTCATTGTGAGTGTACATGATGAAAATGCCCACCATGTTACAGGAGTACCAGGAGGAAAATCACCGCTCAAATCTTTGGTTACACCACGCCAGACAGTTTGTGTTCGAATACATGGCATTTTAACAACAGCAGTCAACAATAATTTCAAATATTTAAAATATGGTTCAAGAGTTTTACGATCGGCTGTGTTGAGAGTTTGATTGAGCATTGAGTAAAGACTTCGATGTGGTTTTGGCCATTCCATTGTATAAAGACGAATCGAAGCACTTTCATCAATTGTTAATCCATCAGGTGGCACTTCTGGAGTTTCATCAATTGCCAATTGAACATAGAACAATAGATTATAAATGATACTAACAAGTGGAGTACATGCTTTCGCCAAAGGTAACAAAGGTACTTCAGCGTATTCAACAATAGGACCAATATCTCTGTCAGTATTCACATTCATCTCCATAGTTGTCATACGTTGCCCCGATTCGATCCCTTCAACAATTCTGTAATTGACCCTCACGGGATTTCCATCCAAAGCATCATTGTTTATACTACCATACGACATTTCTAAACGGAAACAAACTTTCAATAATTGAGTATAATTTTTTAAATATCTAATAATGTAATTCGAAAATTTTCAAAGGCTTTGAGTTTTGATAGACATTCGAGGAAAATGATTAAATTTCGATGTTATTTCTTACCAGAATCAGTAGAGCCAACAGTCAGTGGCTGTTTATCTTCTACTACTTGATTAGAAGTTCTCGAATGCATTATTTTCTATTTATTATTTTTCTAAAAAAAGTAAAAACATACAATATCAGTGTAACAGTTTTATCTTTGTCATATGAAAAAAACTTGTTGTGATATATTTGAGTTGGTCTATGTCGTTTTCATTACTATAAGTTGTTTCTCTTTCTTATCTTGTATCACCGACTTTTTTCGTCAAAGAACTCTGAATTTTTATTTAACCTGAGACAAAAAGCATATTCTAATATATTTTTGATAATGAAAATACAATTGATCAATTCTGTAAATTGATATGACCTCATATTCAAAATAATATTGAATGTTTGATAGTTGAATTAACATTGATCGAATCTATTCTTCTTTCGAATATCTCAATCAGTTCCATTACTCAAACGATTGATTGATGACAATCATTTATGTGATGATATTCAATGGTATGAAATTGTGCAATATTCTCATTTGGTTTCACTCGATTAGCAAAAACAGGAGTTAGTTTTGTGAATCAATTCTTAAATCAATTAACAATACTTTTATGACACTTTAAGAATGACAACAGACAATTTTACAAGAGAAACATCAAGACAAAAAATACGAGATAAATATATTTGTGCAATTATTTATCATACGTTTTGTTCTACAACACGTTATTTTTTTCACCTGCTTCATTCACATAAAGCCTTTTTGTGAACTGATCGAATATTAAAGTTTACATAGCATGAAATATCTAACATATTTTCAGAATTTAGATATTGTAAATCGATGACATGTGGTGACGCCATTATATACGATGAATTGTTGGATTCTAAACAATGACCAATATAGAAGTTACATTATTGCTTTA
>Ga0209930_1004419_pt1 | contig 12565 bp, 5 predicted proteins | sample ThiBiot_500_biof_2_FD_183948 | JGI IMG/M metagenome (GOLD analysis project Ga0209930, IMG submission 183948) | Wastewater bioreactor microbial communities from Cape Town, South Africa - Thiocy_cont_500_biof (SPAdes) | ecosystem: Engineered > Bioreactor > Thiocyanate-remediating >... | reverse complement strand
GCCGCGCCGACCCGGACGGGGTGCCCGTGTGCGGCGCAGGCCGCGTCGCGGACGCGCAGGATCTCCCCGAGCAGCACCGGCATGGGGCGGCGGTCGGTGTGGCCGCCGGAGTCGGCCTCGGCCGTGATGTCGTCGGCCATCGGGACGAGCGCGGCCAGCCGGGCCTGCTCGGCCGTGATCGCGCCGCGCTCGACGAGGCCGCGCAGCAGCGGCGCGGGCGCGGGGTGCAGGACCAGCTCGGCGATCTCGGTGCGGGAGACCTTGGCGATCACCCGGTGCGCGATCCGGGGTGCGCCGCCGGGGCCCGCGGTCAGGCCCAGCGCCCGGTAGCGCACGATCTCGGGCGTCAGCTCCAGGAACGCCGACGCCTCCACGCACGTGACACCGTGCCGCAGGCACAGGTCCACGCATGCGCGCTCCATGGCCTGCTCGCTCGGGCTGTGGATGAGGTTGCAGGCGAACGGGCGGCCGGGCGCACCGGCGACGATCGCGGCGAGCCCGGCGTCGACCTTCTCCGCGACGAGCCCGGCGGCGCCGAAGGAGCCGAGGATCCCCGCGTTCGCCAGCGCCACCACCATGCCGGCGGACGCGAGCCCGTGGGCCATCGCACCGGCGTGGTAGGCCAGCTCGACGCCGTGGGCCCGCCGGAACGCCGACGACCCGAGCTGTCGCGGGGGCAGCGGGGGCACGGCGGCCAGCACGGCGGTGCCGGCGGTGTGGGCGAGGTTGCCGTCGCCCGTGAGGCCCAGCCCGGTGGCGTCGCGGACGACGTAGACCGGCTGCTCGAGGTCGGCGAGCACCGCGTGCACGGCGTCGGGGGTGCGCGCGAGGCGGTCGCCCCGGCTCAGGGTCGGGATGTCCAGCACGGCTACCACGAGGGCGCCCCCTTCTCACGGAGTTCTGCGGCGATGCCGTCCAGCTCGTAGATCCGGAGCCCCGGCTTCCAGAGGCTGGCGTCGGCGATGACGCGCACCCGCCCGGTCTTCCGCTGGACGTCGCGGAGGTGCACCTCGAGGGTCATCTCGCCGTCGCCGGCGAGGATCTGGCCGCGGTAGCGCCAGGTGAGCTCGACGCCTGCGGGCACCACGAACTCGGGTTCGACCAGGTCCCCGGCCGCCCCGGAGTCGACCAGCCACGCCTGCAGGGCCTGGATGACGGCCTCGATGCCGAGCGAGCCGGGCATGACGGGGTCGAGGTGGAAGTGGCGGGCGAAGAACCAGTCCGCCGGGTCGACGGGCCGCACCGCGCGCAGGTAGCCCGCGCCGTGGCGGCCACCACCGTCGACCACCTCCACCCGCGAGAGCAGCTCCAGCGGGCCTGACGCCCCGACACCGGCGTCGATCACCCGGACCGGCTGGTCGGGGTGCTCGTCGAGCCAGTTCGGCACCGAGGCGCCGTTGTCGAGGCCCGTCTGGTTGGCCAGGGCGGTGGCGGTGAAGAACCCGAACAGGGACTGGCCCGAGTAGAACGGCGCGTCGGTCTCGGGGTTCTCGCCGTCGAGCCACAGCTCGTAGGTGAAGCCCTGCAGGACCGCGCCGGTGAGCACCGTGGTGGTGAGCAGGGTGGAGCGCTGGTGGATGGTGCGGCCGCGGAGGTCCACGTCACGGTGCAGGGTGGCGGAGCCGTCGAGGTTGCGCAGGCAGTAGTCGCTCGCGGCGTCCACGAGGGTGGCGCCGAGGTGGTAGCCCAGCAGCAGCGCCGACTGCAGGGAGGTCTCCATCAGGATCACGTTGGGCACGGTCGGGCTGGGCGCGGCGCCGTAGTACCACGCGTCGGCCGCGGAGTCGTACTCCGTGATCCCGACGGCCCCACCGGACAGCTCGCCACGGGTGCCGTGCACCTGCATGACCCGGCCGACGAGCCGCAATCCGCCGGCGGGCGGCCGCGTGGCGCGGCGCTCGGCGTAGCGGGCGAACTCCGGGCCCAGGGCGAGGGTGAGGTCCCCCAGCGACGCGGTGGCCAGGGCGAGCTCGTCGACGGCGACGAGCGCGCCGGTGACGCCCCGGCGCACCGGCGCGGCCGGTGGATGACCGCCTCCGCGCGTCGCGGCCGGGGTGCCGTCCAGGCCGAGCGTCAGGCCGGCCAGCCGGGCCACCACCCGGCCGGCCACCCGCAGCTCGGCGTCGAGGGTGAGCCAGGGCCGGGGCAGCAGGTCGGCGGCGGTGACCTCCGCGGCCAGCTCGGCCTCCCCGTCGACCACGTCGATCAGGTCGACGGTGGTCGGCGCGTCCGGTACGGGCGTCGCGTCGGTCAGCACGAGGTGCAGGCCGAGCCAGGTCGCGAGGACCGACGCCGCGTGCCAGCCGGCGGCCAGCACGGCGGTGGCGTCCTGCGGCGCCGGGGTGGTCGCGCGCAGTACCCCGACCGTGATCGGGCCACCGGTCCGCAGCTCCGTGATCGCCGTGAGCGGTCCGGCGGGCAGCGGCGGTGCGGGCTGGGCGTAGCGGGGGCCGAACACGTCCCCGGCCCGCCCGGCCGCCAGACCGGCCAGCTCGGCGACACCGAGCCGCGTGACCGTCGTGGTGGCCAGCGGTTCCAGCCCACCTTCGGGCCGGTAGCCGCCGGGCGCGAGAGCGAGTTCGGCCGCAGGCTCGACGACCGACCCCTCGACCACCACGGGCTCCTCACCGGCGACCCCGGTCCAGGCCAGGACGAGGCGCGATCCCGGTTCCCCCACCACCCCGCGAGTCGGGGTCTGTGTGCGTGCGGGTCGGGCTGTGGGTGCGGTCCCGTCCAGGTCCGCGAGCGTCCGTTCCTGCCACCGCGTCTGGACGTCCATCGCGGCGAGGTGCGCGGTGACGAGCTCGCCGCGCAGCTGCGCCACGAGCCGGGCCGCGACGACGGCGGGGCTCTCGGGCCCCGCGGTGTACGGGACCGGAGTGGGCTCGACCGGAGTAGGCGCGGCCGGGTTGGACGCGACTGGGGTGGGCGCGACCGGCACCGTCACCGTCTCCGGGACACCGATCGCGGCCAGCGCGTCGAAGGGGCGGCCGTCGAAGGCCAGCTCGTCCAGGGCCGTCATCGTCCGGCCCCCGTCCGCAGGGCGACGGCCTCGGCGAACTTCGCGGCCATCTCCGGGGTGCTGACGGCGGTGACGGCGCTCCAGCGCTGCAGGAGTGTTCCGTCGGGGGCGTGGGCCGCGACGGCGACCGTCACGCCGTTGGCGCCGGGCCGTAGGTCGTCGACGACCAGTACGAACGGCTCGTCAGCGGGCAGTGGCGCGAACAGCTCGACGCGCCCGACCGACAGCGGCAGGCAGCCGGCGTCGAGGTACCAGACCCCGAGCACGCACGCGGCCTGCAGGACGACGTCGCCGAGCACCGGGCTGAGCAGCGTGGACGCCCAGCCACCTCCGCCGAGGGGGGTGTCGGGCAGCCGGCACTCGGCCACCAGCCGGGTCGGGGTCCGTTCGATCAGGCGCCGGACGCCCTGCAGGAGCGGGCCGTGGAAGAGGTCGGCGTCGGCGTAGACGCCCAGGCCGTCCTCGGGTCCCTCGCCCAGCCGCCAGGTCGGCGGCTCGGGCGCGGGCGCGACACCGGGCCTCGCGGCGAGCACGACGGTGGCCCCGAAGTGCGGTTGCACCCGGCCGCCCCCGTCGGTGCTGCGGATCGCGGCCCGCACGAGCACCCGGGAACCCTCGACTGTGCCCACGTCGAGGTGCAGTTCGAGCTCGGCGGGCTCGGTGCCGTCGAGCACGATCCCGCGGTGCACCTCCACGTCGCGGCACTCGACGGCGACGAGGTGGCGGTGGGCCTGCTCCGCACCGCGCAGCATCCAGCCGAGGGCAGCCGCGGCGGGCAGCACGGGGTGGGCACCGACGCGATGGTCGTCGATCACCGCGTCGCGGGTGAGGGGGAAGAGGTCACGGCGGGCGACCGACGCAGGGGCAGGTGTCGGGGCGGCCGGGGCGAGGGACCCGCCCGGGGCGACCAGCACGCTGCGCTGGCCCGCCCGCGAGGTCGCGAGCTGCTCGACGAACGCGGCAGCGCCGGTGTCGAGCGACAGCAGGGGCACCCCGCGCGAGGCGAAGAGCGCCTTGAGCTCGGGGGTGACCATCCCGCCGTCCCACGCGCCCCAGTGCAGGCAGACGGCGTGGCGGTCAGGGCCGGCCAGGGCGGCGGCGACCCGGTCGAGGGCCTCGTTGGCGGCGGCGTAGTCGGCCTGGCCGGGGTTGCCGAGGACTCCGGCGACCGACCCGAAGAGCACGACGTGCTTCGGCTGGACCGCGCTCAGAACCGCCCGCAGCCCGGCCAGCTTCGGCGCGAGCACCCGGCGCACAGCGTCGGGGGTCTTGTCGGTGAGAGCCGCGTCGGCGAGCGTCCCGGCCCCGTGGACCAGGCCCGTGACGCGCTCCGCGTCGGCGCCGAGTGCGGTGCGCACGGCGTCCGCGTCGGTGACGTCCGCGGCGAGGTAGCGGGCCCGGCCACCGGCGGCCAGTACCGCGTCGAGCGTGGCGCGCACCTCGCGCTGGGCCGCGACCCCGGACACCAGCGCCGCCACCTCCCGCGGGGTGGACGCGACGGCGGCCGCGAGTGCCGCGGCCTGCAGGCCCGGCTCCTCGACGCCGACGGCCCACTCGGGGTCCTCGCGCAGCGGGGTGCGGCCGAGCAGCAGGAACTCCGCGCCGCTGCGGGCGGCCAGCGCCACCACGCAGCGGGCGGTGACGCCGCGGGCCCCGCCGGTGACGAGCAGGACGTCGTCGGCGCCGATCACGGGCGCCGCCGGGTCGAGACCGGCCTCCTCGACGTCGACGAGCGCGGTGGTGCGGCGCCCGCGGTCGGCGACGATACCGACCTCGGTGGTCAGCGCCGGGTCGTAGAGCTCGGTGACCAGCACGTCCGCCAGGGCGGCGGCGTCGAGTTCGGGGTGGACGTCCAGTGCCCGGGCGAACACCCCGGGCGCCTCCTGGACGAGGGTCTTGACCAGCCCGGTGACGCCCCCGAGCACGGCGTCCGAGGTGGAGGCGGGAGCCTCGCGCCCCAGGGCGCCGTCGAGCCGGGTGACGGTGACGAACGCCGCGCGGCCGTCAGCCGCGGCGCGGCTCAGCGCCGCTGTGGTGCTCGCGGCCACGAGGACCGCGTCGGCGAGGGCCGCGTCCGTGTCGCCCTGGTTGCCGAGCAGCACGACACAGGCGTCGAGCCGGCCGGTGACCGCGGCCGACACGGCGGCTGCGGTGGCGGCGCCGTCCCAGGCCCCGAGATCGGGGACGGCCGGCAGGGTCAGCGTCCGGAGCGTGAACCCGCGCTGCTGCAGGGCCGAGGTGAGCTGCGCCGGGGCGCCGGTCCCGATCTCGACGACGAGCGCCACGGGCGCGTCCGCGAAGGGCCGGTCGAGCCGGTCCGGGGCGGGCAGCGGGACGAGCGTGATCTCCGAGCGGCGGGGGGTGGGATCGATGGTGGCGGGCGTCGGGGCGGCGGGCGCCTCCGCGGCGGGAGCGGGGCCGGCGAGGACGCCGACCAGGTCGTCCACGGAGCGCAGCTCCGCGAGCTGCTCCGGACCCACCTGCGGCAGACCCGGCACCCGCTCGGTGACGGAGCCGAGGATCTGCACGCGCTTGATCGAGTCGATGCCCAGGTCGGCCTCGAGGTCCATGGCCGGGTCGACCATCTCGACCGGGTAGCCGGTCTTCTCGGCCACCACGGCGAGCAGAGCGGCGCGCACTGTGCCGGCGTCGGGTCCGGTCGGGCCCGCGACCGGAGCCGCACCGACGGCGAGGACCCCGACCAGGTCATCCACCGATCGCAGCTCCGCGAGCTGTTCCGGGCCCACCTGCGGCAGACCGGGGATCCGCTCGGTGACCGCACCCAGGATCTGGACCCGCTTGATCGAGTCGATCCCCAAGTCGGCCTCCAGGTCCATGGCCGGATCGACCATCTCCACCGGGTAGCCGGTCTTCTCGGCCACCACGGCCAGCAGCGCCGAGCGGACCGCAGCGGCGTCGACGCCGGCAGGCGCGGCCGCAGCGGTGGCACCCGCGGCCAGCACCCCCACGATGTCGTCCACCGAACGCAGCTCCGCGAGCTGCTCGGGACCCACCTGCGGCAGGCCGACGATCCGCTCGGACACCGCGCCGAGGATCTGGACCCGCTTGATCGAGTCGATCCCCAGGTCGGCCTCCAGGTCCATGGCCGGATCGACCATCTCCACCGGGTAGCCGGTCTTCTCCGCCACCACGGCCAGCAGCGCCGAGCGCACGGCGGCCGCGTCGACTCCGGCGGGCCCCGGGGGCGCGGGGGCGAAGGCGTCGGCGTCGAAGCCGTCCGGATCGACGGCGGCGTGGTCAGGCGCGGCGGCCCCTACGTCAACGCTGCCGTCGGTGTGTCCGCCGTTCTGCGTCGGGACACCGATGGCCGCGTGGCCGGTCGTGGGCGCCGGGAGCAGCGCCGGAGCGGGGGTGCCGCCGTCGCCCGTCGGTGCGGCGGGCGCGGGCGCGAACCCGGCCAGGGACGCGAGCACCTCGTTGGCCCGCGTGTGCCCGCGGCTGATCGCCACCGTCGAGGCCGTGACCGACTCGACCGCGGCCAGCACGGACGCATCGAGCGGTGCCTCGGCGGGCTGGCGGCCCAGCACCGCGACGAGTCCCTCGGTGATGCGCAGCTGGCTGTCGAGGTAGCGGGTGTGGAGGTCCATGTGGTCGGCGGCGTGGTCGGCGGCGTGGTCGGTGGCCGGCTGCACCGACACGGCCGGCTGGGCCGGCACGGTGGGCACCGGGATCGCGGCCACCGGGGCGACGGGTACGACCGGGGTGGGCGCGTGCGCGACAGCCACGGGGGCCGCCGGCTGCGCGACGCGGTAGCCGTCGCGCAAGGCGGCCTGGTAGGCCTCGTTGCGGGCGGCCGGGCGGTGGGTCATACCCGTGAGGGTCACCGTCATGCCCTGCGGCGCAACGGATGCGAACGGCGCGGCGGCGTGCCGGTTGAGCCCGGCCAGCGGCGCCCCGAGCACGGCGAGCCGCACCGCCGCGCCGAGCAATGCCGCGGTGGAGTCGCCGGAGGGCCCGGCGTCGGTCGGGATCGCGATGACGTCCTCGCCGTGCGTGCGCCGGGCGAGCCCGGTGAGCACCTGCTTGGGCCCGAACTCCACGAGCACCGTGACGCCGTCGTCGGCGAGGCGCCGCAGCCCGGTCGCGAACTCGACGGGCCGGCGCAGCTGCTCGGCCAGCACCGTGCGGTTGGCGTCGGCGTCGTCGCCGTAGGAGGCACCGTCGGTGTTCGCGACGAGCCGGCCGGCCGGGCGGCCGATCTCCACCTCGGACAGTGCCTCGCGGAAGGCGTCCACCGCGTGCCCGACGGCCTCGGTGTGGAACGCGGCGGCCACCGGCAGCGGGCGGGCGCGGGAGCCCAGTGCCTCGACGGCGGCGGCCACCGCGGCGGTCGGGCCGCCGATGACGACCTGGTCGGGGGCGTTGTCGTTGCAGACCGTGACCCCGGGGTGGGCGGCCAGGATCTCCTCGACCTCGGCGCGGCCGGCGGCGACCGCGGCCATGGCGCCGGCGTCGTAGTCGGGCCGGTCGGCGGGCGGGGCCATGGCGGCGCCGCGGGCGCGGGCGAGCCGGACGACGTCCTCATCCGACAGAGCGCCGGCGGCCCACAGCGCGACGAGCTCACCGAAGCTGTGGCCGAGGAAACCCGAGCACTCGAGCCCCAGCTCGCGCAGCACGCGGAACTGGCCGACGGCCAGTGCACCGATGGCGGGCTGGGCGTACTCGGTGCGGCGCAGCGCGGCCTCGTGATCCACCGTCTCGCCGAACAGCGGCGGCGGGAACACCACGGACGCGAGGTCACCCGCGGGGAACGCGGCGTTGGCGGCGTCGAAGGCGGCACCGACGGGCGGCAGGTCGCAGGCGGCGCGCAGACCCATGTCGACGTACTGGCTGCCCTGGCCGGCGAACAGCGCACCGACCTTGACCTCGGGCAGCGCGCGGCGCCGGTAGTGGATGCCGCGCGGGTGCGTGGCGCTCTCCCCCGCGATCAGGTCCACGGCGAGGGCGCGGAGTTCCGCGGCCTCGTCGTCGGTGCGGGAGACGAAGCCGACGCGGGCGTGGTCGGCGGGCACGACGTCGTCGGACGCCGGAGCATCCGAGCGGAGCAGCGCCATGAGCGCGTCGGCGTCGGGGGCGTGCCAGACGTGCGCTCGGGCGCCGCGGTGCAGCACCGCACCGCGCTCGGCGCCGGCCTCCTGCAGCACGACGTGGAAGTTGGTGCCGCCGAAGCCCATCGCCGACGCGGCCGCGCGGCGCGGGCGGCGCGGGTCGGCGATCCAGGGGCGGACGCGCGTGTTGAGGTAGAGCGGGGAGTCGGCGCCGATGGCGCGGTTGGGCGTCTCGACGTTGATCGTCGGGGGCAGCACCTTGTGGTGCAGGCCCAGGGCCAGCTTCATCAGGCTCGCGGTGCCCGCGGCGCCCTTCGTGTGGCCGATCTGCGACTTGACGCTGCCGATCGCGGCCGAGGCGGCCGGCGCGCCGTCGAGCACGGTGCCCAGTGCGGTCAGCTCGGTGCGGTCACCGACGGCGGTGCCGGTGGCGTGGCCCTCGAACAGCCCGATGCTCTCCGGGGCGCAGTCGGCGTCGACGTAGGCGCGGCGCAGCGCGAGCTCCTGGCCCGACGCGCGGGGGGCGTAGATGCTGCCGAAGCGTCCGTCGCTCGACGAGCCGATGCCGCGGATCACGGCGTAGACGCGGTCGCCGTCGCGCTCGGCGTCGGCGAGGCGCTTGAGCGCCAGCATGCCGATGCCCTCGCCGACGAGCGTGCCGTCGGCGGTGTCGTCGAAGGGCTTGATCCTGCCGCCCTTGGACAGGGCGTGCGTGCGGGAGAAGCACATGTAGCCGAAGATCGTGTTCTCGGTGTCGCAGCCACCGGTGATCATCAGGTCGGCGCGGCCCTCGGAGAGCTCGCTGCACGCCAGGCGCAGTGCCGAGAGCGAGCTGGCACAGGCGGCGTCGACGGCACAGTTCATGCCGCCCAGGTCCAGGCGGTTGGCGATCCGACCGGCGGTGACGTTGCCGAGCAGGCCGGGGAACGTGTTCTCCTCCCACGGCGGGAAGGCCAGCAGGTACTTCTCGGCGATGGCCTCCGCGTCGGCGTCGGAGAGCCCGCAGCTGCGCACCACCTCCTTGAGCACCGGGGTCTCGAGGCGCGCGGCCATGGGGTGGGTCAGCGGCATCGGCCCGGTGACACCCAGGACGACACCCGTGCGAGCGGGGTCGTACCACTCCGACCCCGTCGCGCCCGCGTCCCGCAGCACGTCACGCGCGACGATCAGGCTCAGCAGCTGGACGGTGGTGGTCACCTCGAGCTGGTTGGGCGGCATCCCGAACTCGCCCGGCGAGAATTCCGTGGCGGGGATGAACCCGCCGCGGGTGCAGTAGGTGGTGTCGGGGCGCGCCGGGTCCGCCGACGGCTCGGGGTCGAAGTAGTCCTCCGGACGCCAGTGCGTCGCGGGGACGTCCGACGTGCAGTCGACGGCGTCGACGATGTTCTGCCAGTAGTCACGGTAGTTCGAGGCGTTGGGGAACAAGCCGGCCATTCCGACGATGGCGATCGGTTCGGCGGCCATCCGTCGGTCGGATCGTGCGGTCGCGTCGGTCACCGGAATCTCTTTCCGTTGGCGTCGTCACAACAATGGATGCGGTTCACAGTTCGGCGGGTGCGACGGCCGACAACATTGTGGCGATCTCCACCGCGATGGTGCGGTGTCCGAGGGAGGAGGGATGAATGCCGTCCGGATACCACATCGCGGGGTCGCGGGTGAGGTCGGCGGTGGCGAGCGCGTAGCAGCGCACGTCCAGCTCCGTGCAGAGGTCGGCGAGGAACGCGTTGGCCTCGTCGAAGCGCCCGCGCAGCAGCGTGCGGGTCTCGTCGGGCAGGCCGGGGATCCGGCCGGGGATGTCGGGGTAGTCGTGGGTGAACACGGTCCGGCCGGGGGCGGCGCCGGGGTTGTTCAGCACTGCCTCGAAGATCGTGCGGAGGTTGGCCCGGAACCGGTCCGGGTCGTAGGCGCGGACGAGGTCGTTGCCACCGACGGCGACGCCCAGCAGCGGCGTCTCGACGTCGGCGACCTGCGCGAGCTGGGTGTCCACGACGTCCTGGGTGAGCGCGCCGTAGGCGCCGAGGTTGAGCACGGCCGACTCGGCGATGCCGAGCAGCCGCGCCACCCGCGGCACCCAGCCGACGTGGGTTCCGTCGGGGCCGGGGTCGCCGCGGCCCTCGGCGAAGCTGTCACCGAGGACGACCATCGAGTAGGCGGTCACGCCGCGACTCCCGCCGCGCCCGACATGATCCGCGCGACGTTCTCCGGCGCGAAGAACTCCTCGCCGGTGATGCCGCCGCCGACCATCGTGAAGAACTGGGTGGTCGCGGCCTCGTCGACGCTCACGGCCTTGACCAGCGCCGCGAGCTGCGGCGTGAGCTCCAGCTCCGAGATCATCGTGGTGAAGTCGTAGCCGGAGCGGCTCTCGGCGTCGCGCTCGGCCTGGTAGGCGGCCAGCGCGTCGGCCATCGGACGCTCGCCGGCGAGGCCCTCGTGGATGCGCCCGGCCAGCATCTCCGAGTGCACGAAGCAGTCGGAGATGCCCTTACCCGTGAACGGGTCCTTGTGGTAGCCGGCGTCGCCGACGAGCGCCCAGCCCGGGCCCTGGCTGACGCGGTAGAAGTTGTCGGCGTAGCGGATGCCGTGGAAGCCCTCCACCTGCGTGGCGTCGCGCACCTGTCCGGCGATCTCCGGGTCGATCGTGGCGATGATCTCGTGGAAGTTGCCCTCGACGTCGTGGCGGAACTCGCCGAACCGGTCGCGGCGGCGCATCACGGCGACGAGCGTGTTGCCGTCGTTGGTGGGCCAGGCGCCGAACTGCTCACGGTCGCCGATGCGGCTGTGGAACTGCACGTCCATGCCGGAGAAGTAGCTGTAGTAGATGAAGCACGCGGCGGGCACGGTCTTGTACGTCCCGGCTCCCACGGCGTCGGCCACCAGCGAGCCGCGGCCGTCGGCCCCGACCACCACGGTGGCCCGCTCCTCGACCTCGCGGCCGTCGGCCTCGCGACCCCGCACCCCGACGACCCGGCCGTCGGAGAACACGAGCTCGGTGACGGTGAACCCGAGGCGGACCTCGGCGCCCGCGGCCTCGGCGGCGTCGAGCAGGATCGGGTCGAGCGCCGTGCGGCGCGGCGCGATCGTCGACGTGATGCCGTCGATCGGGCCGGCGAAGCCGTCGATGGCCGCGTCACCGAAGGAGACGGTCATGTTCGTGATCGGGGTGACACCCGTGGCCAGCACCTCGTCGAGCAGGCCCCAGCGCTGCAGCCGGGAGAGCCCGTACTGCTGCAGGTAGTGGGTGGAGACGGTGTCGGCGGGCAGGGCGGTGCGGTCGAGGACCAGCACGCGGTGGCCCTGGCGGGCGAGCAGCATGGCGAGCGGCGAGCCGGCGCACCGGGCACCGACGACGATGGCGTCGTACATGTCGACGTGTACTCCTCGGTCGGGAAATCAGTGAAATAAGATCTACGGTGGTTCACAATTGCTGTCAATGTGCGATGCCGTGCACCGATCGCGCCATATCAGAGGCCGATCAACCCAGCCGTCGAAGCGATTCGGACGCACTTGTTTCGGCACCGGTGAACATTCCGTTCACATTCTGTCCACGTTCCACGGGGCTAATTGCGGCCATGACAACCGATGCGAACCCCCTGGCCGCAGCCGTCGCCCGGCTCTCGGCCCCCGGCACCGATCCGACGGACCTGGAGCAGCTGCGCTCGGTCATCGACTCGATGGTGCCGTTCAACAACCTCGTCGGGGTCCGGATCACCGAGCTCACCCGCGAGTACGCGGTGGCGCAGCTGCCCGTCCGGCCCGAGCTGATGAACCACTTCGGCACCATCCACGCGGGTGCGATGTTCCTGACGGCCGAGGTCGCGGGCGCCGGCGCGTTCTCGGGGGCGATGGCCCCGCGGATCGCGCACGTGGAGCGGTTCGTCCTGCGCGAGAGCCGGGAGGCCTTCCTCAAGCCCCCGAGCGGCGGCATCCGCGCCCGCGCCACCGTCGACGCGCAGACGGTGGCCGATGTGCTGGCCCGGCGCACGACCGAGCGGTTCGAGCTGAAGGGCACCGCGCTCCTGCACGACGACGCCGGTGTGCTGGTGGCGCGGATGGACCTCGACTACGTGGCCTGGGTCAAAGCCGGCTGACCGTGCAGATCGGATGGTCACCGCGGGCGAGGTCATGCCCTCTGCACGGTGACCATCTCGTCTGCACGGTGGCTGTCACCTGGCGAGGCGGACCACCACCGGGAGGCGCAGGCCGGGCTTCGCGATCGTGACGCGGCCCGCGAAGACCGCTTCCGCCGCCACCCTGCGGCGCTCCAGCACCATCGGGTCGCCGGTGGCGAAGTGGGTCAGCACCAGTTCACCCGCCCCGTTCTCCGACGCGATCCCACCGGCGTCGGCGGCGCTGAGGTGGCCGTGCGGGCCGTGATCGGTGGCGTCGAGGGTGGCCTCGGCGAGCAGCAGGTCCACCCCGTGCGCGAGGCCAGCCAGACCCTCGGCGAGACCGGTGTCACCGGTGTAGGCGAGCG
>Ga0209930_1004414_pt1 | contig 12577 bp, 10 predicted proteins | sample ThiBiot_500_biof_2_FD_183948 | JGI IMG/M metagenome (GOLD analysis project Ga0209930, IMG submission 183948) | Wastewater bioreactor microbial communities from Cape Town, South Africa - Thiocy_cont_500_biof (SPAdes) | ecosystem: Engineered > Bioreactor > Thiocyanate-remediating >... | reverse complement strand
AGCAAGCGTTTCTAGAACGAGAAGGTCAACTGATTTGGGCGGCTAAACCCCGCAAGCCTAAGCAGGTGGTCGACTGGCCTGTGGCGGCTAAGAAATGGGCCCAAAAGCGGAATCTGATCGAAACCGTTATTGGGCAGAGCAAGTCGGTATGCGATTTGGAGCATAGTCGCCATCGCTCAACCACCAATGCGTTTGTCAACATTTACGCCAGCCTGATCGCTTACTCGTTCTATGAGCATAAGCCCGTGGTAAGTATCAACTTAGGCGACCATTTGCTGAAGGCAGCTGAACCGGATTGGGTTCTAGCAGCCTGAATGATCTCATAGTTCACGTTACTTTAAGTATTAAATAAAATGCACAGCTTAGGGAAGATGTCTGATGGATTTACTTTAATAGCCTTACAACCGGCTGCCTCAAGAATATACCAGTTAGTTAGAGGGTTTTTCGCTCAGTTGATTAACTGATTATTCAATTGTCCATGGATCAATTATTTGGAAGAGCGACCAATTTGGTCGTAAAAATGGTCCCGGTAAGTATTGGAAATAGGTAAAATAGCCTGATGAATTCGGATGCGATCTCGTTCAACGGACTCGATTTTATCCAAAGCGACCAGGTACGATTTGTGAACAAGGCAAAACCCCTGCGCCCAGAGTATCTTTTGGGTGGTTCCAACACAAATAGAGATGCCCGGAATGTCTTGTTTTCTTCGTAATGAGTCAATGTAGTGTTGGGCCTGTCAAATAGATTTATTATAAGCGTTGTCTTGAATGGCCTGTGTTCGCGGCTCTCTTGTCCAGTGGCTCGTGAGAAAGCGAATAAGCTTCCCAAAAGGAGCAGTGTTTTCATGATGTAGTGTGTTTGATTATTGATTAGACCAAAGTTGGTCCATAGTACCTCCAATCCGAACTATATTCTGCTGCCTAATTGATTTTGTCTGCCAAGAAGCCACTTTAATCGGCATCCAATTAAGCGAGTAACAATAAATCCTTTAAAACTAACATCTGTCGTGCGCATGAGGGGTGAACTCGTTTCTAGTTAAAAAAGTAGAGTTTAATGAGTTAAAAGACTTGATTGAACTTGTTTGTCAGTATTGGTTAGAAACCAATCACCAATCGACTGAAAGCTAGTGAACGGAATAGTCTATAACATCCAGATAGGGACAACAAAAAAAGCCTGACCTCATGAAGATAGGCTTTCACTCAATGAAATAGATGAACAGGAAAGTTCCTAACATTATAAGGTAAACAAATCGCTTCTCATTATGTTCTTGGCTACCTTTACAATCGCGCTGGAGTTCGAAGCCCTAGAGGCCTATGCCTGAAAAAATGGCATTGATCTCATCCACCCCAATCAACAATGCTTTTATTTATAAATCCGTTTTAGACAATCTATATTATCCGGAATGAGCAGCCCAGCAGAGCGATTAGGTAGCAACCTGCAAGAGTTAATCGAACTCCAGCAGATTACCCAGGTTCGAATTTATCTTTCCAGTGCAGCCAAGTGGCATGCTGAATCCTCAGTCTGGTCTTTCAGCGTTGGGTTTATTCAAGTTGATGATCATTCGTATAATCTCAACCAAATGCATAGCTATAGGTTAATGGATTCAACATTATCCCTCTTTTTTAGCTAGCTTAAATAGCTCAAATACTACTGTAGCTGTTACGCAACTTTCGTACTTTGGGAAGTATAGTACGAAAGCTCAAGTCTCAAATGGCCTATTGTCTGAGACGACACAGATTTCATTTGTTATTTTTGTTCACAAGCATACGAACGCTTACCTATAAACGCTTCTATTCTGATACTACATAAACGTTGGTTCCTTAGTAACAAAATAGGCTAGCTTCGCCCTTTCCTATTCCACCAGCCTATTTCTTTGCTTGAGTTCGAGCGGATTCTACCTGTACTTGTTTAATCAATTTGGCAATGACGTCACTAGTTGGCCGGTTAACACTATAGTGGTTTTGAACCTTCTGGAGATAGGCTATAAGAAGCGCATTGAAGCGGTCTTCTTCTTTGTGAGATTTCATGATTTAGGTTAAGTTAGGTATGTTACTGGTATTCAGTAATAATTTCTTACAAAGAAACAAAAAAAATACTTAAGTAAAAATACGCAATAATGCCAGCCATCGCTTATTACCAGGTATCGACTGACCGCGAGGGGAAAAGCGGGTTGAGGCTAGAAGCCTAGGAGAAATCAGTATGGCATTACACCCGGCAGTAGGGCTACCAGATCACCCGAACAGAGCCGGATTAGTGTATTTCTAAATATCAAAATAGCCTCCCAACTGAGACTATGAGAGATTTGCGTATCTATCATTCAGACGATTAAAGGTATAGTGAACGAACAGGGGATTTGTAGGGAAAATACAGCCGAGGTCGTCACTTACAAACTGGAGCAAACAGTAGTGACATGCTGCCATTGCTGGCGATTGGCTCATGGACGGCAGTTGTCATACGTAAGATAAATAGATCAGATGGCGATCGGGAGATAGTCGTACAGCTTCGGCGAAACGGGTAAGCATGCCCTGGCCAACCCCTGACTTCCTTGGATTAACTCTTTATTGCTTAAGGGGCTTTGCACGGTTTTAGTGATGATAGAACTAGTCCCAATCAATCTGGGCTTACTATATACAACCGCAATTAATTTACTCGCTTGAAGACGTATAAGTCCCCAATTAAAAACGCAGCGACATTAATGTGGCTGCGTTTTAACACTCCTCTGCCAGATAGCAGTTACTCAATGAAAACAAACACCTCATCAAACGGACTTCTTCCTAATCGATCCCATCGGCCTTTTTCTTTTTATCCTTAGCGACGGCTTTGAGTTCTTTAGCATCACTTTTCAGTTCTTTCTTTTCGGCATGTTTTAATTTACGATCCGCTTTGGCATTACGCGTTTTAGGGTCCGAAATCCCGGCAATCTCCATACCTTTACCCATGGCGGCATTCGACTTGAGCTCGTGGGCTTTGGCTACTTTTTTGTCGGCTTTCTGCTCTTTTTTCTCCGCCTTGGCTTCCTGAACAGCCTGGCCAAAACTGGTTTGGGTTAGGGTTAACATGACGACCATGGATGCCCCTAGGATAATCTTATTCATGATGTTTATCATTTTAGTGAAAGGTACCCTTACTAATTGGTTTACTTAATACTACTCAAGAGAGCGTGCTTTTGTTTGCCAACCTTGCTAAAAGTGGCTTTCCTAGCGAATTCCCTTTTCTGACGACTTGCTGAGTGAAAAACAGGTAAGTCAATCTTCCATATTGATCTATGGCAGTAATGCCATTGAGTCATTCCTGGCTTTCCACCCCAATGGGGTATGCCATCTATAAAAACCGCCTAATTGATCCCAACCTGGACGGGCGAATTGGCTGGTTGGTAAAACGAAGAATGTTGATTCTAGCAGGCTTCTTTTTATAGCCCTGGGGTATCTTACCTGCATGCTGGAATAAGTAATTTACTGATTTTACTGGCTCAGTTATTGTATATCTTGCTGATAACCCAAATGGTCACAGGGACTCCTGCTGAGGTAGAAAATACGGCATCTCAGAAAACGACCAAGAATGAACAATCCAATTGACGCTAACGAGAATGAGTTATTCTTATAATAGGTTGACTTTTTGCTTTAGCTCAGTCGTCTCACTCTCTAAGTATACTTACCCGCCGTTCAAAATAAGTTAATGGAAGCGTCGCCGTTTGAAACCAGAATAGACGTAGATTCGTCATAAAGACCTTCCATTCCTCAAAGGAGAATGGTTTCACGAAATAGGAGGCTGCCCCTTCTCGATAAGCCTGTTTAACCTGTTGTTCATTGTCATTAGCCGACAGGACAATAACCGGTATGAATTTCCCTTGTGGATCGGTTTTTAGGAGCTTTAAAAAATCCAACCCCGTTTGCAGGCCCGAAAAGAAAACGTCCACTAGAATTAATTGGGGCCCTTTCCCTTCTAAACTAAACAGATATAGAACCGCTTCTTCAAAAGTGGTAATAGATACATAATCAGCTTCTGGAAAACAAATTTTAGCGGCCCGCTGGAGCATGTCGATTACAACTCTATCATCTTCAATCAATAGGATAGTAAACCGTCCACTGCCGGGTGAACAAGGAGATGGCATAGTTTTATCTTTTATCAAAGCTACGATATTAATGAACCCAATAGATTTAGATTTCAAATTGAATACTATTTATAATCAGTCTACTAACCTACATGTATGTATGTAGATTAGTAGACTGACGATTCTTAAAATACTCTCTTTTTGAGGTATGTTTATTCACGTTTACTTAACGAGTAGTTGATGACCGCTACGCTATTGCATGGTTCTCCACTAGAACGTCCCGCTCTCTCCAGTCTAGTAATAACAATTCATTTCAGAATTACTATTGCGGGAATTCTCAATACTCCGACGGCCTAGAAAATTTTGTTTCCTACACCTTTATTACTCTGCTACCAGCTATAACAAACTAACAATCTACCCAGTCGCTGGTCATTTCTGATGTATAGAATCATACATGATCCGTATGATTCAAAGCAGCTCGGCTGGACAGGCTAAAGAGTATTTCAATGACTCGTTGCACCAATCCGACTATTACTTAAATGATCAGGAACAGCCTGGGTGTTTCTATGGACGGATAGCCGCTCGTTTTAGCATTACAGGGGTAGCGACGAAGAACGCCTTTCACGCCCTCTGCGAAAACATTAACCCAATCACGGGCCAGGCCCTTACACCTCGTAAAAAAGATAATCGCACGGTCGGGTACGACATCAATTTCCACTGTCCGAAGTCGGTTTCGATCCTTCAGGCGTTGATCGATGATAATCACATTCTGGGTGCGTTTCAGGAAAGTGTTCAGCAAACAATGCTGGATATTGAAGCCGATGCTCAGACACGGGTTCGCAAAAACGACAAGGATGAAGACCGACCAACGGGTGAACTGCTTTGGGCGAACTTTATCCACCAAACCGCAAGGCCCGTTGATAAATCAGTGCCTGATCCACATCTCCACTGTCATTCGTTTGTATTCAATGTGACGTGGGATGCCGTTGAACAGCAATTCAAGGCGGGACAATTCCGGTCAATCAAACAGGACATGCCGTATTATCAGGCGCGGTTTCACAAACGACTGGCCGATAAGCTGGTTGAGTTGGGCTATCGCATCCGACGAACGGATAAAGCCTTTGAAGTCGCTGGTGTGCCAGAAGACATCATTGACCTGTTTTCTAAACGCACCAATGAAATCGGTCAGATCGCCAAAGAACTCGGCATTACCGATCAGGCTGAACTGGATCAATTGGGAGCGCGAACCCGCGCCAAGAAGCAAAAGGGTTTGACGATGACCCAACTCAAGCAGGAATGGCGTAAACAGATATTCGCGCTGGGGATGCGAGATAAAGATGAAGGTGACCAGCCGATCCGTTTTGCCCCTGTCAAACCTTTTGCCCCTCCCTCGCCTAAACACTGTATTGATTATGCATTAGCCATGCGGTTTGAGCGCGTATCGGTTATGCAGGATCGGCGGATTCTGGAAGTCGCCTATCGGCAAGGCTTGGGCCATCCAATGTTGACTGTCGATCAGATTACCGACCGCTTTGCAGACGATAAGCGAATTATTCAGGTCAAGGATGGAGCCAAAACGCTCTGTACCACCCAAGAGGTGTTACGCGAGGAAAAACGCATGGTGGCTCTAGCGCAACAAGGCAAAGGTAAGATACCACCACTTTATCCGGTTGCCCCCGTAATCTTACTGGAAGGCGAACAGCATGAGGCCATATCTCATGTGTTGACTACCACCAATCGCGTGTCGATTATTCGAGGCCGGGCTGGAACCGGTAAGACCACGCTCATGAAAGAAGCCATTCGGCTGATCGAGGACGCAGGGCATAAAGTCACCATTGTGGCACCGACGGCGCAAGCGGCACGGGGCGTGTTACGGGAGGAAGGCTTTAGCGAAGCCGACACCGTCGCCAAATTGTTGTCCTCACCCGAACTGCAAGCGGCTTTAGCCGATGGCGTGTTGTGGGTTGATGAAGCGGGACTGTTGAACACAAAAGATATGACCACCCTGCTCACGTTGGCCATTGAAAAAAACGCCCGGCTGATTTTAAGTGGCGACACACGGCAACATAGCAGTGTCATACGTGGGGATGCTTTGCGCATTCTCAATACGGTGGCGGGTATTCAATCAGCCGAAGTCAGCCGCATCTACCGACAACGCAATCTGGACTATCGCAAAGCCGTTCAAGCCTTAGCCGATAATAAAGTTGGTGAAGCGTTTTCGGTGCTGGATAAAATTGGAGCGATCAAGACCTTGAGTCCCGTCAATTCCTTTACCGTCTTAGCCGATGATTATATAACTGCCTTGAAAAAAGGAAAATCGGCTTTGGTGATTTCACCGACGCATAAGGAAGGCGAACAGGTTACAAAAGCCATTCGCGAGAGATTGCGCGAGGCCGGGCGGATTGCCATTGCGGAAACAGACCTGCCACAACTGGTCAATACCAATCTGACAGTGGCTGAAAAAAGCGATCATCGGAATTATCGCGTTGGTCAAGTCATCCAGTTCAACCAGAAACTGGTCGGCATTGAGCGCAGTTCGCGGTGGGTGGTTCACTCTGTGGTCAATAACATTGTGCACATTCAGGATGCCAGTGGCCAGCAAACTTCCCTGCCCCTAGACCGCATGGAGCAATTCGATGTGTACCGGCCAAGCGAAATCGCGCTATCCAAAGGTGATAAAGTGCGCATTACCCGGAACGGATATGACGCAAATAAAAAACGATTGACGAACGGACAAATGCTGGATGTTATCGCCATTGAGCCGAATGGGGCTTTGCGCCTACACAACAAGGCAAGCAAAGCCACCTATACCGTTCCGGCTAACTTCGGCCATATCGCCCATGGCTATTGCCTGACCTCGCACGTGGCACAGGGCAAGACCGTCGATGAGGTCTTTATTGCGCAACCGGCTAGCAGCTTTTCGGCTACCAATCTCAACCAATTCTATGTGTCGGTGTCACGGGCGCGGGATGGTGTGCATATCTATACCGATGATAAAGCCGCTTTGCTGGCTCATGCATCTGAAGCAGGAGATCGATTGTCAGCATTAGAACTGGTGAACCGAAACAACACCAAACGAAATGCTGTCGAGCATATCATCAGAACAACACGGCCTGCACCACCGAAGGTGAAATCATCAATCAAGCGTATCAATACCCCAAGCAAGCCAAAGCCTATGCAACGAAAGCCAAACGGTTATGCACCAAGTCCAAAACTTTAGGGCGAATTTCTCGCAAGATGAGGTAGTGGATACAACCAGCGATAATCTTACTGATTACACGGTTGGTAGCACAGAGTTGCATGATATAGACAGTACAGTGCGAAATCTCTGCTTCGTATGGGAAAACGGACGACGGGCATTTTTCAATTACGCCTATCTGGTATCGGTTGACTTGGTAATCACTGACAATTTGAATGAGATACTACTTTATTTCAGTGGGCATATCGTCACGTTGAAAGGGTATCAGCTAAGCCCCTTATTCGATTTATTGTTCGATCATAGCCTCAAAACGATTAGAGCTAGCAATCCACGCTATCTGGTTGACGGGCAAACGCAGTATAGTCTTGTGACTGAAATCTTGCTTAAAAGCGAGTAATATAGGTCTTATGCGTTGATTAGACCCTTTATTCTACGCAAAATATGCGTAGAATAACCGTTTGCTTTATCAAAATTCGATAGATGAAAGCCGGACGACAACCAAGCCGTCCGGCCTGCTGATTTAATTGGCTTTCGGTTTGTTCTTACGGACAACAACCGGAATTTTCTGGCCGAGGATGTTCAAGGACAGGTTCAAGCCGTCTTTATCGCCGTGTTCCCAAGCAGCACCAACTCTGATCCAGTCAGCTTGTTCTGTATCAGCTTGCAGTTTGAGAATATAAACCGTGTGGGTTGGTTTGTTAGAACCGGTTTCGGTTTGGTTAGTCATCATCAAATCTCCTTTCTTGTGTTGTTGATGATGGAAGCGAACAAAGCTCAAGGAGCCGTGACAGCTCCCCGCAGTCGTAGATCGTTTTTACACCGTAAAAATGAGGGATAAGCGCCATGACGGACAATTGGGCTAAGCTGACATCCTCTATCAACTGACCCCAAGAAAGATGCCGTTGAAGAAACCGCCAAATCGTCCGTGAGCCAACGCATGGGTTTGTACCTTTGGAATTTAAGGTCGAGGGCTCTGCAGGGCATGAATATATTCAACGGCTTTTTGTGCGTGGGATGCGGCCTGAAAGATAAAGCGTTTGTCATCCTTGAGCACGTGCAGCCAGGACTGGATATAAGCCGCGTGATGGTCTTCCGGCTGCGGTTCAAAGCCCAGATCAGCCGCCAGAAAGCAGGCTCCCAGTTCAGCCACGAGTTCTTCCTTGCTATAGCCTTCATCACCGTATTGTTTTTTGCCGAAATCACGGTTCAACCGGTGTGGAGGTTTCGTCCAGTGACAAATTTCATGCGCTAAAACAGCATAATATCGCATGGCTGTTTCAAAGCTTTCGAACGGCGGCATTTGGATACGGTCGGTGCTCTGCGTGTAGCATGCTTTGGAACCGGTATAAATATCGGCTTTCGTCTGAGCAAAAAACTGTTCGAGTTCTTGATTACGTTCTTGTTGATTGATAAAAACGGGTTCAGGTGTTTGATAAAAACCGTCTGACAAGCCTTCGATCTGGGAGGTATTGAAGACGGTATAGCTTTTAAGAAAGGGAATCTGGCTGGATTTGACTTCGCCATTGGCATCTTCCTCTTCTTTGGTGAATTTGTCGGCATAGACAATCTGGGTGCCCTTCTCGCCTTTGCGAACAGAGGCTTTCATCTCCGTCGCCTGTTTAAAAGTCATCCAGTAGGGTGAGGTAAAGCCTTGGTCACTGGCGGCATTCCAAAGAATGAGCGTATTGATGCCGGTATAAGGAATATCATTCCAGCGAAGCGGACGCATGACCTGACTAGCTAAATGCTCAGAGTGCCACGGTTTGCGCCATGAGAGATTGCCGCTTTCAAGATCGGTTAGGATTTTAGCCGTAACACGGGCATAAATATCTTGTTGAGGCTGTTCGGCAGGGCTTGATGTGTTTTTGCGGGGAATCAGTTTGGTCATGTATCATGCTCCAATGGTTGGGATTACAGGGAATGAAAAAACACGGCGGCTTAGCGAGAGAACCAACCAGAATTTTGGTGGGGCGGGGAATGCAAAGCAGGCGAAAATTGTGGTTGGCGAGTGAGTGGCGTCGGGTATAGACCAACAAGTAACTCTGGCCTTTGGCAGAATGAAAATTGAACCGGTGACCGTTAGCGTGGCATACAGCCCTCGTCGGCAAAGGAGTAGTAATTACGCGATGTGACAATCAAGTGATCAAGAACAGCAATATCGAGCAGCTTGCCGCACTCGGACAGTTTCCGCGTCAGCGCTAAATCTTGTGGACTAGGTTGGAGGTTTTGGGATGGGTGGTTATGTGCCAAAATAATACTGCAAGCATTGGCTTTGAGTGCTGTCACAAAAATCACTTTGGGATCGACAATGCAAGCGGTCATACCGCCCGTGGCGATGTCAGAGATTGCTAAGCAATTATTCTTCCGATCCAGTAGCAGAATTTTGAACTGTTCGAGCAATTCCAGCTTATTTTCATCCCAAGCCGAACGCAGAATTTCGTAAGCTGTTGCGGAGCGGGTAATTTGAATCCGATCCTGATACGGCGTTTTGTTACGGTAGCTGATCTCAACTTCGTTGACAGTAAACAGCGATTGAATGTTCAGTTGTGACATTCTTACCTCTCTTTACAGCGTCAAGTTGAGTTTGTGCATATGCCACGCATTGACATCCTTGTGCGGAGTATAAACTTTGTTCATGGGCGTATGCCGCAAATCGGTCTGCGTCTGACAGAATTCAGCGATGATATTGGTCGCTTTTGCTCCGGCCTCGTCGTTATCCATCCAGCTATACGCAACGCGGTAACCGTAATTCTGCATATAGGGAATGGCTTGTTTCAGACAGGAAAGCGAGTTGAGAATGATAGCATCGTCGGCAAGGCCGCTGCCCTGCAACTGGCTGATGGCTGACAGATAATCCATGAAGCCTTCAAAGAGATGAATACCTTCCGGCTTCGGCGTTTTCCCCCGAACAAAACTAATCGTTTTCGGACGTAAACAGCCTTTAAAGAAGGGATTGCGCAGTTCAAAGCCACCCTCTTCGTTGGGAAAACCAAGTGCGGTAAAATACTTGTCCGTCCGCGTATTCTGAACGCGAAGTTCCTTGAGATAGCGACGGGCAATCGGAAGTAGAATACCGCGCTTATCCAGATAATGGATTAGCCCTACATGTTGAATAGATCGTTTTGATTTCAGGACCAATGATCCATCATCATGATTTCGATGCTCGTCAGCCCGATAAATGGGTGTCATCTCATATGCAACAACACCCATATTGCCAATCCAGCGCAACGCATCCGAAACCGTATGGGCTTCCCGTGTGAATTGTAGATAGGCAGTAGCCAAATCTACGGCGTCCCCTCCTCGACCGTCGCCGAAATCGTGCCAACGATTGGTCTTGGTATCGACCCAAAAGCTAGGCGTTTTTTCGTCTCGTACGGGAGATAAATAGAATGCCTTATCGGCGGTCCTACGTTGGGGGTGAATACCCAATTTGGCTAGAATCTCGACAATAGCTATCGCTTTCGCCTGATCAATGTTCACGGGCGATCTCCTCAAACATGAGTGGAATGAATGAAAGTTATTTACTGCTGAAGTTGGCGCTCGATGAATTTGTCCAACTCCGACCGGCGGTAGCGAACGGATCGCCCTACTTTGACGGGTTTGAGATCATAACGTTTCGTGCAATCCCAAACCGCAAGGGTACCTGGAGAGATCCGCAGGTATTTAGCCGCGCTCTTTCGGTCCAGCAGCGGTTCTGGAGGAGTTCTATGGGGCATGTATCATCCTTGGTAAGGGGGCGTATCGATCATCGGCAAGGGCAATGTGCCGTTTACGTCCAGAAGCTAAATAAGTTTAGGAATGACTGTCAATTCAATTGATGGTTGATTAATAACTGATAACAACGATCTATCAACAAACGGGTTGTTATCGAAAATGAGGTCTAGTGCCAGACATGAATCATCAACATTACGTACCGGTACGAGTGATTCTATTCCTTCGGCTTAGGTCTTATTGAGTCATGTATATCCGTTTTTAATGGAATGACATTTTCCAACCCTCCCATCAAAAGGGTTGTATACCATTTAGCTGATCCATCAGGCCCTATTTTCGCTCCATCAACTTAGTCACGGCTGGAAGCCGGGGAACGGGGCCACTAATTCCCCAAACACGATGGCTTCGCTGCCAAGACAATCATACATCCACTCTCATGAGCAACGCCGATGAAGTCAGAAGAGCCGAAACCAATAAAAAGCCCTGAAAGCGATGCCTACCATGGCCTGGTTGAGCACATGCATGAACTTTATCAGGGCGTATTATCCGAACGGGATGCTCATCAAGCAGCCCGAAATCTGATTGGCTTTTGTCAAGTATTGCTTGAAATCAAACGCCAAAACCCCTAGGATAGGCTTATGGGCCGGAAAGTCATTGATATCAGCCAACGCCAGACAACGGCTACCAAAGCTGTTATTCTCACGCGCGTATCGTCCAAAGAGCAGGAAGAAGGCTATTCCATCGAAGCTCAGAAGCATCGGTTACAACTCTACTGCCAACGACGCAATCTCTCCATCTTGAAAGTCTTTGAACTGGTGGAATCCTCCACGCAAGGGGATCGCAAGCAGTTCACGGCCATGATCAAATTTGTTAAAAGCCATCGGGAACCCATTGCTATTGTGGCCGACAAAGTAGATCGTGTTCAGCGTTCGTTTAAAGAATACCCAATGCTGGATGCGCTGATCCAGGACGGACGAATTGAACTGCATTTCAATTCAGAAAATTACATCATCCATAAAAATTCGGTTAGTCAGGAACGGCTCATGTGGTCAATGGGTGTGATCATGGCGCAGTCCTACGTCGATAGCTTACGCGATAACGTCAAACGCTCGATCGATCATAAAATCAGACAAGGCGAATGCATTTCACTAGCTCCTTTGGGCTATCTGAACGTCAAGGATAGCCGCCGACGAGGGGATGTGATTGTTGACCCTGATCGGGCGTTACTCGTTCGTCGAATATTTGAAACTTATGCCGTTGGCACTAGCACGTTAGCCGAGCTACGCCAGCAAACGATGAGTTGGGGGCTCAAGACACGCTTTGGCAAACAGGGTTATCTCACCAAATCCCAACTCCACCAGCTCATCACCAATCCGTTCTACTATGGCCGGATGAGCGTCAAAGGCCAACTGCATGACCATCGGTATCCACCACTGATTTCCAAAAGCCTGTTCGATCAATGTCAGGCGGTTTTGCAAGGCTGGCATAAAAAGCCGTTTCAGTGGGCGGGTAAAGAATATATTTTTCGTGGTGTGTTAACCTGTGCCACAACGGGCCGAATGGTTACCGCTGATACCAAGAAGAAAACCTATGTCAGCGGTGAGACCGCTCAATGG
>Ga0209930_1004412_pt1 | contig 12597 bp, 11 predicted proteins | sample ThiBiot_500_biof_2_FD_183948 | JGI IMG/M metagenome (GOLD analysis project Ga0209930, IMG submission 183948) | Wastewater bioreactor microbial communities from Cape Town, South Africa - Thiocy_cont_500_biof (SPAdes) | ecosystem: Engineered > Bioreactor > Thiocyanate-remediating >... | reverse complement strand
GCTATGGCCGCGTGGTGCCGGGCGACAATATCGTTCTGGTGCTGGCGGCCTCGAAGCATCGCGAGGCGGCGTTTCAGGCGGCGGAATTCCTGATGGACTATCTGAAGACAAGCGCGCCGTTCTGGAAATCCGAAGAGCGCGGGGACGGCACAAATGCAGGCTGGGTCGAAGCGCAGGCCCATGACGACAACGCAGCGGCGCGGTGGGAAAAGTAATGGCGAAGAGAGCGAAATCGGCTGCGAAGGCATCCGCGAAAAAGACTCCGGCAAAGAAAGCCGCGGCAAAGGCGAAAATCCTCAAGCCCGCGGCTTCGCTCAAGGTTGCGCCGGGCGAGTTGCAGACGCTGCTCGATCTCGTGCGCTATGGCGTGAGCCGGTTTGTCGAAGCCGACGTGGCTTTCGCGCACGGCACCACCGATCCGGTCGCTGAGGCCGCGTTCCTTGTCTGTGAGGCGCTGCATCTGCATCCCGATCAGTTCGAGATGTTCGCCCATGCGCGTGTCACGGCGCAGGAAGCGGCAAAGATTCTGGCGCTGTTCGACAGGCGCGTCACCACGCGGAAGCCCGCCGCCTATCTCGTCAACAAGATCTACATGCGCGGTCTGCCGTTCTATGTGGACGAACGCACCATCGTGCCGCGCTCATTCATCGGCGAACTGCTGGATTCGCATCTCAGCGGCGCGATGGAAGAAGAGGGCGGCTCGCTGATCGATAATCCGGGCAGCATCACCCGCGTGCTCGATCTGTGCACCGGTTCGGGGTGTCTCGCCATTCTCGCCAGCCACAGTTTCCCGAACGCCACCGTCGATGCGGTGGATATTTCCGCCGATGCGCTGGCGGTGGCCGCGCGCAATGTCGAGGACTATGGGCTGGAGGATCGCGTCTCGCTCTATCAGGGCGATCTGTTCGATGCCATCGGCGACGAGCGTTACGATCTCATCATCACCAATCCGCCCTATGTCGATGCCGAAGGCATGGCGGGCCTGCCGCGCGAATGCCTGCACGAACCGCAGATCGCGTTCGACGGCGGCGATGACGGCCTCGATCTGGTGCGGCGGATTCTCGACGGCGCCAGGGATCACCTGACGCCGGACGGCGGGCTGCTTTGCGAAATCGGCCGCGGCATCGATGTGCTGACCGATGCCTATCCCAACCTGCCATTGCTTTGGCTCGACACCGAGGATTCCGAAGGCGAGGTGTTCTGGGTGACGGCGGAAGCGTTGTAGCGCCGCCAAAATGCAGGTCGTCCCGGCGCAGGCCGGGACCGATATTCCCACGACTCTCGTTTTAGCAGGGCGCAGTCATCTTCTTTGCAAGACACGCCGACAGGGGTGATGGGTCCCGGCCTGCGCCGGGATGACCCCTTTAGTGCGTCCTCACAGCACCTTCCTGATCCAGCCATGCGTATCCGCCGCGCGGCCGTACTGGATGTCGACAAGCTGTTTGCGCAGCCCCATCGCGACAGGACCTGCAGCGCCGCCGTTGATGGTGAAGTCGCCGCTGGTCGAGCAGACTTTTCCGATCGGCGAGATGACCGCCGCGGTGCCGCAGGCGAACGCTTCTTTCAGCTTGCCGCTGGCCGCATCGGCGCGCCACTGATCGATGGTGTAAGTCTCCTCGCGCACGCGCTTGCCCGCTTCCTTCGCCAGCGTGATGATCGAGTCGCGCGTGATGCCGGGCAGAATGGTGCCGAGCGGCGGCGTCAGCAGCGAGCCGTCGTCGAACACGAAGAACACGTTCATGCCGCCGAGTTCTTCGATATAGCGGCGCTCCACCGCGTCGAGGAACACCACCTGATCGCAGCCATGCTGGATCGCCTCGGCCTGCGCGCGCAAGGACGCGGCATAGTTGCCGCCGCACTTGACGGCGCCGGTGCCGCCGATCGCGGCGCGGGTGTAGTTCTCCGACACCCAGATCGACACTGGGGCAGGGCCGCCCTTGAAGTACGAGCCGACCGGCGAGGCGATCACGGCGAAGATGTATTCGGCCGACGGCTTCACGCCGAGGAACACCTCATTGGCGATCATGAACGGCCGCAGATAAAGGCTGCCTTCGCCGCCGGGCATCCAGGCGCGGTCGATACGCACGATCTGCTCCACGGCTTCGATGAAGACATGCTCGGGCAGCGGGGCCATCGCCATGCGGTCGGCGGAACTCTGGAAACGCTTCGCGTTGGCGTCGGGGCGGAACAGATTCACGCCGCCGTCGTCGCGCTTGTAGGCTTTGAGGCCTTCGAAAATTTCCTGGGCGTAGTGCAGCACGGCGGTCGCCGGATCGAGCGCGAAGTTCGCGCGGGATTCGACGCGGGCGCCATGCCAGCCCTTTGCCTGGCTGTAGCGCACCACGGCCATGTGATCGGTGAAGACCCGTCCGAAACCGGGATCGGCGAGCTTTGCGACGCGCTCGGCCTCCGGCGTCGGATTCGCTGCGGACTGAACCTCGAAGTCCAGCACCATCGCACCGTCGATCTTATCGAATGCAACTCCCGAAATTCCCATCGCTCTTCTCCCGGCTTTGATGTCAGTCCACGCGGCGGCGGGCTGGTCGTTTCTGACTTGGCCTCGCCAGCCGCAGGGCCGGTTTCCGCTTTGGCGGAAGGCGCGAAGTCAGTATGTTTGCCGAGATGCTGCTCGACAATCGCACAATGAAAGAAACTGTGGCCTGGGCCGCCTTCGTCGCACCCATGCGCGCGAAGTTTAGAACCAGGAATGGCGGGCGAAACGAACTAATATTTCGTCGTCATCGACATTTTCGTAACATTGAAACGCATATACGTCAACATGACTGACATAAAATTTGCAAATCCCGGGGGACAGCCCACCGGTGCCGCCTCCGGTCCCGGTACGGCCGGGGCCGATCCGTTGCGCTGGGACATCATCGAACTGCTGTTTTTCGCCTACCGGGATTTCGTCGGCGACGCCGACCATGTGCTGGAGGAATTCGGCTTCGGCCGCGCCCATCACCGCGTGGTCCATTTCGTCACGCGCTATCCGGGGCTGAAGGTCGCGGACCTGCTCGACGTGCTGCGGATCACCAAGCAGTCGCTCGGGCGCGTTCTCAAGCAACTGCTCGACGAGGGCTACATCGTCCAGAAGGCGGGCGACAATGATCGCCGCCAGCGTCTTCTTTTCGCCACGGCCAAGGGCGAGGCCCTTGTGACCAAACTGGCCGGGCTGCAGACCACCCGGATCACCCGCGCGCTGGACGGCATGGATCCCGCGGCCGCCGACAATGCGCGCCAGTTCCTGCTGAACATGATCGACCATGAGGATCCCGACAAGGTGCTGGACGTGATCCTCAAGAGCGGACGCAAGGCGAAGGACGCAAGGTGAACGAGATCGCCACATCGGTGCGCCCCGGGCGCAGGATTCCGGACGATGCGCCGCATCTGCTGCTGGTGGACGACGACCGGCGCATCCGCGATCTGCTGTCGCGGTTTCTTGCCGGCGAAGGCTATCGCGTCACCACCGCCAAGAGCGCGGCCGACGCGCGCGCCAAGTTGCAGGGGCTGCATTTCGATCTGCTGATCCTCGACGTGATGATGCCGGGCGAAACCGGCTTCGAATTCGCGCGCTCCATTCGCACCTCGTCTACGGTCCCAATCATCATGCTGACCGCGCGGCACGAGGCGGAGAGCCGGATCGAGGGCTTGCAGATCGGCGCGGATGATTATGTCGCCAAGCCGTTCGAGCCGCGCGAGCTTGTGCTGCGCATCGCCAACATCCTCAAGCGCGCGGCGCCCGTGGTCGCGCCGCCGGTCGAATCGGTCGCGTTCGGTCCTTACGTCTATCATCTGGAGCGCGGCGAGTTGCGCGACGGCGACAAGGTCGTTCATCTCACCGACCGCGAGCGCGACATGCTGCGGATTCTGGCCACCACGCCCGGAGAAACCGTGCCGCGCGCCGCGCTGACCGGCGGCGACGGCAGCGTGAACGAGCGCGCGGTGGACGTGCAGATCAACCGGTTGCGGCGCAAGATCGAGCGCGATCCCGCCAATCCGCTGTTCCTGCAGGCGGTGCGCGGCATCGGCTATCGCCTTGTGGCGTCGCCATGAACAGGCGCGGCGCATCGTCATGAGTACGCTGGACACCGGTCTCACTCTCATTCGCACGGCCTCGCGGCGCGTCTCCAGCGCCAGCGGATGGCTGGGCCGGTGGTTCAAGGAGATGATGCCCAAGGGCCTCTATGCCCGTGCGCTGCTCATCATCATCGTGCCCATGGTCATCCTGCAGTCGGTGATCGCCTTCGTCTTCATGGAGCGGCACTGGAACACGGTGACACGCCGCCTGTCCGCTGCGGTGGTGCAGGATGTCGCGGCGCTGATCGACATCTACAAGACCTATCCGCAGGACAAGGACCGCACCCAGATCAAGCGCATCGCGCAGCAGCGGCTCGGCCTTGTGGTGGACTTTCTGCCCATCAACGACATGCCTGCGCCGGGACCGAAACCGTTCTTCTCGCTGCTCGATCAGGCCCTGTCCGTGCAGCTCAGCCGCCAGATCAATCGGCCGTTCTGGATCGACACCGTGGGCCGTTCGTCGCTGGTGGAAATCCGCATCAAGCTCGACGACACGGTGATGCGTATCTTCGCGCAGCGTGGCGCCGCTTATGCATCGAATTCTGAAATCTTCATTTTCTGGATGCTGGGAACGTCGTCGATCCTGCTGATCGTCGCCGTGCTGTTCCTGCGCAACCAGATCAAGCCGATCCTGCGGCTGGCCGATGCCGCGGAAAGTTTCGGCAAGGGCCGTGAAGTGCCGGACTTCCGCCCCCGCGGCGCGCGCGAGGTTCGCCGCGCGGCGGTCGCCTTCATGGAAATGAAAAACCGCGTCGAGCGCAGCATCGAGCAGCGCACCGCGATGCTGGCCGGCGTTAGCCACGACCTGCGCACCATCCTGACGCGCTTCAAGCTGGAACTGGCATTGATCGGCGACAGTCCGGAAGTCGAAGGCATGCGCAAGGATGTCGACGAGATGAGCGGCATGCTGGAGGCGTATCTGTCCTTCGCGCGCGGCGACAGCGGCGAACAGGCGCTGCCGACCGATATGGAGCAGGCGCTGGAGGAATTGCGCAGCGATGCCGAGCGTCATGGCCATGCGGCGACCGTGGTGTTTCACGGCATGCCGGTGGTGATCGTGAAGCCTGCGGCGTTCAAGCGTTGTCTCGCCAATCTGGTGTCGAACGCGGCCCGTTACGCCGACGCGATTTCGATCACAGGGCATCGCGATCATCGCTATCTCACAGTCACCGTGGACGACGATGGCCCGGGCATTCCGCCCGACATGCGCGAGGAAGTGTTCAAGCCGTTCCTGCGGCTCGACGATGCGCGCAATCAGGATGAGGGCGGCACGGGCCTCGGCCTCGCCATCGCCCGCGATATCGCCCGCTCGCATGGCGGCGACATTACGTTGGGCGACAGTCCGATGGGCGGCCTGCGCGCGACGGTCAGGGTGCCGGTGTAGCTCGTCATTGCGAGCGTAGCGAAGCAATCCATGGCAAAGCAAAGATGGATTGCTTCGTCGCCATAGCGCGTCGAAGACGCGAGTAAACGCGCTAATGGCTCCTCGCAATGACGAAAGTAAAAACTACTTCGCCAGTTCCTTGGAGCGCTTCGTCGCCGCGGCGACCGCGCGTTCCAGCAGCGGCTGGAATCCGCCGTCGCCCATCAGCACATCGAGCGCGGCGCCCGCGCGCAGGCCGCGTCGGAGGCGTCGCGGCCCCAGAGATCGCCAAGGGATTGGATCGTCCCTGGAGCGCCGACCAGGATCTCGGCTGCGCGACGAGCCAGGAATTCGCCGGAGCCCGACACGGTTTCGCGCGCGAGTTTTGTCGCCAGCGCTTCGGGCAATCCCGCCGCAACGCCCGCGCGCGCGAGTTCTTCGGCGAGCAGGAAGACATAGGCCGGGCCGGAGCCGGACACGGCGGTGACCGCATCCATCAGCGCTTCGTCATCAACCCACTCGACGCTGCCAGTGGCGCGCAGCAACGCGCCCGCGACATCGCGCTGCCCGGGCGTGACTCCATCGGCTGCGACGGCGACCGTAATTCCGCGCCCGATGGCGGCCGGCGTATTCGGCATGGCGCGGATCACCTTGCCGCCACAGACCTCGGTGATGCCTGCGATAGTGGTGCCGGCCATGATCGAGACGACCAGCGTGGATGGTCCCACCAGCGCCTTGAGTTGCGGTCCGGCGTCGCGAAACATCTGCGGTTTCACTGCGACGACCAGAACGTCCGCATGAATGTCCTTGGTGTCCGGATTGACCCGCACGCCCTGCGCCGCGAAGCCGCGCGTTTCATCGGACGGATAGGGCTCGATCACGACGGTGCGCTTCGGGTCGAGGCCTTGCGCAAGCCAACCGGACAGCATCGCGCCGCCCATCTTGCCCGCGCCCGCGAGCACCAGGGTGCCGGTGAAACTTTTCAGTGCATCGGAGGAAGTGGTCATTGAATGCAAACTCGCGTCGTCCCGGCGAAGGCCGGGACCCATAATCACCGACTTTCCATTGAATCGCGAATTTTGCAACACGACCGGGCCGCACTCACCCGATAGGGGATATGGGTCCCGGCCTTCGCCGGGACGACATCTCATGAGTTGCGACAGCTTGTGACGATGGGGAGTGAATTAAGCCTCGCCCGCGGTGTCGAACATTGCCGCGGTCATGGCTTCCGAAGCGGTCTTGCCCGCCCAGGTGACGAACTGCATCGCCGGATAGTAACGCTCGCAGGCATGCAGCGCGCCTTCCAGCATCAGTTCGCATTGCGCGGTGGTGGCGGTGAGGCCGCCCGGCAAGAGCAGCGCCTGCCGGTACATCACCGATCCCGTCGCCAGCCAGACGTCGAAATGGCCGATCCACAGTTGTTCGTTGACCGCGGCGATCAGGCGCTGCACTTCGCTGCGCCGCGCTTCGGGAATTTTCATGTCGAAGGTGCAGGCCAGATGCAGCGCTTCGATGTCGCCCATCCATGTGAACGCCAGTTGATAGTCGGTCCACTGGCCCTGCGTGATGATGGTGATCTCATCCTGCCCGGAGCGCTCGAACGACCAGTCGTTGGAAGACGCGATGTCCTCCACCACCGACAGCGGGCTGCTTTGCGAATCCGTGATGATGTCCAGATGGGACATGCTGCCGTTATCCTGAGTTGACGTGGGATAGGAACGCTGAACGAAACGCAAAGAACGAGCGACGACTGTCACTGCAAGTTCTCCGTTTACGATCATCACGATCCTTGTTCGGGATCGCTGCCGCAACGGCAACCTTGTGATCAAATTGATCGGTGATTTGCGGAATCCGCGCAACGGCGGCACGAATCCCGTCCACAGGCATCGGACGAATTTTCCGACTCTTCAACAGCTTGTGCGCGAGCGCGGGGAACGAGTCGGATTTTTCGAAGGAAACGGAAAATTCCTGAGTCGATCCATGCGTTTAACGTCTCATGGGATACGCAACAGGCGCATCGTGAATGAGAACAAAACGGAATCGGATGCGTGGAACGCCGCTCGCGCGCCTGCATCTGCGCGCGAAAAATATTTTTGCTGGAAAGAGAAAATCAGTCGAACAGGCTGGAAACCGACTCTTCGGCGGCGGTGCGGCTGATGGCTTCGCCAATCAGGTTCGCGATCGGCAGCGAGCGGATGTTGGCGGCCTTTTTCACGGCCTCCGTCGGCTGGATCGAGTCGGTGATAACCAGTTCCTTGAGCCGCGAGGAGGTGATGCGGGCCACTGCGCCGCCAGAGAGCACGCCGTGAGTGATGTAGGCGTAGACCTCCGTGGCGCCGTTGGCGAGCAGCGCGTCGGCCGCGTTCACCAGCGTGCCGCCGGAATCGACGATGTCGTCGATCAGGATGCAGGTGTAACCGGCGACATCGCCGATCACGTTCATGACTTCCGATTCACCGGCGCGCTCGCGGCGCTTGTCGATGATGGCCAGCGGCGCGTTGATGCGCTTGGCGAGACCGCGGGCGCGGATCACGCCGCCGACGTCGGGCGACACCACCATCACCTTCGACAGATCGAACTTTTCCTTGATGTCGCGCGCCATCACGGGCGCTGCGAAAAGGTTGTCCGTCGGGATATCGAAGAAGCCCTGAATCTGCGCGGCGTGGAGGTCCAGCGTCATGACGCGGTCGGCGCCGGCATGGGTGATCAGGTTGGCGACCAGCTTGGCGGAAATCGGCGCGCGCGAGCCGACTTTGCGGTCCTGACGGGCATAGCCGAAATAGGGGATCACGGCGGTGATGCGGCGCGCGGAGGCGCGGCGCAGCGCATCGGTGATGATCAGCAATTCCATCAGGTGGTCGTTGGCCGGAAACGACGTCGACTGAATGACGTACACATCCGAGCCACGGACGTTCTCGAGAATTTCGACGAAGATCTCGTTGTCGGCGAAGCGGCGCACGCTCGCCTTGGCAAGCGGCATATTGAGCACGGACGAAATCGCGGCGGCCAGTTCAGGATTCGAATTGCCGGCGACCAGCTTGATGGAGCCGTTCTTGGCTGAAATGGCGGACTCTCCTTTTGATGTCGGGGAAACGCTTTTCAACATGTCCATTGCCGCCTGCACCAGGGAACCCAATTGCCTACGCCTTGTGCCGGGCGTGATAACAAGGACCGAACGAGGCTGGCAATATGCCGCACCGTGTTTTCCTGCAAAAACAGGCGGCTGAGCGCCTGTGCATCCTTAATCGGCGCTGAAAGCCAGCGCTTGCATTTGTCCGGTTGCCGATTCAGGACGATTTTCATCGCTTTGGGCGACCGCCGGGCCGGATCGGGGAGCGACCGGTGCTGAATCCGGTGCCGGTGCGGTCCCGTTGATCAGGCTGTTGAGGCCGTTCAGTCCGGCGATGGCGATTCGGCGCATCATCTGATCGTCGGCCATGGCCCAGGCATCGCGGCTCTTGCCGGCGGGCTCTTCGCCGCTGAGGCGCATGGCGCGCTCCTGGTCCCGGTCATAGACGTCCCAGACCCAGGCGATCACGGTCTGGCCGCGGCGGACCTGCGCCGACAGATAGCTGCGGACGCGATAGGAGGCCTGAGCCTCGCGCGAGACCACGGTGAAACTGCGGGGACCGGATTCGGCTTCGAGAGCGCGGACCAGCTTGTCGAACACCTGCGGAGGTGGGCCGTCGACGGATTCAAAGGCCACGGTGGGGCCGAAAGATTGTCCTGTCGAGACGGCCGTCATGGCGCCGCCGCCGCCCGCGCAGCCCGCGACCATGCAGGCCACGGCGCACAGCGCCAATAGCCGCAGCGCGGCCCAACACGTTGTCAGCGTTCCGGATTTCATATGCGACGCCACCCGAAAATCCCTGTCCCGCGCGCATCTGGCGTGCCGTCGGGCCGGATCGAGCGATATCGTTAAAACACGTTAAGGTCTAGGGGAAGGACCGGCACCGCGCCTGCCGGCCGCGGGTTGTCTAAGAGACTGTTTGAAAACTTTGAAAACCTCGTCCTGAGGAGCCGTTTCGTCAGAAACGGCGTCTCGAAGGGCGCGATTTTCAGGGAAAAGTCCTCGATCCTTCGAGACGGCGCTACGCGCCTCCTCAGGATGAGGACTTTTCAAACACAGTCTCTAAGCCCGCAATCGGGCCGCCGGGGCGGCGCTTGCAAACCATAAGGCTGGAATTCTTCGAGCCGATCGCGGAATTCGCTTTTCAGAATTCGCGCGATCTATAGAAGTGTCTGAAATTCTTTGGATGATTTGCCCACATGACCCTGGATGCCGCCCCCGTGGCCGCACGTGCTGGCTCCCGCTGGCGGCGTCCTGTCGAGCTTTGGCTGAACGGGATCGAGCGCGGCTGGGCCATTCCGGCGCTGTTGATCGGCTTTGTCGCGATCTGGATGGCGTATCTCGTCGTCGCCTATTGGGGCGGCGATCTTCACCCCGATGTTCTTGAAACATGGACGGTCGGACGGCAGTTCGCATGGGGCAATCCCAAGCATCCGCCGCTGATGGGATGGATGGCGGCGATCTGGACCAGCGTGTTTCCGGTCACGGACTGGTCGTTCTATCTGCTCGCGATGGTCAACTCGGCGCTCGCGATGTGGTGCGTCGATCTCATCAGCCGCCGCTTCGTGCGCGGTGACGGCCGGGCGATCATCCTGCTGCTGTTGCTGCTGCTGCCCGCCTATCAGTTTCACGCCCAGCGTTTCAATGCCAACACGGTGCTCCTCGCCACATGGCCGCTGGCGACATATTGCTTCCTGAGATCGTTCGAGAGCCGGACGTTTCTCTGGTCGATCGCCGCGGGCGCCGTCGCTGCGCTGGCCATGCTGGGAAAATATTACTCGGTGTTTCTGATCGCGGGCTTTGCCGTGGCCGCGATCGCGCATCCTCAGCGCCGGGATTATTTCAGGTCGCCGGCGCCGTGGGTTTCGGCGCTCGCCGGTCTCGCCGTGCTCGGCCCGCATCTGTGGTGGCTTGCGACCAACGGTTCGCAGCCGTTTGAATATGCGATGAAAGCGCACGGCGGATATTCGTTCACGTCGGCGCTGCAGGAGGCAGGTTGGTTTCTGTCCGGGATCGCGGCGTATCTTCTGTTGCCGGCATTCGCCTGGTTGCTGATGATCCGGTCCAACCTCAGAAACTTCGTCTCAGACATCGTTCGCCTGAATTCCGGTCAGCTTCTGCTGTTCTGGATTTTCGTTGCGACCACGTTGCTCCCTCCGATCGTCAGTGTCGCGCTCCGCACCGACCTGCCGTCGCTGTGGAATCTGCAGATCCTGTTCCTTGCGATCGTGATTGCGGTGTCATCGGTGAAATTCGCCGTGGACCGCTTCGATTCCGTGAATCTCTTCGCGGGCGTTTCGCTTATCCTGCTGGTCTGCCTCGTAGGCTCGCCGTTCCATGCGCTTTATCGCAATACGCATCCCTACGACATGAGGCGGAATTTTCTGAGCGCCGCGGCGCATGAAATGACGCGTCGCTGGCATCAGGAAACCAGCGAGCCGTTCACGTCGGTCAGCGGCGATGACCGCCTCGCGTTTGCCACGGCGTTCTACAGCCAGGATCATCCGTTCTATCGGCGGCCGTTTCAGTTCCAGTACACGTGGGGGATTCCGCGTCCGGCGACGCTTCAGAAGGGGTGGGCGGCGCTGTGCTTCACGGCAGACCTTGACTGCCTGGGCTGGATGGATCGCGTTGCGAAGATTCCCGCCAAGGTCATCCGCTCCGAATTCACGGTGCAATCCACGCTGTGGGGACGTCCGGGCGTGACGACCACTGTGGCGGCGATGATCGTTCCGCCGGGCACAGCACCGGCCGGGGCTCCGTCGAAAGGCGAGGGGATCGAGGACTTCGGTGCGAGCCGGCGCGTGCCGTAAGATTTGCCGCGTCAGTCTTCCAGCACGATGGCGTGGATGTTGCGGCCGTAATCCGGCTCCTTGCGATGAACCGAGCGGCGATAGCTGAACAGGCGCTCGTCCGGATAGGTATCGATGCCGGTGTCGTCGATCGCCTGCAGTCCGGCTCGCTCCAGCCGCAGACGGATATAGCCCGCAAGATCGAACATCGAATGGTCCGCGCGCGCTGACGGCACGAAGAATCGCGCGTTGGCGGCATCCGCCTCGGTGAAGCGTGCGACGAATTCCGCGCCGACCTCGTAGCTCGGCTGGCGGATCAGGGGTCCGATCGCGGCGACGATGGACGCGCGCGCCGCGCCGAGGCTTTCCATCGCGGCGATGGTGTTTTCCAGCACACCGCCGAACGCGCCTTTCCAGCCGGCATGCGCCGACCCGATCACGCGGGCCAACGGATCGACGAACAGCACCGGTCCGCAATCGGCGGCGGTGGCGCCGATGGCAAGGCCCGGCACATTGGTCACGGTGGCGTCCGCATGCGGGCGGGCATCGGCAGCCCAGGGCTGCGTCGCGACCACCACATCCGGCGAGTGGACCTGATACAGCGACAGGAAATGCGACGGCGCGACGCCGAGATATTCGGCCATGCGCCGCCGGTTCTCGGTGACATGAGCCGGATCGTCATTGGAGCCGACGCCGCCATTGAGGCTGGCATAAAGTCCGGCCGAGACGCCCCCTTCGCGCGTGAAGAAGGCATGGCGCAGGCGCGGCACCGACGAGAGCAGCGGCGACGTGAACATCATCGTTGCGCTCCCTGATCCGACAGGGCGGCCAGCACGCCAATACTCGGATGCGAGATGCCGAGCACCTTGAACAGCGAGCCCATGCCTTCAGGGCTCGGTCCGGTCAGGCGGCTCAGTCCGGCGATGATCAGTTTCTTGCCGTCCTCGGTGGCATTCTTCATCAGCGCATCGGCGCGCCGCTCGATGCCGATCCGCTTGAGGAACGCGCCTTGCTCCACCGGTCCATGCGCGCGCGCGCCGATGTCTTCCGCCGCGCGGGCCAGCGCCTGAAAGTCCACGTGGGCGGTGAGATCGGCGAGGCCTGCGTTCTTCAGCGGATTGGCGAAGGCATGCTTGGCCACCGCCTGGAACGTATCGCCGGCATCGCTGCGGATATGACCGTAGTCCATGATCAGTGCGGCGCCGCCCTGATCGCGCAGGCGGCGCGCAATGGTGATGATCTCGTTGTCCGGCCGCCATTCAAAGATGGCGCCGTTCGGCGCGGCGCGCACCAGC
>Ga0209930_1004411_pt1 | contig 12600 bp, 6 predicted proteins | sample ThiBiot_500_biof_2_FD_183948 | JGI IMG/M metagenome (GOLD analysis project Ga0209930, IMG submission 183948) | Wastewater bioreactor microbial communities from Cape Town, South Africa - Thiocy_cont_500_biof (SPAdes) | ecosystem: Engineered > Bioreactor > Thiocyanate-remediating >... | reverse complement strand
GCGCATCGAAGTGCAGTGCACCTCAAGCTGCTCGAGCTCCTCCATCTTGAGCTGCAGCTGCGCCGTATCCACCGTCACCGGTGGAGGGCTTCCTCCGCCACCTGCTCGCTTCCTTGTGACGCCGGTCGCAGACTTGGGCTTGTCGATGCGTGTTCGATAGCGACCCTGGTTGGCTTCGTTGCTCGATGACGATAACGAGCCTGCTACCGCGCTGGCTGGAATGGAGCTGGCGTGAAGCTCAGCGTCTAACGGGGCAGCCTTCTCGCTGCGCGAGCCCGTCAGCAGCGAGGAATTCAGCAGCTCGTCGTCATCGTCGTCGTCGTCGTCGTCGTCGGTGTGGGCAGCAGCAGTGGTAGAAGAAGCAGCCGGCTCGGCCGAGTCGCGTGAATGTGAGGCCAACACGAGACAGTCGCCCTGGATGCGATACTCGAGCATCTCGTCGCGCGTGCGTGCGTTCACGCGTCCGACCAGCATCAGGCGCCGAATGGTCTTGCGCAGAGGAAAGCTCGGCAGCCGCTCGCCGTTCAGCAGCACGTCGATGCGGTACTGGCCCAGCTGCTGCGCGTCGTACACCACCGTGTGCGTGCCGTCGAAGCCGTCCAGAACTTGCAGCGTCTTCTCGCGGCCATCGGGGCCCTTGATCTTGGCGACGCACACGTCGCCGCCCTGCGTCACGCGGAAGCCTGCTTCGTCGTACACTTCGACCACGAACGACCGCAGCCGACCAGTGTTCGGCGGTGGTGACGCCTCATTCGATCGTGACATCAAAGTGCTCGCCACTGCAGAAGGCTGCTGTTGTTGCTGTTGAGGAGGAGCAGCAGCACTGGCACCGCCATGATGATGATGATGATGATGGTTCGACGGAGAGGTGGCCGACGAGAGCGCCGCGTCGTTGGTGTTGCTGCGAACGCGCGACGGCGACAGCAGCCGCGACGTCGACTTGCGCTTCTTGGCACTCGACGTGGCAGCAGCCCCGGCAGCAGTAGCAACAGGCGCAAGTGCTCCCGCACTCGTGGCGCTGCTGCTCGTTCGCAACGACGGTGACGACGGCGAGCTCGGCGGTTGCGGCGACGTCGTCGTCGCTGAAGGCCGACCGCACTCGTTGATCGCCAGCTGCGGCACCTGCGGCATCGGCTGCTTCGCTGTCGGAACCACCGCCGCAACCGGCGACGCCGGCCTCACTGACGTTCGGTCACGCGGGCTGCCATGAGGACTCGCACTGCTCGACAGGAGCCGGGTCGCCAGCGAGGTATTGGCGCCGCCGCCGCCGCCGTCGTCGAGCGAGCTCGAGAGCGCCAGCTCGGCGCCGGGGCTCAGCAGCCACTCGGGCTGCGGGCCGAGCGACGACGAGCCCCGTTGCTTCTGCAGCATCGAGGCGCTCGACACGACCTCGTCAGCGATCAGGCCCGGCCCGTGGGCGCGGCTCCGAGCCGCCACGCCGCGGCGCTCGCAGCCCTCGAGCACGCGCACGCGGTACGGCGAGCGCGGCAGCGGCTGGCCCTCGAGCGCCACGTGCACGCGGTACGCGCCCACGACGCCGCGCCGCGGCCGGAACACCACGTCGTACGTGCCGTCGTCGTTGTCGCTCACTCGCGTGGCCTCCAGCGCCTGGCCGTGCGCGTCCAGCACGCGGACCGCGAGCGCCGCGCCGCCCGAGTACACGCGCCCGCCGTCGGCGCGCCGCGCGAACACCTTGAACCGCCCCAGCTGCACGTCGGCGCACGACCGCAGCCCCGGCCCGTACGCCACGCTGTGCGCCGCACTGACAGCAGGCCCGCTCGACCCACCTGTCGCCGACCTCTCCATGTGGACCGAGCAGGGCGACGGACGGATGCACACGAGCGCGGGCTGCTGAGCGACTGCGCCTCCCGACTCCGACCTCGACCTCGACCTCGACCTCGACCTCGACCTGCCTGTCTCTCGTTCCTTCATTACTGTGCATCGTTGCTTGAACTCTACAACTCGGTCCAACGGCGCCCGCTGACCAGCTGCTGCATGGCAGACTGGCAGATCGAGGGGATGTTGGCCTGCACGACGGCGCGGCGCACCAGCTCGACCCGCGCCGCGTCGAGGAACAGCGGCCGCCCTCGGCGCAGGCCAATGTCCTCCTCGCCGTGCGCATCAATGTAGCAGCTGCCCCACATGCAGCCGCGGTTGGTGCCTGTCAGCAGCAGCACGATGCTGTTGCTCAGCAGCAGAAAGGCGCCGTTGCCGTTCGAGCAGGCGCGTGTATGCTGCAGTCCAGTTCGCGTGCGTGAGTCAGCCACCTATCCAGCTAACCAAGCGAGCCAGCGAGCCCAACGTACCAGCGTACACTCGCCGATTCCAGCCTCAGCGCAGCACGGCGAACCGTAGCACACGATCGCGTTGCAGATCAAACATAATGCCTGGATGGATGGCACCTCGTGGCAGTGCGGGCAGGTTTGCGTGCGAGCGGCGCCGAGCAACAGCTTGTCGAACGAGGTCGGCAGCTCCACGAGCCGGAACGGCAGCGCCAGCGGCGGCGCGTCGATCCTCGCACGGTACTGCTCGCGTGTGTGGTCAGCGGTACTCGACGGTTCGAGCGACACGAACAAGTTCTCGAGCCAGCGCGTTGCAAACTCACTGAGGCACGAGGGTCCGCCGATGCGGTCGAGCAGTGTGGTGGCGCTCGACAGCACCTCGGCGTCTTGGCTGCCATCGGTCGCCGTCAACGGCCGCGTGCCGAGCGCCAACGCCATCAGCGATGCAAAGTCTCGCGGTGGCTCGATCGCAGCGTCAACCAGCATCTCTCCGGTCGTCGAGCCGCTGTCTGACAGGCGCCATTGCTCGGGCACCACGGCCACCAGCAACACGGTCCGCAGCTGGTACAGCCACTTGAAGAACGAGTAGCTGCGCGCCCTGACGGCTTGCACAGCTTGAGGCGGCACGCGCCCATCGTCCTCGAAACGTGCCGCGGCGCTGCTCGGATCCAGCCGGCGCACGTACGGCAACACCAACGGCCACAGCCGCGTGACTGCTGCTTCCACCGCCTCGCCTTCGCTGCCATCGTCGAAGCCGTCGCACAGCTCGGCGTCCGTGTCACCGAGGCCGAAGCGCAGCAACACTTGCAGCACCACGGCGTGCCACGCCAAGGTCGCGAGCGTGTTGAGTGCCGGTTCGGCCGATGATGATGGTGCTGTCGATACCTCAGCGCTCGTCGGTAAGGCCGCCGCCTGCCAGTGACACCACGCTTGCACCAGGACCGAGAACAGATCGCTCTCCAGCAACGAGACGGCTGGCTGCGTGGTCTCCATTTGATCGTCCGAAGTCGAACTCGAAGGTGTTGTGGTTGTGGTTGTGGTTGTGGTTGTGGATGTGGATGTGGAGACTGGGGCTCCACCGCCAAAGGACGACGGTAGCAGCAGACGGAACATCGAGTCTTCCGGCGTACGATTGCGGTTGAGCTTGGTGAGTGCGATGGCGGCACGCAGCACTATGCGGAAGCTAGCCACCTGCTTCCACGACAGCGGAGCTACTGCATGCGGCTCTTGCTCGACTCGCGATTCGAACTCCATGCGTTGTAGCGTCGAGGCCAGCTGCATTGGTCGCATCAAACAACGCGTCAGGCCTGCAAACGAACAGCTCTCTCTCTCTCTCTCTCTCTCTCGCTCACATACCAGCGCCGCCACAGACAACGAGATGTTGGCATTCGGCGGAATGCACTGAAACTTGATACCATGCCCAAGAGCGAACGTGCGTTCGCCAAACGTAACCAACGATGATGCCAGCGAAGACGACGGCGGGCGCAGTAGCGACGAGGACGACGAAGACGACGACGACGAGCCCAGCGTTGTGGAAGGCGGCTCGGGTGAGCTTGGCGGGCTCAATGGGATATTCAACAGTGACTGCAACAGGCCTCGTAGCGTTGGGAGGGCGGAGCCTGACTCGGAGAGATTCGTGACGCCTACGCTCGTCGTGGTGGTGCTGCTGCTGGTGGCCGAGTTATCGGTGTTGCTCGTGACCGCCTCCGTCGATGCTGCGAGTGCCGTCTCGAGGAAGGCATACGACGTGCCGTCGGGAATGACTGGTATCAGCGTGCAAGCCAGCGAGCGGCAGGCAGGGCACGAGTACTCGCCTCGATTGAACAGGAGCATGACGCGCTCGGTTTGCGACGCCTGTTGCACGAGCGTGTTGAAGTACTTTTGGTAGCACTCGACGTGCAGTGCATGGCCACAGAAGCGCACGTTGACGTCCATGTTGGGCGGCAGTTGCGCTGCACGTGTGCGGACCCGAGCTGGTTTGCTTAGCTACGCGTGTGATGACGGCGCCGACAAGAGCCGAGCACGTACCTGAACGACACGGGATGGTGGCGGCGGCGGCTTCCTTGTCGTTGTTGTTGTTGCTGCTCATTCGACGATCAGCGACGATCTTTGGCCAGCGATGCTTGGCAAAGTGAACGAGGCCCGCGGGATGGATGTGCGCCACCAAGCCGATGGGATTGTTCTCGTGGTCGGCGAGGTGCTCGTGGCACAGCACGCACTGCAGCTCGAGTTGCGTGTCGGTCGACGACAGCAACTGTGCTCGCTGTGTGCTGGCAAGAGTCGCGATGCTCGAGTCTCGTAGCTCGTTGCCCGACGTGCTGTTGGCGGCGGTGCCCGAGCTCGCGCTCGTGGCGTCGTTGTCGAGGCTGGCATCGGCTGCCGTATCGAGGAACTGCTTCTGCTTCTTGGCGAACTGCTGCATGATGGCCTGTTGCCTCTGTCGTGCGGCCTCGCGTCGCTGGCGCGCCTGCTCCTTGCGACGAGCGTGCTCGTCAGCGTCGTTGTCGCCAGCAGTGTCGTCGTCGTCGTTGGAGGATGTACGCCAACGGTTCGTGACGAGCGACGCCATTTGATAGATAGGAGATGCCAGTCGTGAGTAGATGCGCTCCGAGACGTCGGCGAGGCGCTGGAGCAACTGCAGCACGAGGCGCTTGCTGTGTGCACCCTCGAGCGTGCGGTACAGCGTTACGAGCATCGACAGCAGCGAGACCGAGTTGTTGTTGGTCGTGATGGCGTCGCCGCTGCGCCAGGTAGTCTTGCCGGCACGCACTACGAAGGCGCGAGTGCAGTTCAGCACCACGTCGTCTGACGGGAACTTGATCGAAGACAGCGACTGCAACACGATCGGCGTGTCGTCGGTCGGCTCGGCGGTCGCGTGCGTGTTCTGCTGTAGCAGTCGCTCGCGCGCATCGAGGGCCAGATGCAGTGCATGCAGTGCACGCGAGACGATCGAAGCCGACGAGTACTTGCACTGCTCGACCTGGTGCACCCACTCGAAGAGCGACCAGAAGGCGAAGGCCTGCAGCGCTCGCGAGTGCGCCAGCTCCTGCAGCGGCTCGAACGACCGCATCGGCGCTGGCGCTGTGCGGCAGTACGGCGCCAGCGGGAGCTCCTCCTCGGAGCCAGCGGCCTCGGACGTCGTGGTGCCGGCGCTCGAGCGCACGTGTGCGGCGTACGAGTCCTCGGCCGCGTGCATGTCGGCGAGCGAGTACGAGCCAAAGTACGGGTCGAACTCGCGCCACAGCTCGGGCTTGATGCAATAAACGAGCGGCGCTGCCGACGAGCTGTGTGCGCCGAGTCGGTTGTGGAACGACGCGAACGGGTCATTGGTGTTGGCACTAGAGGCAACCTGGCGCTTGGTGGTCGCAATCTCGTCGAGTATCTGCGACACGTGCGTCGTGTTGAGTGCCATATAGCGCGGCAGTCGCTCGAGCAGGGCACTGTGCGTCGAGGGCTTGATGAACAGCGAGTGCATGAGCTCCTGTCGCAACAAAGCACGGCTCTCGGCCTCGAGCGACTCGCCATGCTCGCTGCACAGGCGGCGGCTGGTAATGACGCGCAGCAGTAGCAGCCAGCATTGCTCGAGATTGGTGATATCACGCGTACGGTCCTCGCGCTCGGTGGTCGTCAGCTGGCGAGCGAAGGCGACGCGACTCGCCACGGTGCCAAAGCGCGCCAGCACGCTTGCGACGAACGTGTTACGCGCCATGCGAGCGGCTGCTACTTGCATCAAGAACAAGTCGAGGTCGCGGAAGCGCTGGTACCGCGGCTCGTCGCCGTAGGTCGCCACCAAGGCGCGCCATTCGAGCCCGTTGCACAGCCACATCTGCGCGCGAGTCTGTGCCAGCAGTGCGGTGGTTCGCAGAGGCGCCTCGAGTATCAGCTGAGCCGGCGTCGGAATCGCGTGCGGCATTCGATCGCCATCCACGAGACTGGAGCGCCCGGTTGCGACACTCGCGTCATGTCGACGCTCGTCGTCGAACGCGGATTCGATCGGCCCGAACAGGTGCTCGAGCGTGAGGCTCAGACCGCTGGTGGCGCACATGCCACGAGCCAGCATCGCGGCCAAGATGCGGTGCAGCACGTAGTGGATGCCTACCGGGCGCGAGCGAATGTTGCACTCGATCACGGCACCTTGCGCCAAGGCCGAGTACGCCATGTCATCGAGCAGCTCGCGCTGCCAGTTGATGATCATGTAGCTCACGAGCTGCAACGCCTCTACGGCACGTGCACGCCGTGTCTCGAGCGAGAGCTCGGGCTCTGTTGTCGAAGGAGCATGCTCGTACACCATGGCGTTGGTCAGGTGATTGACCGTGGTCACGAGCATGAGATCGAACTCGATGCCCATGCGCCACGAGTGCGTGTCGAACATGGGCCGCAGCGTGGACGACCACTTGTTCTCGTTCTCGCCATGGAAGAGCGACAGTACCTGCAGCAGCTTGTACAGGTGCTCGTGTCGCTCATGCGCATACACAAGCAGATGGCCGGCTGCCTTCGACTGCAGAATGTAGTTGAGCGCCACGAGCGCGTTGAAGTAGTGCCGCGCCTGAATGGCCTTCGAGTTGACATCGAGCTTGCGTCCGTTCTTGCGCCACGGGACGGCGTGAGAGACGTGCTCGTACGACGTGCGCTGCAGAATGAGAGCGTCGCTGTCGTCGAGCGTCCTGCCAGAGGTGGCTTGAAAGAGGGCCTGCACTGCGACTGAGCCTTCTGTGAGTGTCTCGCTAGTGCCGATCGGGTGTCGCGCCCTCGAAGATGTCGGGGTTGCCAGTGGGGCGCTGCTAGCGCTCGCAGTGCTTGGAGTTGTTGTCAGAGTTGTTGTCGGAGTGGTTGTGGTAGGCGCAGTGGATGCTGTTGCTGCTGCCGCCGTTGCAGCGAGTGCCTCTGCGAGTCCGGCATCGATGTCCTCATCGTCATCGTCATGGTCGAGCTCCTCGTCATCGTCGTACACGTCGTTTTCGTCGTCGTCATCATCATCATCGTCATCGTCATCATCATCGTCATCGTCATCGAACTCGTCGTCATTCTCGTCGCCGTCATCCTCACCGTCTTCATCATCCTCATCATACAGATCCTCCTCGCCTGGTCCAGCAGCCTGATTCAGCTGCTCGAGAATGGCGGCTTCGTTGTCTCCGATGGCGCGCGCACTCGAGGTGGCAGATTCGTTGGCGGCCGTGAAGGCCGGCAGGAGGCTCGCGGCCACGACATTGGCGAGCTCGAGCAGGATGTCAATGTCGGGCTCGAGCAAGCGCGCCGCAATGGTCGGCACGGTGAAGATCTGCACCGAGAGGTCGAGCAACCTGCCGCGGGACATGATGGTCGACAGCGCCACCATGTTGGCGAAGCGCTTGGCGTAGTAGACGCTGAACTCGCTCTTGAACGAGTAGCTGCCGAGCAGCAGGTGGTACAGCGAGTAAAGCGCATGGTTGGTGGCGCGCGGGAAGGCGCCGTCGAGGTCCAGCAGCAGCGACATGACGGTCGTGCGCTTGATGCGCGCCTTGCTGCCACGCCGGCTGCTGCTGCCGCTGCTGCTGCCGGGCGAGCCGACGAGCGCCGCCGAGCCGGGCGAGCCTGGCGGCGTCGCTGCCGTGAGGTCGTCGTCGAGCAGCGAGTGCTGTGCGCCGGCGCCAGCATCGCCGTCGCCGTCGCCGGACGGGTCGTGGTGGTGCGGCTGGGCGGCGGGCACCGGGCGCGCGAAGAGCTTGTTGAGCACGAGGTCGCCGATGGCGCTCTTGGCCGCGTCGCCGTACGCCTGGCACAGCGACACCAGCCACTCGATGACGGCCTCGCTCCAGAAGCCCGACGACTCGGCGTCGGCGTGCCGGCGCGCCAGGCGGTACTTGACGAGCTGCTTGATGACGGCGACGTGCCACACGGCGTCGGTGCAGCGGCCCTCGCGCGCCAGGCTCTTGGCCAGCTGCAGCCGCTGCAGCTGCCGGTAGTACTCGTTGAACAGCGCGTCCTTGCGCACCCACTCGGCCAGCACGCTCTGCGCCGCGAGCGCCAGCGCCGCCACGAACTTCTCGGGCAGCGCCACGCTGCTCGCTCGCCGGTGCTTCGAGCAGAACCCCGACTCTTTCCACGCCTGTCTCAACGCCGACATCAGCCGAATGCCATCGCTTGCGCTTGCGCTATCGACGCCGCCGACATGATGGGCGAGGGCGAGGGCGAGGTCGGGTGGCCACATTGGCCTCGACGGGGCGCGCGAGGCTCGCGTACCTCGGGATCGCCGCAATCGCAGCAGCCGCCGCCGCTGCGGATGATCTTGTAGTCGTGGCCTTCGTGGTCGCCGTTGTGGAAGCAGTCGGCGCACACGACGCACGTGTTGTCGTGGCCGCAGTCGCGGCACTTGTAGATCGAGTCGCCGGCGCGGAACGTGCGCCCGCACACGCTCGACACGCCGCCGCGCGCCGCCGCCGGTACCATCGCCGCCAGGCTCGCCGACGCCCGCCGCAGCACCTCGCGCACCTGCTTGCTGCCACTGCCGCCAGGGATCGCGGCGAGCGCCGCCGGCAGCTCCATATGTGCGCGTGATGGCCGACGCAAGCAGCAGCACGAGCGAGCACGACAGCAAGCAACAGCAGCAGCCGCCAGGTCGACCTCGACCTCGACATCGACATCGACCTCGACGCCACTCGCTCGCTCGCCGTCCGTCGCTCGCACCCCATGCTGCGCAGCTGGCGGCTTCTCACCGCCGCTTCCACGGCGCACGTCGTACGAGGACGCGGTGCGGTGCAGGTGCAGGCGATGGCGATGGCGGGCGCGGGCAGGCAGGGCGGCGAGGCCGGCAGCACCAGCACGGCGGGAGGACCCTCGCCTGCTCTGCGGCGGCTGCGGCTCATGGTGCGTCGCTCGCTGCTCGAGCCTGCTGCCGCTACTGCTGTCAAACCCGAGCCTGCTCCTGCTCCTGCTTCGACGGTACGCGCCAGCACGGTGGCTGCTACGCGCGCCAGGATGACGCTTCCGATCACACCGACACCGACACCGACATCATCATCGACATCATCGACGCGGCCTCGCTCTCGCCTGCCATCACCATCGACATCAAGCACACCTCGCGCACCACCACCACCTCCTCGAACACCACCACCATCCTCTCGAGCATCACCACCACCACCACCACCACCCTCTCGAATTCGAACACCATCACATGATAGAGCAGCACTGCCGTCCTCCGAGCGCGAGACGGTCGCGGGCTTCGCCATCGATAAGACGCTGGCGCCGGCCGAAGCCGTGGCGCAGCTGCGCGGGCTCGGCGCGGCGCCGACGCTCGAGCACTGCCACGCCGTGCTGTCGCACCTGCTCGCCAACAACGGGCTCGAGTCGGTGATCGAGCTGCAGCTGCTGATGCGGCAGCACGGCGTGGCGTTCACGAGCGCCATGTACGCCGACACGATCGCCGCGGCGCTGCGGGCGCGGCGGGCGCAGCTGGCGCTCGACCTCTTGTCGGAGCTCGACGTGCGGCAGCTGGGCAAGCTCTTCTGCGACTTTCAGATCGAGGCGCTGATCGTGGCCGAGCACTTTGGCGGCGCCGTGCGGCTGCTGCGCTCGGCGGCCGTCGACAGCACGCTCGAGCGCCTCGACCAGTGGGCGCGCATGCTGCTGCAGCGCGCGCTCGCGAGTCCGCGCGTCAGCGTCGCCGACCTCCGCGCCATGCTCGACGAGCTGCACGAAGGCGCGATCGAGCTGCCGCACGGCTACTGCCGCACGCTGATGATCGGGCTGGCGCGCCGCGCCACGCAGCCGCACCGCCAGGCGCTGCCGCCCGCTGCGGGCAATGCGGCCTCGGAGCCCACGGCGCTGCTGACGCCGTACCGCTACGACGCCTCGTGCGACGCCGGCGCCTCCTGGGAGCCGCGGCACGTCGCACACCTGATCGCGCACATCTGGCAGCGCCACCTGGCGCACACCGAGGCGCCGCAAGATGCGCCACCGCCTGCGCCTGCGCCGCCAGATGCCGAGCTCCTGCGCCGCCTGCTGCACTCGAACGCCGACGTCGGCATGCGCTTGCTGTACCAACCGGTGGCGCGCGCGCACGAGCTGTCGGACGAGGCAGTCGCGACCGTGGTGTACGTGTGCGGCCGCTACGACGCGCGGCTGGCGCGCTACGTCATGCAGCACTTTGGCGAGCTGTTCGGCGCGTGGCGGCGGCCGTCGCTCGCGTGCTACCGCCTCGCGATCGGCATCGGCATGCGCGCCGACGACAGCAAGCACGTGTGGGAGCTGCTGCAGCACATGTGCGCCGACGGCCATCCGCCCGACAAGGACGTCGTCAACGCCGTCATACGCACGTACGCCACGTGCCTCGACCTCAAGTCCGCCACCGAGGCGCTGGAGCTCGTGCGCGCCAACCGCCAGCCGCCGCACGATCAGCGCATCTACACCTCGATCTTCGCCATGTGCCAGAAGCTGCGCGACGCCGATCGCGCCTTCGAGCTCTTCCACGCCATGTGCGCCGAGGGCGTGGCGCTGTCGGACCTCTCGGCCATGCTGCTGCTGCGCACGCTCAGCACCGCCGGCCGCATTCACGACGTGCTGCTCGTGCTGCGCCACATGGTGCACGACGGCATGAAGCTGCACGCCGGCACCTACTACTGGATCGCCACGTGCTTCTGCAAGCTCGGCCAGATCGACAGCGCCATGTCGTTCGTGACGCAGGTGCTCGAGTACGCGCCGATCGAGGCCGAGCGCGAGCTGCTGTTCCAGCCGATGCTGGCGTGGCTCTCGAAGCACGGCGACGTGGCCGCCGTGCAGCGCCTGCTCGCTGCCATGGAGCGGCAGTTCGACACGCCGCCCACGACGCGCTCCTACAACTACACGCTCGTCGCTCACAAGCACGCCGGCCACCTCGAGGCCGCCCTCGCGACCCTCGACACCATGCGCGCCAACAACACCACCAAGCCCGACGTCATGTCCTACAACCTGCTGCTCGAGCTCTACTGTCGCAACAACCAGCTCGACGCCGCATGGCGTACGATCGAGCACACGATGAAGGCTGAGAACGTGAAGCCCGACGACACGACGCTACGCGTCCTCCTGACACACTACGCGCGCTACAACCAGCTGTCGCGAGCGTTCGAGACCATCCGCCGCCTCGGCAACCAGCAGCCGTCCGAAGAGGCGCTGCACCCGATCATCGAGGCGTACGCCAAGCGTCTCAACCTCTCGGCCGCTCATGCGCTGCTCGAGCTGCTGCTCGACTCGGGCAGCAAGCCGCTCACCAGCAGCTACAACGCCGTCATGGCCGCGCACCTGCGTCAAGCCGAGCCACACCTCGCACTCCAGCTCTACCAGAAGGCCGTCGAGCACGGCATAGTAGCCGATGTCAAGACGCGAACCTTGTTGCGGCGAGCCAACGCAGCCATTGGACACAGTAGTGACTCGCACCCTCCTGCTCACGCTGCCGAAGAGAGTAGTAGTCACGAGACCGACGAGACCGAGAGTGACATTGAAGGCTAGCTCACGAATGAACACACATTCACACAGCAGTAACAGTAGCAAGAGAGAGGTAGTGTGCCTTGGCCTGAGGAGGTCGCGGTGGTTGGCTGTTCGGGTCTTCTTCGTCGCACCGCAGCAGCGCCGCCACCTCACAGCAGCAGCAGCCGCAGCGCCGGTCTCCCTGCCCCTGTAGCTCTCGGGTTCGCGAGCGCTCAGCCCACTCACGCGCAACGAGCGAGCGTTGGATGTGGTCGTCGGTGGCTCGGTGGCTGCAGCAGCTGGTGGCCCACGTGCTCGCGGCGTACCTCCTCGCGCGCCATCTGCTCGAGAGCCGCCTGCTGCACCGCGACACCGCGCACCTGCTGCACCGCCGCGCGCTGCTCTTGCACTCCGGCCGTCTTGCGTCTGATGACCATCGCCGCCGCCACCAAGACGACAACGACGACGACGCCGACGACGACGACGGAGACACGTCGCAGCAGCTCGACTCGCCCCGCACGCCCTTGGTGCCGGCGTACATCTCGCACGCCATGCCGACCCCGCGCCCCAACGCTGCCGCCAAGAAGCGCAGCAAGAAGAAGAAGACTCAACACCAGCATCAACAACAACAACAACAGCAGCAGCAGCAACAGGCTGTATCGAGTGCTCCGTCGTTGATATCGGCGCTCCAGCAGCAGCCGCATCAGCACGCGGGCTACAGCAACGAGGTCGCGCCGCCGCCGTCGCTGCTGCCGCGCGCCGCCGCCACCGCAAGCACGCCCGCCCGCTCGTTGTCGTCCTCACTGCGCCGCACCACCGACGACGGCTTCTCGTTTGCCAACGACCTGATGTCGGAGGAGCTGCCGGCGCTCGAGCCGCCGGGCAGCCAGCGGCTGTCGCC
>Ga0209930_1004401_pt1 | contig 12622 bp, 20 predicted proteins | sample ThiBiot_500_biof_2_FD_183948 | JGI IMG/M metagenome (GOLD analysis project Ga0209930, IMG submission 183948) | Wastewater bioreactor microbial communities from Cape Town, South Africa - Thiocy_cont_500_biof (SPAdes) | ecosystem: Engineered > Bioreactor > Thiocyanate-remediating >... | reverse complement strand
CAATCCAATCCAATCCAATCCAATCATCAATTCAATCATCAATCCAATCAGCAATCCAGACAAGCCGGTACCTCCTTCTAACGCTCGCATCGGCTCACCAGGAGATACCCTCGATCCCGACCCTCCAGTTGGTTGCCCGCAGCTTCGTCACCGAGCTCTTGCAGCAACCGCTGATCGCAGGCTTCATCCTGCAACCGCTGGTGCTGCCACCTCCCAACTGGCCGGCGCTATTCCACCGCATCCTGAGCGAGGCCTCTCTTCCGCTCGAATGGACCGAACCGCTCGTCGACCTGCGAGAGTACTTGCTGCCCGACATTAACGGATGGTACCAGACCAAGCACTCGGTCACGCTCGTGTGCCTGTCGACCATTGTCGTCTTCGCAAAGGCTGCCGTGCCCTTGATCATGGTGCGTGCGCGCTGACTCCTCCTGCTGCTACGATCGCTGTTCTCTCACCTCGTACGGCCAGCCAACCACTGCGGAGCGAGCGCAACTAGATGCATGGTTAGCACGAGCTCGCAGGGCATCAGTGTACGTCATTGGCAATGCGGCCTCACATGCGTGCGTGCGATCTCTCATTGATCTGGTTGCTCATAGCGGTGTCGATCCAAACGAATGGACTGAGATGTTCCGAACCGAGATCGTAGGCCCAGTACTCGATGGCTACTCCAAGACCAAGATCAGCAAAGGTATGCCGCGTTGATTCGTTGCGAGACCTCGGGCTGACGGGCCGCTTCTTGTGCATAGGTGCATACCGCCTGGGCGCACTGCTCAAGCACTTTGGCATGGGCGGCTTCGGATACGGTCGAAACGATGGCGATGAGAACGACGATGACGACGACCAGATCGGCGCTACCAGCAGCACCAGCAGAACCAACAAGATCCGCCGCGCACACGATGATGACTTCTACGACGACGTCAGTAACTCGTCGGCCGCGCAAGCGCCTAGCCAGAACGACACGACGGCCTCGCTCCCATTCTACGACACCCTGCCCAAGCGCTATCCTGCCCTCACCAAGGCACAGTCATTTCCGCGCCATTATGCGCTCTTCCTCGAGCTCTGTTGTAGGCCCTTCATGGTCGACTCGTTCGAGGTGAACGACCTGGTGATGAACCTCGAGCAGCAGATCGTGGCCAAAGCACGCAAGCGCCAGCGGACACGAGAACCCGATGCCGAGGAGCCTCCAGCAGCTCAGGTCGAACAAACTACAGCAACAACAGCGACAACAACAAGTAGTAGTAGTAAGGGCCGAGAGCGAGGTGTCAGGAGCCATCGAACATGATCAATGAATCAACGAGTCATCGAAAGCAAGCAAGCAATCAGGCGAGCGAGTGCATGAGTGAATCTGCTGCTACAACGCGTCTTTGTTGGTGTTGTTATGTACACTCACTGCACTGCTTGGATCGTCGCATGCTACCGATGCACAACTGAATGTATGTAAGCATGTATCTCGAGCTCCTAACGTCGCCGGCGAGCATGCAGGCTGTCCATGTATGCTCGATGAGCGGCCCACGAGATGATTGCCAACAGAAGCACACAAACCGCCCTATGATTCGTGGAGCGTTGGTAAGTTGTTTATCATCAGTGTCGCATCGGAGCGTGGCATGAGAGAGTGAGCCACGCTCGAGTGCTTCGCACGTACGTCAGTAGATTGGGCGAGTAGAAGATGATGAAGGCGTAGTATGCGAAGCCGGTATTGAGCTCCTTGTTGATGACGAACTCAAAGTCGTGAAAGTCCAGCAGCAGCACGCTGGGCTGCCGAACCTCCTGGCCGGCAGGAATGTTGCGCAGCCCCGGTTCGAACAGTTCCGTCTCGACGTACAAGCGGCCGCCAGAAAAGTAGCGCTTTCGTTTCGTGGGCGATTGGTACAACTGCAGAGACAAGCCATGCGTACACACATACTCTTCAGTTGGTCATGGCGGCGATGATATATATCGAGCATTCGCTCGTGTGTACCTGGCCAAAGTCGACGTTGAAGTAAATGGGCTCGGCACCGATCAGCTGGCCCGGTGAGAGCTCGACCGGGAACGATGCACTCACGTCCGTCAGGCGGTTGAGATTAAAGATCTTCATGGCTGCATTGCGCGTGGGGTTTCGCAGTTTGTTGTCGTCAGTTCGCTGGCAACTCACTGCGAAGCTGCTGTTGCGCCGCGCAAAGTAGGCAAAGTCCTCGGCGATCGATTCCTGCACGTAATCAAGCAATGCCGTCAATCGTCAATCAGCATTGATGCGAAAGGCTGACCATATCAACCGTCGACGTACCGCGATACCAGTGTGATTAGAGAAGGTACAATTCAGCGTGTATTGGAAGCGCATGGTCTGGTGGACACTGAACTCGTAGCAAATCGGCGATACGTCGAGCAGATTCAACTTGCGAGTCGTCGGGAACGGACGGCAGCTCGGCAACGGATGGTGCAGCTTGAAGGCACATCGGTACGGGCGCGGCAATTCGCACTGTGCGCCAAAGTAGTCGAGCGGGCAGATGCAGCTCCAAGTGCCATTGCGCACCCAGCAAGCGTCGACGCACTCGATCTACAACGAGGAGTACGACCATATTGACCATGATCAGAGTCTTGCCTTGGCTTTGCGGCGCCAGGCATACAGCTGAGAAGAAGGATGAGGGCGATCTCGATACCTTTGCAAAGCGGCAGTTGTTGGCGTCATCTGGTGCGCATCGCCATTCGAGTTGCTTGCATTGCTCCACGTCGTTGTTGTCGTCAGCGCACGCTCTCTGATGAGTCGTTCGAATATAACGCACGCCAATCAACAACCAATGAATCAATCAATCAATCAATCATCGTGCAGTGGGTTATGTGGGTTCGTGGTGGAGATCGTACTCGAGTAATGTTGTACGATGGCTCTCGGGTACAGAAAATGCGCGAACCATTGCAATAGACGTTGTCGGCATCGTAGGTCAGTTGTCCAGCCGTACACGGCTCGATGACGTCGTACTCGGGATACTGCTCGTCCCAGTACTCGTTGCTGCAGGTGGCGATCGGATTGTGGCACTCGGGCGCCACTCCCGACGCCAAGTGGTCGTACTTGCACTCGATCACGAGCGAGCCCTCGGAGCACTCGGCGGCCTTGGGCTTGATGCTTGCGTCGCGCTCGTTGACGCAGTTGGCATGCGTGCCATTCCACTTCCACGTGGCATCAGCCGACGGGCACGTGAGCAAGCTCGACGAGTAGTGCGTGCCACCCGAGCTCAACAGCTTGACGCAGCGCACTTGCAACGCCTCACACTGCTCTAGCGTGTCGTTGCACACGATGCGAGGTCGGTAGGTAACGAGCGGTCGTGGCGAGTCGAGACACGCGACATGCGCCGCCGAGCCGACATTGGCGCCACTCAGACACGAGATCGGTTCTTGCTGACACATGACCAGCTCGCCGTTGCAGTGCAGCAGCGATTCGGTCTCGTCGCACGTGAAGCCTTGCTCGCATCGCACCTCGTCGCCAGAACACGTGACGTGCTTGTGCTCGCACATGTGGCCCTCGTCGCGACACCGAACGCGCTGCTGCCCGTCGACTGGCGGAGACAACGCTGGCGACAACGATCGCCCGCTGCAGGCGATGGGTGCGCCATTGCACGAGAGCTGCTCGTAGGCGCAAACGAACCGGCCCTCGACGCATCTCGGGCGTGTGCCGTCTTGGCACATGAGGGTCTCGTTGCCGCATTGGACTTGTATCGAATCGCAGAAGCGAGCATGATCGGGCTTGAGACACGACGAGTCAGGCTCTCGTCTCAGCTGACCGTGCCGCGGGCGATGGAGGAGCGAGCTCGCACACGTACCTCTTCGACGATACAAAAGTGGTTGCGATCGAAGGTGAAGTTGTAGATCGAGTGGCGATATCGAAGCTCCAAGAGGCTGCAGTGCTGCAGGTCGCCTTGGTCGGGCTTGCGTACGTTCGAGCCCTCACAGAGCAGCTTGAGGATCGTCGTGTTGCGCCACGATGGGAACTGGTAGATCTCTCCCATGCAATCGACCTCTTCGACGTGGCACTGCGAGAGGTTGCCCGAGAATGACTTGAGCGGCGCAAGCGTGAACGATGGTGGACATCTCAGCTGTGGAATGCAGCGCATGGTGTGAGTTGAGTCGAGTCGAGCTCGGTGTCGATATCGATAGGTACCTTGGTTGGCTGGCAGTTCTGGCGTGTGCATACGTTCTTCTCGCGGCCCGTAGCGATGCCGACTCGCGAGCAGCTCTCGGCATTGAGGTTGCGTATGACATCCGAGTACAGCAGACCATCGTCGTCCACGTCTTGGCGCACCTGACGCGAGCGACGTCGATCAGCATCGACACGCGGGTGCGACAGCTCCGTGGTTCGGCCCGATAAGATGGGCAGCGAACCCGCCGTCGTGGTCGTCGTCGAGACATTGGCATTGGCGATGTGGCGGCTCTGAGCGAGCTGCCGCATGCGAGCTGCGATCGAGTGAGGCGCATAGATGTCATCGAGCTGCTGCTGCTGGTCGTCGTCGGCATCGATCTGGCGCATTGCCGCGCGGACCTCGCGGAACATCAAGCCCACGGGATCGCCGATGTAGCGGTGGTAGTGATCGAGATCGCCCAGAGTCGCGACTTGCTCCTCGACGTGATGGTGCAGTAGTTTGGAGAGATCGGTGAACGAGGCGGAGGTTGCGCGAGGCTCGAGGAGCACGAGGCCGAGCAACGCCACGATCACGACGATGGATATCGGCAGTCGTATCCTTATCATTGTGGATGTGATGGATGTGTGGTTGATTGAGGTGTGATGGATGTGTGATGATTGTGATGGATGTGTGGTTGATCGAGGTGTGATGGATGTGTGGGTTGATTGAGGTGTGATGGATGTGTGATGTGATGGATGGTGATTGTGATGGATGTGTGATGGATGATTGAGATGTGATGGATGTGTGATGATTGAGGTATGATGGATGTGTGATGATTGTGATGGATGTGTGGTTGATTGTGATGTGATGGATGTGTGATGATTGTGATGGATGTGTGGTTGATTGTGATGTGATGGATGTGTGATGATTGTGATGGATGGATGTGTGATGATTGTGATTGTTGTTTGTTGCTCATCGCTGCATCGCACGTGCCATCCTCTCCCTCTCCCTCTCGCGTGTCCCCAACCAACCAACCTGTGAAACATGCTGCACTTGACTCGAGCCCTTCGTCGTCCGGCCGTGGTTCGACACGTAGTGTCTCGTACCCTGAGTCGTGCATTCGGCTCGGGAGCGGTCTACTTGACTGAGGAGGAGCGAATGCTGCAGGATGCTGGTGCGCACGATGAACGATGCACGCGCTCGCGCGCAGCAACACGGCGTCGTGGCTGACGCACCTCGTGTGATATGGCGGTGCTTGAGCAGCTCGACGATTTGCTCAAGAGCAAATTGGCCCGAAGGTCGCCAAGATGGATCAGGATGCCGAGCTCGATAAGACGCTGCTCAAGAACATGTTCGACAATGGCGTACGCTCGAACTCGAACTCGCTGTCGATGTCGATGCCAGCCGACTCACAGATCGAGAGCTGATCGGATAATGTGCATGGTGTGCGTATGGTACACCAATAGTTCATGGGTATCGAGACTCCGGCCGAGCTCGGTGGTGCAGGCATGTCGTTCACGGCGGCGTGCCTCGTGGTCGAGGAGTTCGCCAAGGTCGATCCGGCCGTCAGCGTCGTACGTCGCAGCGAGCTTCACCTGTGTGTGAGGCCTCGATCCCCCTCGTTGCTGACGCTCGCATGCACGAACTCCGCGTTTGAACTTGATTGCGAGACGCGCAGGTTTGCGACGTGCAGAATACTCTGGTCGACACGATGCTGCGCAAGTACGGCAACCAGAAGCAGCAGGCCGAGCTGCTGCCGCGTCTCGCGACCGACACCGTACGTGCTCGTGGCACATTGGAGGCGGCAGCAGCAGCACACTGAGTCTCGTGCCAAACCCCAGGTTGGCAGCTTCTGCCTGTCGGAGGAGTCGTCGGGCAGCGATGCGTTCGCCATGAAGACCACCGCCAAGCGCCAAGGCGACTCGTGGGTGCTGAACGGCAACAAGATGTGGATCACCAATGCCGGCGAGGCGGGCGTCTTCTTGGTGATGGCGAACGCCGACCCCTCGAAGGGCTACAAGGGAATCACGTGCTTCATCGTCGACCGCAAGACGCCCGGCGTCTCGGTGGCGCCCAAGGAGGACAAGGTAGCGCATCTGCCTACAACAACTCACACGCACATGTCGGTGCATGCATGGTGCGAGGCGTGGTGCACTCACTCGTTGGCGTGCAGCTTGGTATCCGAGCGTCGTCGACGTGCACGGTGATGCTGGACAACGTCACGGTGCCGAACGAGAACATACTCGGCGAGTTCGGTCAAGGCTACAAGTACGCCATCAACATCCTCAACGAGGGTCGCATCGGCATTGGAGCACAGATGCTGGGTTTGGCGCAGGTTCGTGCAGACGGCACCGCCAATGGTGGCTGCTGAGAGCAGCGCACACACACGAGTAGCGAGCGACTCATTGCGCGGCCCATCGCACTCGATCGATCGGTCTGTAGGGCGTGTATGACCACACGATTCCGTATCTGCGAGACCGCAAGCAGTTCAACACGCGTCTGCTGGACTTCCAGGGCATGGAGCACCAGTACGCACAGATTGCGACCGAGATCGAGGCCGCGCGTCTGCTGGTGTACAACGCTGCCAAGCTCAAGGATGCCGGCCTGCCGTTCGTCAAGGAGGCCGCCATGGCCAAGCTGTTTGCGTCGCAGGTGGCAGAGCGCTCGGCCTCGTACTGCGTCGAGTGGCTCGGCGGCGTCGGCTTCACGCGCCAGTTCCCGGTCGAGAAGTACTTCCGCGACTGCAAGATCGGCAAGATCTACGAGGGCACGAGCAACATCCAGCTGCAGACCATTGCCAAGCACATTAAGGACGAGTACAAGTAGACAGACGGCCTCGTCGTCAAACTGCTGCAGTTGCTGCTGCTGTTGCTGTTGTCCCATCCGAGCTCTCTCAGGAGTGCATAAAGCTCCAAGAATGCTGCTCGCTAGTCTGCTTGTTCATCTTTCCTTGTTCGTTTGTTCGCTGGTTTCGCGCCTGACCTACACCCAGTGAACGCACCAAACTGTGCGTCAGCTGTGACCGCGTGGGCTTCGAATGGCCGAGCCCCACGAGCGAGCGCGCAGCTCGCTGCTGAGCGACGATGGACGCGTGCTCGAAGAGACGTCGCCAGCGTTCGACCGTATGTGGGCTCGATTCCCTTGGCGCGAGATCCGTGGTTGTCCGGGACGCTTTGTGATCGATGCCAAGGCGCTCAAGAGACTCGGTGGCGAGCGCGAGACGCAGCCGAGCGCGATGGCGTTGCCGGAGCTGCTGGCGGAGCTGGCGGCCGAGCAGCAAGTGCTGGCCACGGTGCTCGGCGCAGCGTCAGCGACCACTCGCGACTCGATCGCCATCGCGTGGTTCGCGCCCTCCCATACCATCACGCAAAGCAGCGAGCAGGACAACAGTGAGCAGCCACGGCTCGATGGCATGCTCACGTACCAGCGCGACGACGGCACCTTCATACACACGCTCAACACAGCGTCAGGTCTGCGTCGCAAGCTGGCGGCACTCGCTCTGCCACTCACTCCGCCTCACTCGTGAGATCTCCTCTCTTCTCCTCCGTCGCTCTCTTGCTGCCTCCTGGCGCAAGGGCCCTTGTACTCTAACGCCGTCGCTGTGCGATCGATTGCTGCTCGTTGTTGGATTGGTTAGGAACAGTAAATCGGCGAGTGTCAATAAATATCTCCGCAGTTTCGCGTTTTCGCGGAAGTGAGACAAGAAGGCGATTTCTCGTTCGTTGTTGTCTCGTTCGGTTGTTTGTTGGTTGCTGGCTGTGTGGCGCGCGCATCTTCGTCGCTCGTTGCTGCTGTTGTTGTGGTTAGTTAGTGTGGTTAGTACTTGGTGTTACTGCGTGTGGTTGCTCGGTACTACGCCGCGTGTGGAGCGGGGCTGCGCCAGTAGTGCTTGTGCTCAACACCAAGATCGATCTTGATCGATTGATCGACGATTAATTGGTCTGCCGCGTCATCGTCGTTCGTATCGAGCGTGCGTCGACAGTCCTCTCCTCTCCCTCTCGCTCCCCTTTCGCTACACGCACACGGCCATGTTGCAGCGACTTGCACGGGTTGCCCTTACAGTACGTTGTGGTGTTGTGTCGCATCTGCTGCTGCGACCTTGCGATTGACGCGTCGGTGGTGTTCGTGTAGCACGCGGGCGCACGCGGTGGTGCGGCGACCGTCGCGGCTGGCGGCCTTGCGCGATCCATGTCGCGCACGCTCGCGGTTCGTTCGGTACCGCCCGGCGTGCTGCAGCATGCGCGCTTGATTTCGGCATCGGCGCTGCAGAATGTGACGCGGCTCGTCACCGAGGCCAACAAGCCTTCGGCGCTGCTGGACGCCGACCTCCAAGCCAATGTGCTTCGCGAGCTCAATCGCTACTCGCTGCCCAAGGAGGTCATTGTACGTGCTTCCGCTGGCTCTGGCGTGCATGATATACGGCAGAGTACTGACAGTGTACGTGTGTACGCGCGCGTGTGTGTGCAGCGTCGCTATGAGAGCAACATGATTGCCAAGAGCGAGGATGCCAAGCGCGAGTACATCAAGGCGCTCGCGAGCCTCAATCTCCTCGATAGCTCCAAGCTGCTGTCGGTGCTCGGCCGCGGTGGCAACCAAGCCGACTACAACTCGGCGTTCTTTCAGCAGCCGTTGACCATCGCTGCGCCGGCTCCGGCCTCTCCGCCGATGCCGATCCCGCTGCCGGTGCAGGTGCAGGTGTCGATGTGGCAGCGCGTGGGCTCGATCTTGATGATTGGCGCCGTGTTGTACTTTGTCGCGCGGCCCTTCCTGAACAAGGGCGAGGAAGGCAGCGGCAGCGGCAAGAGTACGTTCGGCGCACCGTATGCGTGCACGCGCCCAGATGCCCGTTTTCTGACTCGCGTGCGCCGTGCGCAGTGGGCGACCTCCTCGCCAAGCCCAAGGCCCATCATCGCGCCGAGCGCGTCACGACCAAGTTCGCCGACGTCAAGGGCATCAACGAGGTCAAGAACGACCTGATGGACATTGTCGAGTACTTGCGCCACCCGGGCAAGTTCGAGAAGATGGGCGCCAAGCTGCCCAAGGGCATTCTGCTCTACGGTCCTCCGGGCACCGGCAAGACGCTGCTCGCGAGGGCCGTTGCCGGCGAGGCAGGCGTACCGTTCTTCTACTGCTCGGGCTCCGAGTTTGACGAGATCTTTGTCGGCGTCGGCTCGAAGCGCGTTCGCAACTTGTTCGGTACGTCTTGATCACCACCTCCACCACCACCGTCATCGTCATCGGTAAAACGCGATTGAACGCTCACCTGGAACCCTGTTCATACAGCTGAGGCCAAGAAGCAAGCGCCGTGCATCGTCTTCATCGACGAGATTGACTCGCTCGCTCCGGCACGTCGTGCACAAGTCACCAACTACCGTGACGGCACTATCAACCAACTGCTCTCGGAGCTCGATGGCTTTGCCCCCAACGACGGTGTCATTCTCATTGGAGCCACCAACTTGCCCGAGTCACTCGATCCCGCCTTGATGCGTCCCGGTCGCTTCGACAAGCACATCCCAGTCATGAAGCCCGACGTTGCTGGGCGCAAGGAGGTATCACCATCACCACCCATCTTCTTCTTCTGTTGGGTGATCCCAGCTGATCTGTTGTTGCTTGTCGACCTCGTGCGGGAGCGCAGATTCTCGAGCTGTACCTGGGCAAGGTCACGCATGTGGCTTCAGGTACATAGTCGGGCGTGTGGCGCATGTTTGCCCTCTCTCTCTCTCCTGCGGGAGCTGAATCGCTGATGAACGTGCTCGTGGCGTCGTAGATGTCGACATCCCCAAGTTGGCGCGTGCCACGCCTGGCCTGACCGGCGCCGACCTCGCCAACCTGGTCAACCTCGCTGCCATCAAGGCCGCGACTCGCAACTTGCCCGGAGTCACGCAACGACTGCTCGAGGAGGCGTTCGATGACGTGCTGATGGGCTCCGAGCGCAAGAGCGTCGTACTGACCGAGGACTCGCGCCGACTGACGGCTTACCACGAGGGCGGCCATGCTCTCGTGTCGATCTACACGCCAGGCTCCGAGCCCATTCGCAAGATTACGATCGTGCCTCGCGGTCAGTCGTTGGGCATGGTGGCTTCGATGCCAGCGCGCGACGAGACCTCCTACAACCGTCAGCAGATGATGGCGCGTCTCGCCGTGGCACTCGGCGGTCGAGCGGCCGAGCACCTGATCTTTGGTGAGGACAAAGTGACGTCTGGTACGACAGACGCGCTCGCTCCCACACACACAGGCGCGTGTCTGCTTGTTCCGTTTACTGACAGAAGAACACTCCAGGCGCCTCGTCGGACTTCAAGTCGGCGACCATGCTTGCACAGAGCATGGTGAGCAAGTGGGGCATGAGCGGTCGTGCAGGCTTCATGTATCATGACGACCAAGAGAAGATGAGCACCGATTCACTCCGAGTGATGGAAGAGGAGGTCAACTCATTACTTCAGGTACCTTGCTCGCGCTTGCTCGTCGAGTGTGCTCGCTCGTGTTGCCTGCTGCCTGACACGCACACTTTGCGCCTTGTGTGGCGTGCGTTCATCGATCGACAGCAACAATACCAGCTGGCCACCAAGATCATCTCCGAGCGCCGAGGCGAGCTCGAGCGCTTGGTGGTCGCACTGCTAGAGCACGAGACGCTGACCGGAGAGGAGGTGGCGCTGGTGATTGCCGGCAAGCCGCTGCCCAAGGCCGTCGTCTCCACTACGAGCACCACAACAGCGGCCGCCGCTTCCCCTGCGCCTGCCGCTGCTCCTGCTGCAGCGGCGGCCGCCGCCACGTCAAGCCGCCCGCCCTCGTCGCCAGTGGTCATTCGCAAGTAACGCTTGCGTGTCACGATCGAGGCTGCTGCGGCTTTGTTTGTCAATACTACCTACTCCTCCCTCCTGTCTACTCCTGCCTCTCATGCCTCCAATCTATCTATCATCCTATGCCTCTGTGAACAAGTCCAACTCGCTTCTCTCTCTCGCTCCCACTCCTCACCAATACCTTCGCGCTGCAATACTGATTGCTCGTGAATCCTCCATGAATATCGTACAAGCATCGTATGAACAATACAATATCGAACCACCTCAACAACCATACCACTCCTACTCTGTCTCCTCCGTCGTCGTGGTGGTCGTGCACGCACTTGGCGCACTGCTGGTGGCTGTGGTGGTGGTGGGGGTTTTGGAGTCGGCAGCCGAGTTGTAGATGCGCTCGAGCAGCTTCAATACGCGCTCCCTGGTGTCGCTCCGTATCGTTGCCTTGTTGTTGAGGAGCCTGACCGCATCCTGGACATCGACGACTGATGCCGTGACCGGTAGTCCGGCTCGAGCCTTGGTTGGGTGCCGGAGACGAGCGATGTCGCCGGCGAGGCGGATGAGAGCCGAGAGATAGTCGAGCAGTGCTTCGCGCACCACGACGCCGACGCCGTGCTCGAGCCAAGGATACTTTTCGAGGCTCTTGTAGTTGGCGCTCGGCGGCAACACGTCGAGCTGAAGGCGCTCGTTCGCCAGGTAGGTGCTGTGTGATCGACGTGAGCGAGAGCGTGAGCGTGCGGTACGATTGACAGCACGCGGAGCCTCGGACGCACCGTTCAGCAGCACGCTGTGCAAGCAACTCGAGCGTGCGATAATCGATGAGGGAAGCGAACAACTCGTCGGTGCAACCGTACTTGCTGACGGGCATCGGGGTGTCTTCGAGCGCCGACTTGTCGCAGAGGTACGGCTCGATCTCGGGGAAGCGCTCCGACACCTCGTGTGCCTCGTCGGGCGCATCGTACTCCCACAAGCGGTACCGCTGGGCGCGTGGCCGCGAGAGCCGATCGATCGTACGACGGTAGCGCAGCAGCATGGCGTACGGTGTGCGATCACGTGGGCTTGCGAGCCACGAGCGTGTGTGCTGCAGGTGTCCCGTGTTGTAGAAGCGCACGTTGACGACTGCGCACGAGCGACGAACGACATCAGGCGCTGGTTTGGCACACGAGCGTGCGCGCAGCATCAAGATAACGTACACTCGCCGTCCTGCGTAGCGGCAGCATGTGCAGCGTAGTACACCTGTGTTGCGTGATGAACGTGGCGCGCCTCCTGTCCGGCCAGCAACACGACACGCGGCAGCTGCGCCTGGCCGTCGCGCACCAGATCGCCCTCGAACGCGTGCAGCCGTGTCTCGATACGCGAGACGCCAGGCACCGCATGCTTGGCCGCGAGTCTCACCCACGTGCCATCATCATCATCACCACCACCACCACGATCGGAACCAGTATCGTTCGAAGGAAGTAACGTGTGACATAGTTCGTCATCAGCCACGATCGCGAGGTCGATCTCTTGGTCTCGCGTGCTCGCCGCTTGCCAGAACCCGTCCATCCAGCGAGAGACGAGAGGCGAGCGAGAAGAACAGCGAACAGCGAGGAGACCAAAGCCGGGTGAAAAACGCAAGCCTCTCGTGCCCCGGAACGATTTGGGCGTAAAAACCAAAAAGCGCGCCAAGCAGAGCAGCAGTTGTTTCTCTCCTCTCGCTCTCTCGCACCACACACACACCGACACACGCACAGCGACCTCCTC
>Ga0209930_1004398_pt1 | contig 12630 bp, 12 predicted proteins | sample ThiBiot_500_biof_2_FD_183948 | JGI IMG/M metagenome (GOLD analysis project Ga0209930, IMG submission 183948) | Wastewater bioreactor microbial communities from Cape Town, South Africa - Thiocy_cont_500_biof (SPAdes) | ecosystem: Engineered > Bioreactor > Thiocyanate-remediating >... | reverse complement strand
GAAGACAAAGGTGAAAATACACACAATTAAATAAAATTATGAAGATATTTGAAGTGAACTATAATAAAAACGGTTCATTTCTTATTAGAAAATTAGAAGAATATCAAAAGGGAAAACATTAACTGAATATGGTCGACATAAATGAGGTGAACTTTACTAAAATTTATTCAGTTTCTATTTCAAAACTCAAAAAAAGCGAAAACGAAAATGACTGATTGAAAATCGATAAAGTATTAGAATAGATCTCTGCTGGTAATAATTCACTTTCTATTTTCAACAAGATCAATAGGACAAATACTAGAGCTCAATAGGAATTGATAAGATAGTTAAATAGAATTATGATGACAACAGTTGATTTATTATGTAAAAGAAAAATAAAGGTAACAGTAAACGAATTTTAACCGAAATAATTTAGATAAGCAAACAGAACTATGATAAAATTATTCATTTTGTCTCTTCAATAATAAACAATGTCAAAGTAAGAGTTAAGTAATCAAATGGTATGAAATATATGAACGGAACTCTCGTAAAATTTATTCACATTTTATGCATAATGAGGACAGTTTGCAATAATAAAATAGAAGTTTTCAAAGTGAGTAAAATATACGAATTACAGTCTTATGAATACTATTTTCTTCTTACTTATTTTCAATAAGTATGCGAAAATGAATTAACTCGAAAGGAAAGCATAGAGATATTTGAAGAGTGCTTTCGTACTATTCAGTTGTTTATTATTTGAGATAAGTATATCTAAAAAGATATCATGAAATACGATGTAGCGAATCAAAAAATATGAACCGATCATTACTATAAACGATTCGTTTAATATTTACAAAGATGATAAATATGAAACTAGAAAAATGAAATGACAGTAATTTAAATATGAGAACTCAAGCCTAGTAAAAATGATTTATTATTTCAACTAGAATATAAGTTAAAATATCAAAAAATAAATGAAAACAAATAAGATAATTGAAGAGAACATTACTAAAAATCATATAACTTCTATTTACAACAAAGGAAAACACAAATATGAATCAATTAGAGTCAATATAACTGAAGTATTCGAATAGAGTTCTACTAAAAATCATTCGCATGTTGAGTAACATAGAAAGCATCTTCAGAATGGAGAGCTATTCAATTGAAATGGTTAGAATATCTGCCTAAACTCTTTTTAACAATGGATCATTTATTATTTATAAGAATAGTCAATATGAAAATAAGAGAAATTCAGAGGAAATCTTCGAAAAATATGAACAGACCTGTACTAAGAACTATTCGATTATCATGCATTAAAATTAAATCGATAGAAGTAACAAAAGTAGAATCGATCTGATAATGATAAACTAACACAACTCTTATCAAGATGATTACTTTGCTATTTGAAAGAAAGATAATTGTCAAAGTGAAGTAAATTGTATAAATATGTCTGTGATATGAGAACTCAATTCTCGTAGAAAGATCCATTTGATATTTCCATTGTAAGTAATTGTAAAATGCAACATAGTAATCGAAAAGAATAAGATATATGAAAAGAAAATTGCTGAAAATGATTCATTTGTTATTCGAAAGCGAAACATATTTTGAAAATAGATTATAATTGAGAGTATGTTATCGAGATATTTGAGTAATTACCTGATAAAACTAATTCTTTCATTATTTTAAACGAATACAAAGATGAAAATGAGGAAAATATTGTCAAATTGACTATGATAGTTAAATGATACAATGGTGAAAATCATTCGTTTGTCATTCAGTTACTGAATAAATAGAAAAATAGTAAAACATGAGTTAAAATAAGTGAAGTAATAAGATTTATTAATGGTGTCTGTAATTCATTTCATGTTTATGTACATTATTAATACGTAAATAACTGGAGTTAGGTGGGAGTTACTAACATATCTGAAAAGTTCTTTCTTCAAACAATTTCATTTGATATATACAAAATAGATAAATGTCAAAAAAGAAACAGTAACGGAGAATAGCAAAGAAATTTGAATACAGTACTAGTGAAAATCATAGATATGTCATTTAAGTGAAAGACAAATATGAAATAAAGGAAATTATTTCAATAAAACTAAGATACATGAATTGACTTCTACTAAAAACTATTCGTTTAGCATTAGGAAGAAAAATAAAAATAAAAATAGATGAAGTTGAGTGATTGTGAGTAAAATACGTCAACGATTATATAGTAACAGCTATTCGTTTGTTATCAACAATGAGAACCAGTTTGAAAGTAAAATAAATAAAATTAAATAGATCGATATACTTGAGAAGAATGTTATTAAAATCAGTTTATTTGTCCTTATATTGAACGAATAGTGGAAGAATAGGAAACATCAACTTGTCATGTCGACGACATGTGAATGAAAGCTTGGTCATAAAGGTTTCGTTTTTACTTTTAACGAAGACTAGTGAAAAAAGGAAGACATTGAATCATAGTGAATTCGATACATGAATCCAATTGTGCTATACCTTTTTTCTATATTATGTTATAATGTGGAAAACGTGGATATGAAAGAAATAGAGTGAAAATTACTATTATATTTGATTAATACTCTTTTAATAGTAATTCGACAACTATTTTCAAGAAGAGCAATCGCTAATATTGATATAGCAGAATGATAGTGACTATGATAATTAATCAAAACTCTGTTAAAAATCATCCAATTATGATTAACATGCAAACTTATATCAAATTCGAAGAAAGTATTATCTTACTGGTTAGAATATTTGAATTGAAATTTAATGAGAATGATTTATTTTCAGTTTGGACAGAATAGAAATAATATTATGAAAGAAATTTAGATGAAGTGTCTTTTATATTAGAACAACACATTAATGAAAATTATTTGTTTGCTATTTATGAATGGTATAGCTGTACAAATCAAAGGAATTTAATCAAAATGACTATGATATTTGAACTGAACTCTCCTTTAAATAATTCATTTGCTATTTGTACTGGTGAAAAATGTGAGAATAATAAAAATTGAGTAGAAGAGATCGAACAATTTGGACGACTTTTTGTTGATACCTATTTATTTATTATTCTTATGTATGATAAACCTGAAAAGTGAGAGTAATTAAGAGAAAGTGAATAGAGTATTAGAATTCAACTCTCCTATAGCTTATTCATTTTTATTTGAAATGATGACATATATCAAATCGAAAAAAACTAAGTAAAAGTGACTAAGATATCTGAATGAGGTTTTGTTGTAATTTATTCGTTTGTTATTTATAAGAATGAAAAATGCGAAACGTAAAAGCATGTGAATCAATTTGGGTTAGATATTGAAACAGATCTTTAATGAGATCGATTCTGTTAATATCTTTTGATGTTGAAAAGTCTGAACAGTTGAAGTTTTATCGAAGTAACAAAGGTAGTTGAATAGTGCTTTAGTAAGGCTGATTCATTTGTTACGTGAGCAAAAATGAAATGCTAATATAGAAGCTATTAAATGAAAACGATCAGAGTAGTTAAACGAAGTTTTGCTTGTTACCATTCGTCAAATATTTCTCGTTAGAAGTAATCTGAAAATAATAGAGACTAAATTCAAATGAATAAAATAATTGAATCGAATGTTTCTATGAATTATACGAGTTTTATTTCTCATAATAATGTGAGAGACAATGTAGGAAATGTAGAATGAATTATTTCGAAATAGTTGAATAAAAGTCTTATAGATTGTTGTCAGTTTTTATTTGTATCGAGAAGAATTAAGCTAACAAAATAAATCATTATCATCGACTAAAATATTAGAACAAAATTCTCCTCATTGTAGTTCATTTGTTTTCTGTAAGAATTAACATGCTGAAAATAGAAAAAGTGAATAGATATATGGAGAAATAGTAGAACAGAGTTTTGCTTTAAATCATGCGTTTCTTACTTCGAACGAAAATAAGTAAGAAAATTGAAAGCGTTCAAAGTAAATAAATGCAATACTCAAATAAAAATATTTTAAAAAGCATTCGCGTATTAGTTCTGCTACGAATAAATCTAATGGGGAAGACATTCGCTGAATATGAATGTTAGATTTGAATAGAAGTTTCGTGAGTGTGGTTTATTTTTTATTCTTAATCTTACTATAATGTGTAAATATGGTAACTCGGGTAAAAATGATTGAGATTCTCGAATGGAATCCTATTGAAAGTACTTCGATTATTATTAAGAAGGAAGACCAATGTGAAAATCATGAAAACGAAATGAAAGATATCTATGTATTTGAATTGAACTTTGATAAAAATAATTCAATTATTATTATTATAAGAAATATAAATGTGGAAATCATAGAAATTGAGTGAGAAGACATTAAATATCTGAATAAAACTCTAATAAAATTAATTCTTGTGTTATTGATAATGCAGTTGTTATGAAGCTGAAATGAATTTAATAAAAATAATCCAAATATTTGAATTGAACTCTCCTTTAAATAATTCGATTATTATTACCAGGTGGAATAATTATACAAATAGAAGAAGTTAAATAAAAGTATCTTTAATATTCGAATTGGACTCTCCTTTAAATAATTCGATTATTATTACCAGGTGGAATAATTATACAAATAGAAGAAGTTAAATAAAAGTATCTTTAATATTCGAATTGGACTCTCCTTTAAATAATTCGATTATTATTACCAGGTGGAATAATTATACAAATAGAAGAAGTTAAATAAAAGTATCTTTAATATTCGAATTGGACTCTCCTTTAAATAATTCGATTATTATTACCAGGTGAAATAATTATACAAATAGAAGAAGTTAAAGAAAAGTATCTTTAATATTCGAATTGGACTCTTATAAAAATGATTCGATTATTATTACCAGGTGGAATAATTATATAAATAGAAGAAGTTAAATAAAAGTATCTTTAATATTCGAATTGGACTCTGTTTTAAATAATTCGATTATTATTACCAGGTGGAATAATTATACAAATAGAAGAAGTTAAAGAAAAGTATCTTTAATATTCGAATTGGACTCTTCTTTAAATAATTCGATTATTATTACCAGGTAGAATAATTATACAAATAGAAGAAGTTAAAGAAAAGTATCTTTAATATTCGAATTGGACTCTGGTTTAAATAATTCGATTATTATTACCAGGTGGAATAATTATACAAATAGAAGAAGTTAAATAAAAGTATCTTTAATATTCGAATTGGACTCTGGTTTAAATAATTCGATTATTATTACCAGATGGAATAATTATACAAATAGAAGAAGTTAAATAAAAGTATCTTTACTATTCGAATTGGACTCTTCTTTAAATAATTCGATTATTATTACCAGGTGGAATAATTATACAAATAGAAGAAGTTAAATAAAAGTATCTTTAATATTCGAATTGGACTCTCCTTTAAATAATTCGATTATTATTTCCAGGTGGAATAATTATAAAAAATAGAAGAAGTTAAATAAAAGTATCTTTAATATTCGAATTGGACTCTGTTTTAAATAATTCGATTATTATTACCAGGTAGAATAATTATACAAATAGAAGAAGTTAAATAAAAGTATCTTTAATATTCGAACTGAATTCTTATAAAAATGATTCGGCCATTATTAGAATAAATAACACATGAAGAGATAGAAGACGTTGAGTAAAAGAGAATTAGTTATGTGAACTGAACTGTTATAAAAATTATTCAGTTATTATTAGCAAGAACAATAAATATGTGAAGAAAAATAATCAATTAAAAATCGCTCAGATATTCGAATTGAATTCTTATACAAATGATTCGTATCTTTTCGACACGACAGATAAACATGAACGTTGAAAATAATAATCGAAAATGACAGAGATAAATGAATAGAAATCTTATAAAACGGATTCATGTGATATTAGCAAGAAATATAAAAGTAAAAACAGAGAAGAGTGAATCATTGAAACTCTAATAGTTGTATAAAATTGTGCTAATAATTGTTCATCTATCGTAACTAATGAGAGTTAATCAGAAAATAGAAAACCTCAAATAATATATTACCATAATAGTTTCATAGAATTGTTTTCATATTCATTCATATGTTATTGCATTATGATCGCAGGTATAGTACACGTTACCGAGTAATTATTTATATTCATATATGTAAACATAATGTTTGTGACCATCGTGCTTAATACTCATCATTTTAACATTATAAATATTCTCGAACACCACCAATGAGTCGGTTAAACAATTGAATAGATATCTTATAACAAATATTCGTTCTAGATGCCTCATGACAAGAAATTTTTAAATATTGAAAAATGAGTCTAGGTAATTGAAATACTTGAATGATACATTCGTAAGAACAATTCAATTCTTATTTTGTATAAATATCAATGTATATATGTATCACAATTTAGTCAAGATAACTCCAATGATTGAATAATGTTTTTCTATATACTATTCACTTGTCGTTTTCTATGTTGACAAATATGAAAATATGGAAGATATATTATCAATGCACTGTAATAATTCAATAGAATTTTGGTAATAATCAGTTGGTTATTATCTGGTTTTAAGGAAATATGAAAATATGGAAGATTATATTAAATATACTGTAATAACTGAATAGGATTTTGGTGATAATCATTCATTTTCTATTTCTAACCTTGTGCAATGTTAAAGTGAAAAGATTTTAATAGAAGAACTACAATAGCTAAAAAGAATCTTTATAGTAAATGTTTACCTGCCGTGTCTAATATTGAGAAAACGAAGATGTAAATATTCAAATGAAGTAAATGTAATTAGAGAAAAAAGCTTTTCTTTCAATCATTCACCGCTCATTTTTAACGTCAACAAATAGCGAAAATAGGAATATTCAATTGCGATTGCTGCAATAATTGAATAGGATTTTCTTGATAATTATTCACTTGATATGTTTTTATATTAGCAAATATGAACATTTGAAGATCGAATCATGATAACTATAATAATTGAATAGGATTTTAGTGATAATTATTCACTTGATATGTTTTTATATTAGCAAATATGAACATTTGAAGATCGAATCATGATAACTATAATAATTGAATAGGATTTTAGTGATAGTTATTCACTTGATATGTTTTTATATCAGCAAATATGAACATTTGAAGATCGAATCATGATAACTATAATAATTGAATAGGATTTTGGTGATAATTATTCACTTGATATGTTTTTATATCAGCAAATGTGAACATTTGAAGATCGAATCATGATAACTGTAATAATTGAATAGGATTTTCTTGATAATTATTCACTTGATATGTTTTTATATCAGCAAATATGAAAATTTGAAGATCGCATAATAATACCTGTAATAAGTGAATAGGATTTTAGTGATAGTTATTCACTTGATACGTTTTTATAGTAGCAAATATGAAAATTTGAAGATCGCATAATAATACCTGTAATAAGTGAATAGGATTTTCCTGATAATTATTCACTTGATATGTTTTTATAGTAGCAAATATGAAAATGAGAAGATCTAAATATGGTAATTGTAATAATTGAATAGAATCTTTTTGTGAATCGTTCATTTACCATTCTGAATCTTATACAAAGTAAAAATGACAAGATTTTCAATAATGGAACTATAATTGTTATACAATTTTTTTTTATCTACTATTTATCTACCATTTAGAATCTTGGGTAATGGGAAAATGGGAAAATTCAGACAGAATAACTGTAGTTAGTGAAAAGACTTGTGATATTACTTATTCATTACTCATTTTTTGTGTTAACATAAGTGAAAACTCGAATATTTGATGAAGATAACTGTGATAACTGAGAAATAATTTGCTATATACTGTTAGTTAATAATTTTCTACGTTGATAAATACACAAATGTGAAAAATTGGTGAAATCTACCGTAATAATTGAATAGAACGTTGGTGATAATCATTCACTTAACTTTTCTTTAAGAATGAATCCGAAAACAAAAAAACTGAAATAAAAAAGACTCGGATAAGTGAATTCAATTGTACTGCTAGTTATTTCTTTATCATATTCACCTTCTGACAATATCAAGATAGAGAAATTTGGTTTAAACTCAACTAAGAAATTGAATAAAATGTTGGTCATTATGTTTCATTTACCATGTCATACAACTAAAAATGTAAGAGTTTACAAACTCTAATTCAAATCATAACAAAAGTTGAACAAAATTATGCTATAAATTATTCATTGTTTGTATATGTTGATAAGTATAAGTGTAAATCAAAGATATTAAGAGAAAGTATTTCAAATAGGTGAGTAATTCTCTGGTAACAATTATTCATTTCTTATTTCTATATCGACAAGAAATGTAGAAATGAAAGGTGTGTATCACAAGATAGTGAATGAGTGAATAAGAATGTGCTAATAATCGGTCGTTAGCTATTTGTAAATATAATAAATTGAAAAATGAAAGAGAATTTATTGAAGAATACTGAGATATTTGAACAGAACATTGTTAAGTATTTAGTTGTTGTTTATAATCATAGAAATTGTAACGATAAAAAATAAATTATAGAAGATTTGATAATAATTGAATGAGTATATGCTTTAGATTATTCGTTTCTATTTAAATTTGTATGTAAAATTTGAAGAAACAGATTGAATATAGAGCTAACGAAATAAATGAATGACATGTTTGCAGGATAACAATTCGCTTGTAATGACATTCTATATTTATATATCTATATTTCTACGTAATAATTCACAAGAAACGTCATATATGAATATTCATATAGTAATTATATACTTTAGTTGTGAAATATTGTAGATTATAATCAAGATAGTAGTATAAGATAGTGATAGAGAGAAATAAGTGAACAATCATGATTTTCAATTTCTTGTTTTCTTATAGAAAATAGTTTTAGTCATAACTATTTACAAGTCTTTTCGAAAAACGATCAACATAGTTGAATAGGAATTCTCAAGAATTATTTCGATACTATTTAGCTATGTATTGCTCCTATTATCAGCAAAGTCGTGTTTTTACAAACTCCAGTAAAGTGAACGAAATCGAATTGAATATGTTCAATTATGATAAATACGAATTGTAAATTTGATTTTAATTTATCAATTGTTTTCAATCTTAAAATATTTATATGCGCTAAGCAGAACAGTATCATTCATTTATTAGATGAATAGTTGATGATGTGATACTAAAACTTGACGATTAGACTGTGAGTTAATATATGTATGATTTATGTTAATGAATGAACAGTTACCATGTGATATTTCTGTTTACATATACTTTTAGGATTGTATGCTAAAACAACATAAAAAATGATTACAATAATAGTGTGGCCATATATCTTCTATGACAAGTTCAGTCATTTAGATAGATATAATTTGTATACTTATAGTCAAAAAATAGCTGAATATGTTTCAGCTAACATTTATTCATATTTCATCTGCAATTACATAGAACAGCTAATTCATTGTGCTAATTTCTGAAATGATATTGAAAATGGATGATACTTTTGATAAAATATTCTATGATAGTATCATTGTTGATTATGTTTAGACCATCTTATCTCTTCGATCAAAGTGAACATTATTGTTGAAGAACAGATCTGCACTAGATTAATACATTACTTTTGTTATAATTTAATTATATCTATTGATCAGTACTCATATTTTGTTAGATAAAACATACATGAACAGAGTCAATGATGAAATATTCGATATTCATGTGTTTATCAATAGTAATAGCTCATAGAATCCTTTTATTCGAAATCGAATGATATAAATGAGAAGATTTTCTGTTCGAGTATACAATTATCATTTGTTATAGATATTATTTTTACATATCAACATACTGAATCTATAAACCAAAAATAAATAAATATACTTATTGCACGTACTATACGTATTCTTGATGATACAAAATAGATTCTCGATAAAAATTATTTATTTAGAAATGAGACAAATAGAATAATGAACATTGGTTTGAACTTTTCATTTATTTTGTGATTTTCATACCTTCTATGAATTGTAATCATCTACTTTTGTGTTTTAACTATAATTGAAAATTTATTTAGTAATATTATTCAATAATTATATTTTCTTCACTCGCAATAACAAGTAACGGGTTTAGTTTTCTTAATCAATAAAATAGTTGAATATTTATTCAGTCAAAGTTCTTCATTTAACATTTGATTTATTTTTATAAAATAGATTTTCATTTCTTTTATTATATTCAACAATGAGCATGAATAGATATCTTCTAAATGTTGTTTCTTAGTTTCGTAATTCTTCTATTTCACATCAATACTATATATTTCATTATTAACTAATTCTATAGTTGAAGAAATAGATGGTTTGAAATATTCATATTTTATGTTAGATGCTTAAATTTTGATTTAAAACTCATATGTGTTTTTTTTGTTAATGCCATCATTGGATTTATGTTTGATCTTTTCCATTCAATTATTATGATGATCATCATAAGATTTCGTATTTGATGAATTTATTGATAGTTGAGGCACATAGATGAATTTAAACTTTTTGTGTACAATTCATTTTCTATTTTCTTGTTTGAGTTACTGATAAAATAAAACACCAATTGATATGATTATTAATATACTTGAATATCGATTTATAACAAATTCTATTCAACTTAATTATAATTTGATATTATTTATTTGTTTGTAAAGTTTGACCCAATAATTGTCATCATATTTGACTTAAACGCGGAATGCGACACTTCCAGATTTTCATTTTCTTAATAAATATTTCTAATGATGCAAGAGTAAAGATCATTTTTTAAATGAGTATGATATTAGAACAGTAATTTGCATTTTGATATTCGTAACTGACTCTATATCTGTATATTTTAGATGATTTGAGAAGTTAGATTTGTAATTATCAACATAGTTGAATATGATCACTTTGAGATCGATCAATATCTATAACATTTCTAAATGAATATCAAAGTTGTTGTTTTCATATTTTAGACAACGATATATTCGAATGTGAATATAGTTTGTTTTATCTATTATTTATAAAATCTTTTTTTCTTTATTAATTAGTATCTATATCAAAATGTAATCAATCACATAGTCGAATTAAAAGTTGTTTAATCTTGATTACTTTTTATATGAATTATGATAATTTTATAAATTTAACTTTCTTCTATCAATTTCAATTTGATATTCGAATAAAACTTTACTTCGCCTTAGTCATATGAAATGAAATCTCAAACTCTGTTGCCCGAAGATCATCTTAATCATACTATCAATGTAATACTTAACTAGAATATTGATTGATATTATTCATTTTCAATGATATTTATTATCGTCGCTTTTATAACAAAAGATTATTTATTTATAACCATTGAACTTGATCGCAGGGTCCAAATTTAGTCTTTTCTATTACTAAGTGATCATCAGTTTTCGTATAGAGTTCAGATTTTCTTTTGACTTATGACAAAATATTTGAACAGATCTCGCTAATATAAAATAATCTATTATGAATTCATAGATTTTCTTTAGACAAATATTTTTTTTATTATGTTTAAGAAAGAAATATTTGAATCGAACAATTGTCCAAAAATATTTCATTAATAATTTGATATTGAATTGTATTGAGAAAAGTGTATCGATATCGGAATGAACGAAATTATGGTATTTGATGATTCGCCGAGACCAGACAATACTTTATTTTATTCATTTCATATGGACAAGATCGAGTTAAAAAGATAAGAGGATGATTGCGTTCAAATGAACGAAATAATAATATATGATTATGCATGCTCAACAACCACCACCACAACCACAACTACTACTACCACTACAACAACAACAACCACAACTACTACTACCACTACAACAACAACAACCACAACTACTACTACCACTACAACAACAACAACCACAACTACTACTACCACTACAACAACAACAACCACAACTACTACTACCACTACAACAACAACAACCACAACTACTACTACCACTACAACAACAACAACCACAACTACTACTACCACTACAACAACAACAACCACAACTACTACTACCACTACAACAACAACAACAACAACAACCACGACGACTTCTACACCAACCACCACCACACCTTTACTCCATTCAATCCACACTGTAATTTATTGAGTGTACTATTAATATTGATATTTGATTTCGAGTTCGAATAATTGTTGAATGGCGTTTTCATAGATATACATTTCTAATTCAGTTATCAAACATATTGTTTGTTCAAAACAGTTCTTTTTCGATCATTATAATATTCGAAAGAAATAGTGGCGGCCGTCCGAGTAATTTTTTATTTTGTGATATTCGACTAATGAATAATCAAAACTGTTTTATTTACAAATCTCGAAGAAGTTGAACATTAGTTTGGTGAGCTTGATTCTTTTGTCGCATAGTGTTTTTCGAAACAATATAACAAATAAAATTTTTAAAAAGCTAAAAATAGTTGAATTATTTGTTGGTATTAATAGTTCATATTCACTCGCATATCAATTAGTATTGATATATCAGATGTTTCTGTCTGATATTGAAACGAATATCTGAACAAACGGTTGATTATTCATATTCAAAAATGATATATCGTCTTAATAAAATTGTTATAAAAAATCCTTCTTTTGTAAAGATGAAGTAAATTCGAATCGATAGATTAAAGGTATGTTTCATTTTTTAAATTCTTT
>Ga0209930_1004397_pt1 | contig 12634 bp, 10 predicted proteins | sample ThiBiot_500_biof_2_FD_183948 | JGI IMG/M metagenome (GOLD analysis project Ga0209930, IMG submission 183948) | Wastewater bioreactor microbial communities from Cape Town, South Africa - Thiocy_cont_500_biof (SPAdes) | ecosystem: Engineered > Bioreactor > Thiocyanate-remediating >... | reverse complement strand
TTGTCTAATGTTGAGGTGATTTTGCATCACTAATTTCAATTTTAATCTAAATGAGTGATATATTCGAACTCAGCGTAAAAAGTTGAATTGATTTGTACCTTTTTTCAATGTATCAGAGACCTTTTATTTTCTCCGTAAAATCCAGCCGTGGTCCCCCCACAGGGATGGGTCAAAAATCAAAATCCATCAAAATTATATTCTGAACATTGAGTATTACGTAAAAACGTCTCAATAGTTACTAACATGTAATGAAATTATTGATTTCGCAAATAAAACGAGTTTTCAAGGAGTTTTCATTTTTGACCCATCCATGTGGTCCTCCACGGCTAGATTTTAGGAAAAAAAAATAAAAGTTCTCTGATACATTGAAAAAGGGTACAAATCAATTCAACTTTTTACGCTGAGTTCGAATATATCACTCATTTAGATTAAAATTGAAATTAGTGATGCAAAATCACCTCAACATTAGACAAAAAAGTAGGTATATTGCCAATCTCGGGTGGTTTTTGATATTTTTAAATACCGAGACCAACCTGAAATTAAATGAAAAATATACCAGTTTGTAGCGTTTTGTTTGCTCTATCAAATGGTATATAAATGAACTGGGATCACGCAAAAAAGGTGCCAAAATACGTTAAAAGATTTGAAATAGTATGGAAAAAATCATGTTCGATACAAAGGTAATGCTATAGATGACCCTAATTTGTTTTGGGAAAAAATGGTCTATATATGAAAAGATGCAGAATTAAATGCTCTTTCTAATTATTGTTAATTGAGTTTTGAATCTTTTTAAAAAAAGTGTTCATTTTGATCAAACAGTGAACCAGTAGGAGTGACTCTGATACCATCTAAAATCTACATAATCTTTAGAGAGATTTTAACCCCAAACTGACCTTCAGTATGCATACTTATGCTTGAATTTACTTCACAAACACTTATTTAACATTCCCAAAAAGAGTGAACACTAAATTCGAAGTAAAACCGTAAGCGCCCATTTCACATAGCTTATGTCCCACCGTCCTTTATTCCTCAAGCAACTTATTCGAAAAATAAATCTTTTGACTCCGACATTAAAAATAAAATTGATCGTTATCGTTTACTTATTAACAAGGCTATTGAAGGTAATCAATTAACTATCTAATGTCTTTTTCTCCTCTAGCTATACCTCTCTTCTCGTGTGCACCCTCTCATATTTTGTCGTCACGTGATATTTTTTTGTCGAATGTCTGTTTCCTTTTCTTTGTCAAACTTTTCGCTTCTGTATGATATTCTTCAAGAATGCGAAAGCTGTATATCAATAGATCGTTGTTTTTCTTTATGGGAACAATATATTCCTATTGTAGATAACCAAGATTCTTTATCGTTAAATATTTTGACTTTTAATATTCGTAGTTTCGAATGTCGTTGGAATGAAGTTGTTTTAATGATTTCCTCTTATAGGCCAGATATTGTGATTCTTCTAGAAACAGGAAACATTCAGTCCTCTCGTTATCAGAGCATTTTTCCTAATTTTCAATTATTCTATCAAAAAGGTAAAAATAAAAATGGTGGTGTTCTTGTTTTAGTTCATACTTCTTTAAAAGTGTCTCGTTTTGCTTGTCCTATACCAAATGTTTGTTATTGATATTCTTGGCCAAGAACCTATTCGTATATGTGGTGTTTATGCGCCAGAAAGCAAGATCTGGACTTTCGATAGTTTATCTTCGTACATATCTCGCAGATGCGTTGTGTTTGGAGACTTTAATATTGATTTGTTTAATGATGGCTCTAAAGCTGAGGCATTTTTGGATAGGGCTGATTCTCTTTTTCTAGCTCCTTTTGTCCAGATATTCCAACCTCTTTAAGGTATAAGAGAACAATTGATTTTGCTCTTACTTCAGGTATCAATATCGGTGTTCAACCTATCGAAAATATGGCTTCTAGTGATCATTTACCTTTATTAACTTTTGTTCCATTCACATGTAAACGTTTAGGTTTTGATGAACTTATTCATTGGAATGTTTTTTTCTTTTTTTACTGAATATACATCCTCTTTTTGGGAAGAAAATTGGTATCTTGACGATTTTGACACAGCATATAACTCTTATACTCGATTTCTTTTCTTGTTGTCATGTAGGTGTACTACTGTTTTTCCTATAGCCAGATATCGGCCGTCAATTTCGCCAGAACTTCGTTCTCTTCTTTCTTACATTCGTGCACTTTCTTTTAGATTAAAGAGAAGTCATAATTGCGTTTTTCTTAAAAAAATATATGCTCTAAAGAAGTTTGCTAAATTAGAAATTAAAAGATTTTTTTCCCATCGTATACACAAAATGTTACAATATCGTAATTCTTCTTTACCTATTGCTTCAGAATTCTAGTCAAAATGTAAAAGTCATTTAAAATCTTCTTCTTCATCTATTTTCGCATTTATATCTCCTGATGGTTGCATAATTAGAGATTCGACTAGAATGTGTGATTTAGGTGCAGATTTCTATGAAAATCATTTTAAAAAATCTGTTATTTATCATCCTCATCCATATACTAATTCTATTGTTTCTGATTTTGATAAGGTCAATGAACTCATTCCATCTGTTACTCTTGATGAATTGTTTAAAGTTTTAGCAAACATAAAAAAGAAGAAATCTATGGATGCTCGAGGTTTAAATAACTTTATGTTTAATTACCTAAGTTTATCTGATTGGCCTTTACTTCTTAGATTAATTAACAAATCATTTGAATCAGCTGTCTTTCCTTCTTCTTGGAAAGAATCTCGTATGATTCTTATTGCAAAAAAAGATCCAATTTGTTTACCTTCTCTAACAAGACCGATTTCTCTCATAGATTCTTTTCTTAAAGTTTGCGAGAACCTTTTTCTTTCTCGTTTTCCAAACATTTTAGTTCAAAGAGTTTTACTTCCGGATATCCAATCTGGGTTTCGGGAGAAATTTCGTCTTCAAACACGTCTTCTTCTACTTTTAGGAGATTTATATAATTTGATTGCTAATAGTGCACCGGTATGTACGATTTTTATTGATTTCAAATCTGCGTTTGACATGCTCTGGCATAAAGACTGCATTGGTAAACTTACCGTTAGAAGACTTGGTATTCCTCTTAGTTATCTAAACTGGATCGAAAATTGGCTTAATGATAGAAAAGGTTTTATTGAAATCAACAATTGTCGTTCTCGTTGTTCTGCTATTGGCAAAGGCGGTCCACAGGGTAGTGTTCTAACACCTACTATATTTTTAGTTATCACTGCGACATGTATTCTTTCCTAGCTGGAGCGACGTCTCATATGTTTGCCGATGATATGGCTACTATTGTTTCAGGTCAAATTGGTATACGTTTTACTGATCAGTGTAGAGATCTTGAAAAGCGATTAAGTAAAATTCTTGATCAGTTAGAATTTTATTCAGTCTTAGCTGATCAACCTTTGAATTTTTCAAAAACAGAGGCTATGTTTAGTTGTCGTGCAATTACGAAACCAAAATTTAATTTAGTTTTTTCAAGTAATAACTCAACATTGAACTGAACGAATGATTATAAATATCTTGGTTATACTATTAGTAGTAAATTGGGCTGGAGCAAACTTATTCATATCACTAAAGCTAAGGTTAGGAGAAGCATCTCGTTAATTAAGTCTTTTAAGATTTTTGGTTGCTCTTCTCCTAAATTACGTTTGGCTTTATTTTACACGTTTGTTTTTCCGATTTTTCGTTGGATTTTTCCAATCTTTCCTCTTTTTACAAGTCTTCAACAGCGCAGTTTATCACATTTTTATTATGCATCTCTCCGTCGTCTACTTTCATGTCTTCATTTAAATAATATTCTTTTCTCTTTTTGTCTTGATTTTCCATCTTTAGAAGATCGTTGTTTTAATTATTGGACTAGATTTCTTCTTAGTTTATCTGATTCAATAGATGGTAATCTTTTCTTACGAGGGAACCATCTGAGGTGACACCTTCCGATCGGATCCATATTGTAGTTAATAGTAATACTCAATGAGTGGATATATACTCCGAAATGATTTCTGCCCAAACTCTGTTGTTGTTGAGATACTGTATTTTTAAAATATTTAGATAAAAATACCTGTGGTCCCCCTCAGGGTTTTCGGAAAATTTTATTTTCATATTTTGACTTGAAACTTCGTACAAAGATAGGTCTCAATGAGAGTAGTCTATTGTAAAAATGTTGGACATATCCGTTATTTCTATCCTAAGATATACCCATGGTAATGTGATATTAGTTAGGAAATCGGTTTCAATGGTCTTGTTTTCATTAAGAGCATTCAGTAAACCTACGATTTTTACAATAGACTACTCTCATTGAGACCTATCTTTGTACGAAGTTTCAAGTCAAAATATGAAAATAAAATTTTCCGAAAACCCTGAGGGGGACCACAGGTATTTTATCTAAATATTTTAAAAATACAGTATCTTAACAACAAGAGACTTTGGGCAGAAATCTTTTTAGGGTTTTTACTATCTCAATATACTCGACTAAATGAGATATAAACGAATGAAAACGGGAGGTGTCACCTCGGGTAGTTCCCTCGTTAGAACAAGCTATACATTCATCGCTTCGGAATTCTTGGTTAAATAAAGATTTTCGTATTAAGTGTTTACATCGAAATAAACGTTTGTTGCCATGCTCAAGTATTCTTGAATCTGTTATGTCATGGTTATCATCAGTTCCACGTAACTCCTCTGTTCTGGTGTTTGAAATCAACGATATTGAATTATTACAGCTTTTCCCTGAGACCTTTTTATTATCTTGTTTTTCTCTTCGTGTATTTCTATTTTTTGTTTTATTTATCACTTTCATTTATTTACTTTTTTCGTTTTCATTTTTTTTTATCTTGAACTCTTGTACTGTCAGGATCATCTCGATCACAGTTATTTGCTGAATAAAAAAAAAGTGATGAATTTACTTAAGTACGTATAATGAAATAAACGCAATAAACGAGATAGAAAAAAGAATGTAAAATGGTTACAATTAAGTGAACTGCATGGAAAAATATTATGAGGAAGAATCGAATAATTCGATAGATAAATGAACGAAATTTAGATAAGTTTTTCATCAATCAAACTTTATCAAAACATTTTTGAATGAATACGCTCTAGACAAGGGCGATTTTATCTGAAAATACTGATATTTCCGTACAAATAATTCAATTTTCTTAGAAAAAGTCTCAAATAGTCAAAGCGGATACAGTTGACAGCTCTGCCAATAGTCAACTGGTGAACAGATGTTCCTTTGACCTCTGTAGACACATAAGCCAGTAAGCAAACAATTTTTTTGTATGACTCTTCTCTGGGGGAAAGAGAATGAAGATAGCGAAGGAGAGCTAAATTTGGTACGTCATATTTGAACAATCTCTACGAGCTCTGAGGATTTCGAATAAATGGTGGCATACTTTTATCGATTTTTTCCAAGTATTCCTCAATTGATTTACTGTAGTAATGAGCTAAACCTATTGTTGAGTCGTTAGACGGAGAAACTTTTTTTATCATAAAATCTTTTTCTTTACATGAGACCCAATGAGGAACACGAAACTTGGCATGCCTGGGGTTAGCTATAACTTTCCCTATTCCTCTCATTTGACATACACGAGGATAAGATTCAAGTAGCGTTGCATTTGGTTTTAACATTTGCGTCTCTCCATACATTTGAGTAAATGAGACTTGGAGTGCACATATATTATCGTGCTCCATTTCAAGAAGAAGATCATTCAGGTTATCCACTCCTTTGTTCATTCTTTCGTGATAGAAATATTCATCTGTATCAAAATAGGCTATCCAGTCTGCATAAGCTGTATATTTTGTTATACATTCGTATGCACCTATGCGTTTCAACTTGTTTGTTAATAAGGTTGTTGTATTTTGATACCATGGCACATAGGTCAATACACCAGCAGTAATAAAAGGGGCCAATATATCAGTAAGATTATCATCAAATCCTACAGATATTCTATTGTTATCATACAGGACAAAATGAGAAAAGCCACTAATTAAATTTCGTAAAAGAAACTCAACTATGTGAGGATCGTTCCGAACAATGGTGCATATTATTGCTCGATATTGCAAGCCAAGTACGGAAGTAGCATTCGAGCGTATACTATTTATTATTGCCACCGTTTTTGTAAAATTATTATTAAATACCGACGAATGATTTTCTTCTACAATAACGTTTCTTTGGAAAATAATAATTCCCAATATTGTTATGAACACGAGTAGTATTATAACATATTTAATAGAAAACACAAAACTCCGATACCTCTTCAAACATATCTCACCAATACAGAGCTAGGACGCAAGTACAAGTACTTGTACTTTTTGTACTTTTCAAGTACAAAGTATTTGTACTTGTACTTGCTTGAATGTACTTGTACTTGTACTTGTACCTGTATAGAAGTACTTGTACCAGACGGCGCACAAGTACAAGTACACTAACTACAAGTACAAATATTTTTAATTACTAACATGGACTTGTATTTATACTTGTACTTGAGCGACCGCACTTGCACTTCTTTCAACTATAAAGTACTGCGATCCCAATAGTTAACATCCCCCATCACGCATGCACTGATAACAAAAATGAACAGGGATATCACCTACCTAAAAATGTTATCCAGATTACTTCATATACGTTGACGCAATACTTCTACACACTATTTCCAATAGTGATATTTCCTGAGCGCTGTCTTTTCTGTGCAATGGCCCCGATAGTAACGTACTCAATAACCTTTGAAGTGGTTCACATAGGAAAAAAATCAAGATAAGTAAATATTGGATTTCTCATTTGTCTTGCACATAGAATATTAGAAAGAAATTGATTAGAATGAACAAAAATATTTATTTTAAAAATGAAAAAAGGAAATGACAAAAACTAAATTTGAAAAGTATTTATCAAATGTCTTGATTAACTCGGAGGAAGACTAACGACTGGAAGAGCTCGTCACTCATTGATGTCCTTTTAGGTGACATGACGATTCCAGACTGACTAAAGACACGCTCAACTGGTGCAGATGTTGCTTGAACGGAGAAAACCTGTTTTACGACATTTACTAGTAAAGATGGGGGGCGAGTTTTCCAGAATGAAATAGAATTTATGCGACTCTCATCGTTAAGATAGGCGGTTAGTTCATCTGTCGGAGTAAGTTCTTTATCTGATGAAACGGGTCGTTCATTCTCTTCGTATTGAAAGAGCTTTCGTTTTTTCACATTTATATCAGGTTCAGCTATATTCTCGGTGCTGTTCAAGGATAAATGTTGTGAAGATGTTTGACCTACCTGTTGGTTTCGAGTACGTTCACATTGATCAAGTACTAGGTTTATCATTGCATGCTTTATTTTTGATTCCTTTGATACAGTATATTCCATCAAATAGAGCCAGCGAAATTTGAATTTAGGGTCCAGTAACGCGGCAACAAAGTATAAGGGGTCATTGAATGGGTCGTTATCAAGCACTGGTTGCAATGAGAGTCGCTTCACTATTCCAGCGAACCGAATATTGATTGACTCCTCCAATTGGGTTATCAACTTTTTCAATAATGATACTTTGCTTTTCATTTGTTTCAAATGGCTCAGTATATGCACAATTGCAGGCAGCACCATACTAACTGTAGCTGCAGTCTCAGACTGACAAACAGATGTTATCTCAGCGAAAGGCTCAAGCACAACAACAGCCTCCTCGAGTACACTGAAATCAGTATTATTAAAGCTAAGTGTGTCATCACCAAGCGCATTGCTAATATCTTGAACGATTTTCTTTCCCAATCGAAGGATTGACTGAATTAGCAAATATTCAGAACTCCATCGTGTTTTATTTGATCTATTGATCCGTTTTTCTACATCCTCCAATAGATCAGCAACCTTTGATGACTTCTGAGATTTTTTCGAAAGATTTTTGCACTTCGAAAAAGTTTTCGAGAGATATGGTATCTTATTCAATCCATCTCGAATTGCTAGCTGTAGACTGTGTGCGAAACAAGAGAGTCGCACGTTCGTCTCTTCCGATCCTTCTGATCTGTCAGCTAGGTCATCAATTGGATCAAGGAAAGTCCATTCGGATTCAGTATCAAATTCATCAATACTGTTCTGTTCTGTATAACTTTTAGAACTTTCACTAGATTGAGATAGAGGTTGAGAAAGAGGCACAGGCTGAGACTGATTTTCTGAATCACTCTCATCATTCACCATAATGCCGAAATCATATGCTTTGATCATATTAGATGCGTTATCTGTGATAATCCGATAGATTTTTCTACTAATTCCTAGCTCTTCTAAAATATCTTTTGTAACATTTCGAATATTTTCACTCGTATGTCGCCCTTTCAGTCGAATAAATTTCAACAAAACAGCATGTACTTTAAAGTCAACATCAATAAAATGCCCAGTGATTCCTAAGAACGCCTTTCCTCTTCGATCGCACCAAATATCACTAGTAACTGAAAGATGCTCGATTTCATTAAGCATTGCTTGGATTTTCCCTTTCACTGTCGTATGCAAGCATGGAATCACCTGAGCTTTAATGTAACGAGCTGAACATGGCTTCCATTTATGTGCCATCACATTCATGAACCTTCGAAAGCCACGGTGCTCTAGCATGGAAGGAGGCATATTACATCCGACTATTAAATTTGTGGCTATTGATTCATTGATCTTCGCATCATATGTAGTACTTTCATAGTCCATGTTCTCCTGTTCTTCGTCCTCTGAGACAATGGGTTCACATGCACGACTTTGCATGTATTCTTTCTTATGTCGCCGCTTCAAGTGTTTATGAAAATTTCCACTCGACCCCACTGTATCAGTATATTTGCCACTACAGTATTTGCATCGGCCCGTTACTTTACCATTCTTAGCCGCCTCAAAATCATAAAATCCTTTGAGGAACTCCATCACAAAGCAGGAAAGATAAGTTAACCGTCGTATGTAAGATAGCACTTATAGTTGTAGTAGTGAAGAGCAACTGTTCACAATTGTAAAAACAAATGAAATGAGCTAGAAGCACGAAACAGCTACTATATATACTATCCAGGAAGCCGTAACTGATTGGCTAGTCGGAATCGACCAATCAAATTCTTCTTCCTAAAACGTTCTTCGTAAACATTAAACTCAATATAATTTCAACATCGGAAGAACACGGCAAAAACACATATGACACCCTCAAGAAACCAACTTTTGATTTTTTTCCTATGTGAACCACTTCAAAGGTTATTGAGTACGTTACTATCGGGGTCAAAGGTTAGTCATATTATTGTCGAAAAATCTTCGATCGAGGTAGTATTCTCCTGGAAGAGATTCTTGTCCTGCAGTATAAAATATATTGTAATATGAATCGAGAAAATATTTTATGTAGTTTCTTGACGCTGGTTTAAGGAACTCTCATCGTGCTGCGTGGTAATTTTGCCGAGTTGGGGATCTCACTGGTTTTATTCGACTGAAATATGGGTAAACTACACTAAGCCATATAAATAGGTGTACTTGTATTCAAGTACATGTAGGATGAGAAGTACAAGTACAAGTACAAGTACATCTAAGCAAGTACAAGTATTTGTACTTGTACTTTGTGTACTTGTACTTGTTCTACCTCTGCACCAATATGATATATCTGTGTAATGCTCTGCATACTCAATATCGACAAAACTAACTGTTTCTCTCAATACGATGAAACGTGAGCTTCGTCAGAGATAGCTTCTTATGTAACCAAAAGCTATATTTTGTTGATTAAAATGAATAAGCAAAAAAAATATACACATTAGAAATGAAGACTCCCAAAGGGAAAAAAGCGCGACTCCTTTTACTTCAAAGTATTGGTGAAGTATCTCGGATGTATTTTGAAGTATCTTGAAGTATTCCTTTGACTCATCGAAGTTCCAAATACTTCAAGATACTTCCATAATACTTTCAAAAAGTTTCTAATTATTTCTGATCATGAAAGTGGAGAAGTATGAAAGTCGTGCATTTTTCTCCATTACACTCCAGTATCATAGATATACGTGCCCCTATTAAACGCTCTACTCAAGAGAGAGAACCTAGAGAGCCAAGGAAAAGAGTGATACAGGTACTGCGTACAAATAATACACATAGAGAGAAGACGAACATGCTACGACATGAACCAATACGAAACGTCGAGAGAAGAGATAGTAACTTTCAGTTTTTCATGACTCTCTATTCTTTTTCGTATAGAGAAAAGGCTTAGAAAACAATTGTTTGCTTGATTGCTTGTTTGTGTATTCGTGCATGTGAAAACAGCATTTCAATTAGTAAACATCTATTGCTGACTATAAACAATCAGAGGATAGTCAGACTGTATGCGACTAAAGCAGAGCTAGGACGCAAGTACAAGTACTTGTACTTTTTGTACTTGAAAAGTACAAAGTATTTGTACTTGTACTTGCTTGAATGTACTTGTACTTATACTTGTACTTGGATTAAAATACTTGTACTTGACCTTTTCCAGACGCCTGAAGTTGTCGTTCCTACAGATAGAACGTTTTCGTACGGTAGTTCCAAAATATTCTCATAACAGAACAAAAGTGTTCCTTTTTCGGAATATTTTTCACTTAAGCGAGCAAAATTGTTCTGTTTTTGGGAAAGTATAACTATAATTGGGTACTCTTTGTTGTATGGTCGGATTCTTGTCTAGCAATTGGATAAAAGTTTTAAGTTTATGAGAATATAAACTCTTATTACGTAGACAGATTCAAGTACAAGTATTTCAAGCCAAGTACAAGTATAAGTACAAGTATATTCAAGCAAGTACAAGTATATGTACTTGTACTTTGTGTACTTGTACTTGTCCTACCCCTGGACTAAAGTTAGGCAATCTAAGTCTTACGTTAATTTTATTAATTACTTATTTATTAATCATTACTGATTAAGAGTGTTTTGCATAAAATGCACGTAACGTTCATCGAGAGTGGAGTCACTTGGTCCATGACTGAATGTATTACTGTCAGAGTATATAAAAGTTTGAATTAAAAACTATTCGCGACGTAACATGATTTCATTCTAGATTGAGTTTGTGAGTATTGAAAATCATCGGAAGTATAAACTTGATAGCGTTTCAGCATACTTAAGATGGGCGGCTTCTCGTCAATCGTTGGCATCCCTACGGTCCGCCATATTTTCTCAGCTCAACCATATGTACTTATCAAATAGCTGGATCTAAATGATTATAGATATCTGAGCTGGACGTAGGGACGTGCAGTGACAGTGTAAAAACTGAAAAACTGACGTAGTGAACAATACATGGTTCAAAATTTTCAAAATTCAACAGCATATTCAGATTCTTCACACTTGATTTCATTTAATTAAACTTTATAAAAACGTCAGTTTTCAGAAATATGTACTTTCGAGTAAAGAATATTCACTTCAGAGTTTTGAATATCTAATTATCAATTCAGACTCTCCAACGTCGATTATCCAAGCTCCGATCAAGTTTCAACCATCATTGATGGTCTGTTAGATGCTATTAAAACCAATTTTTCTTTGACCTTTCACTCCCATCTGTACCCAAATTTGGGCTCTCCGACATCGATTACCGATATGCCTTTTTGATCTCCTCATTTACAGGAATCCAATCGTCGGTAATACAGCGTAAAAACCGTATCTTCCTGCAGTGTTCACCGACCCATCATTCATCAATGTTACCGTTCTGTCTCTACTTAGGCTGACAGTTACAGAAAAGTATAGTGCTAGTCGGGTTTTATCAAATTTTATGCTTTGTTTCTCGATTTCACACTAAGAAACAAATACATGGGATTCACGTCAATTAGTTGACCTCCTGATGGATGCGTTAAGGTGAATTTAAGATCGATTTGAAATACATTCCCAAACAGAGAAATCCAGAGAGAAACAGTGAAATACGCGTTAAAATTTTAACGAAAACAAAATTAGGAAAACCCAAGGGAAATAAAGCGCGACTTCCATACTTCTCAACTCCCATGATACTTCAAGATACTTTGAAGTAAAAGAAGTCTCACTTTTCTCCCTTAAGATAAACCGCACATTTTATGATTTTATTTTCTGCGTTTTCTCCACCGTACCCGCGAGAACAAAAGACTAATCAGGACCATCAGGTCAGTACTTAGAACTAGAATTAGAGCTGCAGTAACTGCTTGCAACACATGTGTCTAGTCCGGACTAGTCTCTAGAAATATACGGAATGCAGAAGGTTATAATCAAACATACATACTATGTATTACTTATGGATCGTTTAGCGAATTGAGCCATACGGTCTGATAACTATCCTTCTACATATATATATATAAGTTTCTCCACGTAAGCTACGCCCGATTTCCAATAGACGTGCTCAATTTTATATATATAACAAGTAGCGCTCATCTCAGGGATTCGCAGACCCTTTTCTGAAAGAGATTTACTACAAGACAGATATATAGTATTATTGATATTAAGTGTTCTCTTGATCAACAAAAAGGCCACTCACGACTCGAGGCGCTAAACATTACATAAAACATAACAAATAAATTGCTCTTCTTCTGTGGAGATATTTCAATATAGAATTTTAGAAAATATAAACTCCATAACCATAATGAATTATGCATCTCATTAAAGAAATAGAGCTAATTAATTTTTATGGGGATTAGTATATTCGATTAACAGTCATTTCATTCATTCAGTCA
>Ga0209930_1004395_pt1 | contig 12637 bp, 13 predicted proteins | sample ThiBiot_500_biof_2_FD_183948 | JGI IMG/M metagenome (GOLD analysis project Ga0209930, IMG submission 183948) | Wastewater bioreactor microbial communities from Cape Town, South Africa - Thiocy_cont_500_biof (SPAdes) | ecosystem: Engineered > Bioreactor > Thiocyanate-remediating >... | reverse complement strand
CCGTCTCCATCGTGCGCGCCTATCTGCCTGAAAACATCCAGCTCGAATCCGCCCGCATCGAAAACGGCAAGGTGGTGATGGAAAAGCCGGCCATTTCCGGCCGCAACGCCGACGGCATCAATTATTCCATGCTCGCCGAGCGGGCGCTGCAGGATATCCGCGATCCCAACATGATCACGCTCGAGACCATCAAGGCGGCGGTGCCGGTCAGCGACAAGGTGATCGCCCGCGTCGACGCCTCGGAAGGCATCTACGATCGCGCCAGCGACAAGCTCAACATGACCCGGCCGTTCACCGTGACGCTGAACACCGGGCTGGAGGCAAAGTTCCAGTCGGCCTTCCTCGACATCAAGTCCGGGCAGATGAGCACGGACGAACCGGTTTCCATCGCGTCGGACCAGGCTTCCATTCTTGCGCAGACACTCAAGATGACGGATAAGGGACGCACCATTACTTTCGAAGGCAACGTGCGGATGAACATCACGCCGGCGCAGCTTCGCAACAAGGCTCAATGAGAACAGCACCCGATGTCAGCACCTCGCCCTTTTTTCCGCCTGTCCGCCGCTGCTCTTCTCGCGGCCGGCACGCTTTCCGGCCCGGTCGCGTTCGCCCAGTCGACCACCACCGGCAGCATGAACAATCTCAAGCTCTCCAATGACCAGCCTATCCAGATCGAAAGCGACAAGCTGGAGATCAAGGAGCAGGAAAGCGTCGCCTATTTCACCGGCAACGTGAAAGTGGTCCAGGGCGCGACGACCATGCAGGCGGGCAATATGACCGTCTATTACAAAAAGAAGGGCGACGACAAAAGCTCGGTCGCCAGCGGCAATGCCGACATCGACCGCATCCTCGTCGACAAAAAGGTGTTCCTGAGCTCCGGCGAGCAGCAGGCGACGGCGGATGCCGGCACCTTCGACATGGCCTCGCAGACCTTCACGCTGACCGGCAAGCGGGTGGTGCTGTCGGAAGGCGCCAACGTCTTCACCGGCTGCAAGCTCACCGTGCTGATGGCCACCGGCAAGGCGACGCTGGAAAGCTGCGGACAGCGCGTGCAGATCCAGCTCGACCCGAAGTCCCAGAAGAAGAACTGAACGCCGGGCGCCCGTGAAGATCCCCTTTCTTACCCAGAATGGCGCACCCGCCAACGCCCCCCAGGCGGTGGAACCGGGCGCGGACAAATCCCGCTATGAAGGCACGCTGATCGCGCGTGGCCTGACCAAGACCTATGGCACGCGCCGCGTCGTCAACGGCGCCTCGCTGGTGGTACGCCGTGGCGAGGCCGTCGGCCTGCTGGGGCCGAACGGCGCCGGCAAGACGACCTGCTTCTACATGATCACCGGGCTGGTACCGGTCGACGAGGGCTCGATCGAGATCAACGGCAATGTCGTCACCGGCCTGCCGATGTATCGTCGCGCCCGGCTTGGCGTCGGTTACCTGCCGCAGGAAGCCTCGATCTTTCGCGGGCTGACGGTCGAGGAAAACATCCGTGCCGTGCTCGAAATCCACGACAAGAACGTCAAGCGCCGCGAACAGAAGCTCGATTCGCTCTTGGAGGAGTTCCACATCGACCGGCTGCGCAAGTCGATGGCGGTGGCGCTGTCGGGGGGCGAGCGGCGACGCCTGGAAATCGCCCGGGCGCTCGCCACCGACCCGACCTTCATGCTGCTCGACGAACCCTTTGCCGGCGTCGATCCGATCTCGGTCTCCGATATCCAGAACCTGGTGCGGCATCTCACGGCGCGCGGCATCGGCGTGCTGATCACCGACCATAACGTGCGCGAAACGCTTGGCCTGATCGACCGCGCCTATATCATCCATGCCGGCGAAGTGCTGACCCACGGGCGGGCGAACGACATCGTCAACAATCCGGAGGTGCGCCGCCTCTATCTCGGCGACAAGTTCAGCCTGTAAGGTGCGTTCCAGGGCCGGACGGATGGAAATTCGTTCGGCCGCCCTCCTCGCCCGGCTTGACCAAACCTCTCAAAAAAGCAATTTTTGGGCCAGTTCAGGTTCAAGTCTTCGCCACGCATGCCGGGCCGGATGGTTTCCGGCGGGTCGAAGGGAGTTTCGCGTCCGCCATGGCATTGTCGGCCAGTCTTTTTTTGCGCCAGAGCCAGTCTCTGGTGATGACGCCGCAACTGATGCAGTCGATCCAGCTGCTTCAGATGACGCATTTCGAGCTGACGCAATTCATCGCCCAGGAAGTCGAGAAGAACCCGTTGCTCGAATTTTCGGCAGGCGACGGCACGCCCGGCACCCATGGCGCCGACGAGGCCGACATGGCCTTCGGCGCCGAGGAACCGGGAGCCGGCGCGCCGGAGCCGGCCGCCCGCGACCTCTCGGCCGACTGGTACGAGAGCGAGAACACCGGCGCCGCCGACCGGTTGAGCAACCAGCTCGACACCAATTTCGAGGCCGGCCTTTCCGACGAGGCGATGCCCACGCGCGCCGATGCGCCTGAGCTTCTCAGCCAATGGAAATCCATGCCGGGCAGCGCGGGCGGCGAGAGCTACGATCTCGACGACTTCGTCGCCGGCCGCACGACGCTGCGCGAGCATCTCGAGGGGCAGGTCGTGTTGGCGCTGCCTTTGCCGGCCGACCGACTGACCGCACAGGTGCTGATCGACCATCTCGACGAGGCCGGCTACCTGCAGGCCGATATCGGCGAGATCGCCGCGCGGCTCGGCCGGGCCGCCTGCGAGGTGGATACGGTGCTGGAGACGCTGCAAGGCCTTGATCCGCCCGGCATCTTCGCCCGCTCGCTCAGCGAATGCCTGGCGATCCAGCTGCGGCAGAAGGACCGTTTCGACCCGGCGATGGCGGCGCTGATCGGCAATCTCGACCTCCTGGCGCGGCGCGATTTTCCGACGCTGAAGAAGCTGTGCGGCGTCGATGAGGAAGACCTCCTCGACATGCTTGCCGAAATCCGCAAGCTCAACCCCAAGCCGGGCAGCGGCTTCGACGAGGCGCCGAGCGAGGCGATCGTGCCGGACGTGGTGGTGCGCCCCTCGCCCAGCGGCGGCTGGGCCGTCGAGCTGAACCCCGACACGCTACCGCGCGTGCTGGTCAACCAGTCCTACTACGCCGAGGTCAGCCGCCACAAACACCGGCCGGGTGAAGACCAGGCCTTCCTCTCCGAATGTCTGCAGACCGCCAACTGGCTGACGCGCAGCCTCGACCAGCGGGCGAAGACCATCGTCAAGGTGGCGAGCGAAATCGTGCGCCAGCAGGACGCCTTCCTCGTCCACGGCGTCGATCATCTCAGGCCGCTCAACCTGAAGACGGTGGCGGAGGCGATCAAGATGCACGAATCGACCGTCAGCCGCGTCACCTCCAACAAATACATGCTGACGCCGCGCGGGCTGTTCGAACTCAAATATTTCTTCACCGTCTCCATCGGGTCCGCCGAGGGCGGCGAGAGCCATTCGGCGGAGGCGGTGCGCCACCGCATCCGCGCCATGATCGCCCAGGAGGCGGCCGATGCGGTGCTTTCCGACGACGATATCGTCGACAGCCTGAAAGCGGCCGGTGTCGATCTGGCGCGCCGCACGGTCGCCAAATATCGCGAGGCGATGAACATTCCCTCCTCCGTGCAGCGGCGGCGGGAGAAACGGGCGCTGTCCAAGGCCGGCCAAGGCTGAAGCCCCGGATGGTTGAAACCTCAAAAAACCGTTAACGGGCTTGACTCCGCCCCTCACCGCGGATAGAAGCCCGCCGCACATCGACAGGATGGATTTTGGACCGATAAGCCCCCCGCTCGAAGGGCACGCACTCTCTTTAGGATGTTCGCCGCGCGAAATGCTTGGATGAAACAGGGCCTTGGCGTAGACTGGTACTCGCAAATCACTACAAGAAGGAAAATTCCATGAGTGTCCGTGTATCCGGGAAACATATGGAGATTGGCGAAGCGTTCCGTCAGCGGATCGAAGGCCACATCGGGGAGGCAGTGACCAAGTATTTCGACGGGGGATATTCGAGCCTGGTCACGGTTGAAAAGTCCGGTTCGCGTTTTTCTGCAGATTGCAAGATTCACCTGGACAGCGGGGTGAACCTGCATGCCACGGGAGATGCAAACGATCCGCAAGCGGCATTCGATGGAGCGGCCGAGCGTATCGAAAAGCGCCTGCGCCGTTACAAGAGGAAACTGAAGGACCATCACAACGGCGCAAACGGCAATGGTTCCGTCGCCTATACCGTGATGGATGCCGTCCCTGAAGAAGACGAAGAGATCGCCGAGGATTTCGCACCGACCATCGTCGCCGAAAGCAGCAGACCGCTGCAGGTGATGTCGGTGGCGAGCGCGGTGATGGCTCTCGATATGACCGATGAGCCGGTCTTTCTGTTCCGCAGCCCCGGCCAGGAACAGTTGAACATCGTCTACCGTCGTCGCGACGGCAATATCGGCTGGATCGATGCGGCCAGCATCAAGGGCTGAAAGGTGAGAACGGCGCGCCGGGCAGACACACGCCCGGCGCGCCGGCCTTCTGCCGGCTACTGAAGGAAAAGACAAAAATGGCATTGGCAGACCTGCTGCAGCAAGATGCGATCATCCCTGCCCTGAAGGTGAATTCCAAGAAACAGCTTCTTCAGGAACTGGCCGCGAAAGCCTCCAAGCAACTGGGGCTGCCGGAGCGGGAAATCTTCGACGTCATCCTCCAGCGCGAGCGGCTCGGCTCCACCGGCGTCGGCAACGGCATCGCCATCCCGCATGGCAAGCTTGCGCGCCTGCCGGCCATCACCGGCCTGTTCGCGCGGCTCGATTCGCCGATCGATTTCGAAGCGCTGGACGACCAGCCGGTCGATCTCGTTTTCCTGCTTCTGGCGCCCGAAGGCGCCGGCGCCGACCATCTCAAGGCGCTGTCGCGCATCGCCCGCGTGCTGCGCGACCAGGATCTGGTCAGCAAGCTGCGCGCGACCGATTCCGCCTCGGCCATCTATGCCTTCCTGAACCAGGAAGAAGCCTCCAACGCCGCCTGAGGCGTTGTCGCCAACAACTCCCAAAGAAAAAGCGCTTTCGCGGAGACCGTGAAAGCGCTTTTTTCGTCTCTGGACATTCAGGACGCGATCAGACGTCCTTTTCGTTCTCGGCTGGGGCTTCCGTCTTGGCGCCACCCTTGGCGACGCCGACCATGGCCGGACGCAGGACGCGATCGCCGATCGAATAACCGGCCTGCACGACCTGCACGACGGTGTTGTTCGGCACGGCGGGGTTGGGGATCTCGAACATCGCCTGATGGAAGTTGGGGTCGAACTTCTGGCCTTCGGCATCGATCTGGCGCACGCCGTGGCGCTCCAGCGTCGACAGCATCAGGCGTTCGGTCATTTCCACGCCTTCGATCAGCGCGGTGAGACCGGCTTCGGCGCCGGCGCGCTGCTCCGCGGTGACCGAATCCAGCGCGCGGCGCAGGTTGTCGGAAACCGCCAGCATATCGCGCGCAAAACCGGTGACGGCATAGGCCTTGGCGTCCTTGACGTCGCGCTCGGTGCGGCGGCGCAGATTGTCCATCTCGGCGGCAAGGCGCAGAAACTTGTCACGCAGGTCGGCGTTCTCGGCCTTGAGCGTTTCCACCGGATCGACCGCGGCGACGTCCGCCTCGTTTACGGCCGCGGTCTCGGCAGCGGCTTTGTCCGCAGCTTCGGCTCCGCTCGTCGTGTTCTCGTCGGTCATGATGTATCTCCAGATCGATGATTGAATTTTGAGCCCGATATCGAGGTTCGAAGGGAAAAAATCAAGGGTCGGAGCGTTTTCACGACACGCCGAACCGGTTTTCCGCCCTAAAGCGCGTCGCAATCTTTCGGATTCGCTCTTCGCGCTTTGCGTTTGTTATTCGCATGTCGTTCTCGCAAATCCACCGCGCACTTTTGCGCCACCTGCTCTAGGGACGCTGCCGCGACAGCCGCCCCATGATCTGCGCGGTATAATCGACCATCGGCACGATGCGCGCATAATTCAGCCGTGTCGGCCCGATGACGCCGACGGCGCCGACGATGCGGTCGTCCTCGTCGCGATAGGGCGCGACGATCAGCGACGAACCCGACAGCGAGAACAGCTTGTTTTCCGAGCCGATGAAGATACGCACGCCCGAGCCGGTCTCGGCGAGGTTCAGGAGTTCGATCAGACTGTCCTTCTTTTCGAGGTCGTCGAACAGCAGCCGCAGGCGGTCGACATCCTCGGCGCCGGCCAGCCCTTCGAGCAGGTTTGCCCGGCCGCGCACGATAAGCCGCGCCGGCATATCCTCGTCGCTGCCGCCCGACCAGACCGCCAGCCCGCGCTCGACCAGATCCTGCGACAGCGCATCCAGCTCGTTCGACACCGCGATCCTGAGCTTCTGCAACTGGCCGCGCAGCTCCGGCAGCGTATGGCCGATCATATGGGCATTGAGGAAATTCGCCGCCTCCGTCAGCTGCGATGAGGTGATGCCGGCCGGCAGGTCGATGATGCGGTTTTCCACCTGGTCGTGCTCGCCGACCAGCACGACCAGCGCCTTGGTCGGTTCCAGGCGGATAAACTCGACATGCTTGAGCAGCGGATCGGATTTCGCGGTGATGACCAGGCCGGCGCCGCGCGACATGCCGGACAGCACCCGGCTCGCCTCGGTCATCAGGCTTTCAACCGGCTTGTCGCGCTGCGGAAGCCCGATCTGGCGCTCCATCGTCTGACGCTCCTCGGCCGAGAGGTCGCCGACCTGCATGAAGGCATCGACGAAAAAGCGCAGCCCCATCTGCGTCGGCAGGCGGCCGGCGCTGACATGCGGCGAATAGATAAGGCCGAGCTCTTCCAGGTCGCCCATGACGTTGCGCACCGAGGCTGGCGACAGCGACATCGGCAGCAGCCGCGACAGGTTGCGCGAGCCGAGCGGCTCGCCATTGTCGATATAGCCCTCGACGATCCGCCGAAAGACTTCCCTGGAGCGCTCGTCCAGCGCTGCAATCGCGTCCTGTCCAGGCGGCTTGCGTAATGGCATCGTGGTCTGCGGTCACCCAATTGTTGCGTTCCTGCCAAATATAGTCATGTCGCGGCCGATATCAAAAGGGAATATGCGGGAAAGCGTCTTGCGTCCCACCGCCTTTTCCTTTGCAAATCATGGCCGCCGGCCTTAGAAGGCGTCATGTAACGGCAGGAGTTTCGAATGCGGCCCTCAGGCAGAAAAACAGACCAGATGCGCAAGGTTTCCTTCGAGCGCGGCTTTTCCAAACATGCCGAGGGTTCCTGCCTCGTCAAGTTCGGCGATACGCATGTGCTGGTGACCGCCAGCCTTGAGGACAAGACGCCGCCATGGCTGCGCAACAGCGGCAAGGGCTGGGTGACCGCCGAATACGGCATGCTGCCGCGCGCCACTGGCGAGCGCACCCGCCGCGAGGCCGCCACCGGCAAGCAAGGCGGCCGCACGCAGGAAATCCAGCGCCTCATCGGCCGCTCGCTGCGCGCCGTCGTCGACCTCGAGGCGCTCGGCGAACGCCAGATCACCATCGACTGCGACGTTCTGCAGGCCGACGGCGGCACCCGCACCGCCTCGATCACCGGCGGCTGGGTGGCACTTCACGATTGCCTGAAGTGGATGGAAAGCCGCAACATGGTCAAGGTCGAGCGCGTGCTCAAGGATCACATCGCGGCGATCTCCTGCGGCATCTTCGCCAACCAGCCGGTGATCGACCTCGATTATCTCGAAGACAGCGCCGCCGAGACCGACGCCAATTTCGTCATGACCGGCACCGGCGGCATCGTCGAGATCCAGGGCACGGCCGAAGGCAAGCCTTTCTCCGAACAGGAATTCGCAAGCCTGATGCAGCTTGCCCGCGCCGGCATCGGCGAGCTGGTGACGCTGCAGAAGCAGGCAATCGCCTGAGGACCATGAAACCATGAGCGCCGCCGCCGTCGAGGGCATTCTGGAAACCGCGCTTTATGCGCGCGCCCTCGACGCGGCCGAGCGCTTCTACCATGATATCCTCGGCCTCAACATCATCACCCGGGTCAAGGACCGGCACGTCTTCTTCCGCTGCGGGGCAGGCGTGCTGCTGGTCTTCAATCCGGATGAGACGGTGAAACCGGCCGCGCCCGGCGCGCTGCCGGTGCCTGCCCACGGAACGACCGGCGCCGGCCATGCCTGCTTCCGCCTGGCGCGGGAAAAATTTGACGGCGTGATCACGCGGCTGACCGCAGCCGGCATCGCCATCGAAGCCGATTTCGAATGGCCGATGGGCGGCCGCTCGATCTATTTCCGCGATCCGGCCGGCAACAGCCTCGAATGTGCCGAGCCCCGCATCTGGGGCATCGAATAGGACTTTTGGACATGCGCAAGCTCGATACCCGCACCATCGTCGTCGCCAGCCACAATGCCGGCAAGATCCGCGAGATCGCCGATCTGATCGGCCCCTTCGGCTTTTCGGCGAAATCGGCGGCCGACCTGAACTTCGAGGAGCCGGACGAAACCGGCACCACCTTCGAGGAAAACGCCGCGATCAAGGCGCTGGCCTCGGCGAAAGCCTCCGGCCTGCCGGCGTTGTCGGACGATTCCGGGCTGGTCATCGATGCGCTGGATGGAGCCCCCGGCGTCTACACCGCCAACTGGGCCGAGCGCGAGGATGGAAGCCGCGATTTCGCCTGGGCCATGGAAAAGGTCGAAAAGGCTCTGGAGGAAAAGGGCACCATGGCGCGGGAGCAGCGCACTGCCCGCTTCGTCAGCGTGCTCTGCCTCGCCTGGCCGGACGGGCATACCGAGCTGTTCCGCGGCGAGGTCGAGGGCCATGTGGTCTGGCCGCCGCGGGGCACGCAAGGGTTCGGCTACGACCCGGTCTTCCAGCCGGAAGGCTATGCCGAAACCTTCGGCGAGATGAGCGCCGAGCAGAAGCATGGCTGGAAGCCGGGCGATGCGCAGGCCCTGTCGCACCGGGCTCGTGCCTTCAAGCTGTTTGTCGAGACCTGCCTTGACGCCTGATCTTCCCAATATCGGCCAAAGCCCGCTGCTGCCGGATACCGGCGAGCCGGGTTTTGGCGTTTATGTGCATTGGCCGTTCTGCGCGGCCAAATGCCCCTATTGCGATTTCAACAGCCATGTCCGCCACCAGCCGGTCGACCAGGAACGCTTTGCCGCCGCTTTCCTCAAGGAAACGGAATGGATGCGCCGCCTCAGCGGCCCGAAGACGGTCACCAGCATCTTCCTCGGCGGCGGCACGCCGTCGCTGATGGAGCCGGCGACGGTCGAGACTATCCTCAACGGCATCGCCCGCCACTGGCATGTGCCGGATGGTATCGAGATCACCATGGAGGCCAATCCCTCCAGCGTCGAGGCGACGCGGTTTCGCGGTTACCGGGCTGCCGGCGTCAACCGCGTTTCGCTCGGGGTGCAGGCGCTCAACGATACGGATCTCAAATTCCTCGGCCGGTTGCATGACGTCGCCGATGCGCTGAAGGCCATTGGTCTGGCGCGCGACATCTTTCCGCGCATGTCCTTCGACCTGATCTATGCAAGGCCGCACCAGACGGTGGAGGCCTGGGAGAAGGAGTTGCGGCAGGCAATTTCCTACGCCGTCGACCACCTATCGCTCTACCAGTTGACCATCGAGGAAGACACGCCCTTCTTCAACCTGCACAAGGCCGGCAAGTTCATCGTGCCGGATGGCGACCAGTCCGCCCTGCTCTACGAGGCGACGCAGGAGATCACCGCCTCGGAGGGACTGCCGGCCTATGAGGTCTCGAACCATGCGAAGCCGGGCGCCGAAAGCCGCCACAACCTCACCTATTGGCGCTATGGCGATTATGCCGGCATCGGGCCTGGCGCGCATGGACGGCTGACGCGCGGATCGGAAAAGCTGGCGACCGCCACCATGCGCCGGCCGGAAGGCTGGCTGGATCTCGTGGAAAAGCACGGCCACGGCATTGTCGACGAGGAACGCCTGAGCCGCGACGAGCAGGCCGACGAGTTGCTGCTGATGGGGCTGAGATTGCGCGAGGGCGTCGATCTCGCCCGCTGGCAGCAATTGTCCGGGCGCGATCCCGATCCCGACCGCGAACAGGCGCTGCTGGAACATGGTTTCATCGAGCGGCTCGGCAATTCACGGCTGCGCTGCACGCCCCAGGGCATGTTGATCCTCGACGCTGTCGTTGCCGATCTCGCCTGCTGAGTTTCTTGCCGCTTACGAAATCGTCCTGAAAACAAACGCAAAAAGCCCGCCTCCCCTCTCGGAAAGGCGGGCTTTTTCGCGTTTGTCCGGTTACTCGTTGATCAGCCGCTTGAGCAGTTCGATCTCATGGCTGAGTTTTGTGTCGCCGGAAATGAGATCCTCGATCTTGCGCACGGCATGCAGCACGGTCGTATGATCGCGCCCGCCAAAACGACGGCCGATTTCCGGGAAGGAGCGCGGCGTCAGCGTCTTCGACAGATACATGGCGATCTGGCGCGGCTTGACGATGACACGGGTGCGACGGTTGGAGACCAGCTCCTGGCGCGAGACGTTGTAGTGGCGGGCGACGACGCGCTGGATATCCTCAATGCGCACGCGCTTCGGCTCGGAGCCGACCAGATGCGCCAGCAATTCGTCCACCCGCTCCATCGACAGGTTCGGCTCGAAGGAGCGACGGAAGATCAGCTGGTTGAAGGCGCCTTCCAGTTCGCGGCCGCTGGCGGTGACGGTGCGCGCCACATGCGTCATGATCTCCTCGGAGATATCGACGGACGGGTCGTCCTGGCGCAGCACGGTGAGGCGCTGGCGCAGCATTTCCAGGCGCATATCGAAGTCCGGCGCGTCGAGTTCGATGGCGACGCCGCCCTGCAGGCGCGAACGCACCCGGGGATCGAGCGATTCCAGTTCCCAGGGGGCGCGGTCGGCGGCCACCACCACCTGCTTGGCGCTATCGAGCAACATGTTGAGAAGATGGCAGAATTCGTGCTGGATCATCTTGCCCTGCAGGAACTGCATGTCGTCGATGATCAGAAGGTCGATGTTGCGCAGCGAATCCTTCAGCGTCAGCGCGTCGTTGTCGCGGATGGCGGTGGCGAAACGCCACATGAAATATTCGGCCGTCAGATAGACGACGCGCGGCGTGCGCTGGCTCTGGATCGCCGCATTGGCGACGGCCTGCAGCAAGTGCGTCTTGCCCAGTCCCACCGTCGAATGGATGAACAGCGGATTGAAGCGCACCGCGCCCGGGCCGGCTTCCGCAATCGTCTTGGCGGCGGCGAGCGCCACGCGGTTCGACGAGCCCTCGACGAAGGTCGCGAAGGTGTAGCGGGAATCGAGCGGCGAGCCGAACAGCGGACTGTTGCGGGCGCTGCGGCACGCTGGCCGAAACGGCCTGGCCGACCGATTGCGGCGCGCTGCGGCGCAAGGGCGTCACAGCCTGCGGCGCGGGCGGATCGCCGGCCGGCGTTGCTTCCTCGGCGGCGGCCGGGCGGACGCTGCGGGTCGCGGTGCGGACCAGAATTTCCACCTTGAGGATCTCTGCGTCTTCCGCCTGGAAGATGCCGGTGATCAGGTCGATATAGCGGTTGTTGATCCAGGATTTGAGGAACGTCGTCGGCACCGTCAGCCGCACCACGCTCTTCGATACCGAATGGAGCTTGAGGCGAGCAAACCAGCTCGCATAGACGTCCTGCCCCACCTGGGCCTTCAAACGTGCGCTGAATCGTTCAAACAATGCGTCCGGCTTCATGTCCCGCCTTTCATTCGCAGTATCGCAGGCAGCCCCGAACGCCTCCGATGCCTTGTCCCCGTTTTCCAAAGCACCGGTCGCCATCATATTCATTTGCATTTCGCCGCCTTCCAGAGTCCCATCGGGCGATTGCGATCATCGCCCGGTCACTATTCTTGTTCTGTCATGCCCCGGCGCAAGGTGGCCGGGACAGCTCAGGCTTCGGAGCGCCGGGCCGCAAGAAAGCGAACCGCGTCTCCACGAAGTCGGTTCATCCGACTTCGCCTGCGGCCGAAGCCGCGCCATCCGATCCCCATCCTCGTTCCTGGCGATCGAACCTCTTTCCCTCTCCTGCCGTCTCCTTGTCACCCGATGCCGGCGCCGCAGCCACGCGCCGCCCAACAACCAGAGCGCGCAGAAAGCCATCTGCGAAATCAGGATTTTTCCGCATGGGCCTGTCTGCCGATCTTTGAAAATACGGAACGGAACCGATCCGCAGCAGGAGACAATACCATCCTCTCGCCGGTCGGGCGTTGCAATGTCGCCATACTGGAAAGGTGGTGTCCGCGCCCCCTGTTGAAAGGCATTTAGTCAGGATCAAATGGCAAGATCAATGATGAATTTTGCACGAAAAGAAGACGGGGCCATTGACTCCGGAGGCGCATTTTGACCGTCACAAAGCCCGTCATAAAGAATCGCTTTTGAATCAAGGGGATTCAAAAAAGCCGTTTTTGCCGGTGGCCGAAAAACAAAAAAAATAAAAAAGTTCTTGACTCGTCAAGGGGGCCGGGCGGCGCGGCAAGAGTCTCACAAAGGCGCAAAGACCTCGTGTAACCATTTGAAATTAAACAAATTTTTCTGTCACCATCCTGTCACCCCACTGACATCTTGATGCCGTGCGCTCGCTTGAGGGCGGCTGGACGAATATCCAGAATCCGAAAAGCCCGGCCATAGGCCGGGCTTCTCATAACCGTCAAATTTCGGCTTTTATCAGGCGTTCAGAGCCTT
>Ga0209930_1004394_pt1 | contig 12640 bp, 12 predicted proteins | sample ThiBiot_500_biof_2_FD_183948 | JGI IMG/M metagenome (GOLD analysis project Ga0209930, IMG submission 183948) | Wastewater bioreactor microbial communities from Cape Town, South Africa - Thiocy_cont_500_biof (SPAdes) | ecosystem: Engineered > Bioreactor > Thiocyanate-remediating >... | reverse complement strand
CCACCGAGGCGCATCAGTTCGTCGGGGAACCCGCCGTCGGCCGCGACTCCTGAGCTGCGCGGCCTGTCGGCGGGAGAGAATGGCTCACATGCCTCGTCTCCGCACCGCCGTCCGTATCATGCTCGGTCTCTTCCTCGTCTTCGCGGGCGTGAGTCACCTCACCTTCGCCCGCAAGGACTTCCGCGCGCAGGTCCCCGACTTCGTGCCGCTGGACGTCGACACCACCGTCGTCCTGTCCGGAGCGGCCGAGATCGCACTGGGCACCGCGATCGTCACGGCGCCCCGCCATCGGCTGATGGGATGGATCGCCACGGGTTTCTTCGCCGCGGTGTTCCCGGGCAACGTGTCGCAATGGCGCAACCACCGTGACGCGTTCGGGCTCGACACGGATCGCAAGCGACTCCTCCGCCTGCCGTTCCAAGCGGTGCTGATCGGCGTCGCGCTGTGGTCGAGCCGCACCGACTGATCCCACACTCAGCCGCGCATCAGAGGACGCCGTAGGCCCCCCGGCGCAGACGGAACGCGACGCCGAAGGCGAATGGCGCGATGATGCGCCCGGCGATCGTGGCGACGACGAGGGGCAGGGATCCGATCCCCAGCACCAGGGGGAGCAGGAGCTCGCAGGCGAGCGTGATCACCGCCGTCGCGACAGCGGCCCACGTCCACACCCGGGGCGGGATCGGCCGGTGCAAGGTCCTGCCCCGCCGCCGGCGATCGTCGGCCCACAGCAGACCCGCCCACGTCATCAGGATGAATCCGATCGAGTGGGTCCCGAACGAGAGGACGACGCCGACGACGCAGAGGGACGATCTTCGACCACCGATGTCGCGCAACCGCCGCCGGCGTGAGTTCCCGATACGCCAGGTATCCGTACACCGAAAGTGCGACCGCCGCGGCGAAGAAGATCGTCGCGGCGACGATCGAGAACACCCGCGAGCTGCCTGAAGCATCGGTCACCGACAGGTAGGTCTCGATCGCTCCGAGCACGAGCAGGACGACGGGCGCCATCAACCACTGGGTGACACGGATGGGCGCGCCCGCGGGCAGAGCCACGGCACGCAGGGTGGAGTCCTCGTCACTCATCGTGCGCTGCCTCCGTCACGCCCTTGATCCCTCGCGGCCCGCCCTGGCGTTGCCGGCGCCGCGGAGTGCGCCACCCGAAGGGGAGTGTGTAGGGAGTGTCGGACGCCTGCAGCTGGCGAGCACGGGCTTTCGCCTCGGCGCGAGCGTGGCGACGTTGCGGCTTGGTCAACGGATCGTCTCCGGCTTCGCGGATGATCAACCCGGTCGAGGGGCCAACCTCGTCCAGGGCGCGTTGGTCCTCATCTGTCCACAGTGTCGTGTACCCCGCGGCATACTCACGTCGACGCTGAAGGTACAACATGCAGAACGATACGAAGGTCAGTGTCATCAACGCCACCACACATGCGGTGCCCACTGCGCCGAAAGCCTTCGGCATGTTATCCGCGACGCGGTTGACCGCAATCGCTAACGCTGGTGCGCCCAGCAGCCCGACGAAAGCGAGCCAGAACCATCTGTACGCCGGAACACCCCGAACCAGCGTCGGTTCCACTTCACATCGACTGCCCACGCTCACCTCCACCAGTGTGCTCGGCGGCGCGTCGTGGTGTGCGGCGCGCCACCCTCACCGTGCTGTGAGATCTAGCAAGGTCGCGACTAGCCCGAGCACAACGCCGGTGACAATGGCGGCGCCACCGCGCCATCGTCCCGACAATCGAAGCCGCCGCGGTCACCGCAAGTCCGATCATCCACCCGTTCCCGTCCACGGGCTTCTCCTCTCACACGCCGGCCGGGCCCGACGGGGCGAAGGCGCCTGGGCCCTCAACAGAGATCTCTCATCGTTTCCATGGTCGGATCCAGCCGAAGGGGAGATGGTAGGGGGCTCCGGAGGCGCGGAGTTCGCGCGCGTGCTGCTTGGCCTGTGCTCGCGCTCGTCGGCTCTGAGGTCCGGTCAGTGGGTCGTCGCCGGCGAGACGGATGATCAGACCGGTGGCGGGGTCGACCTCGTTATACGGACGTCGGCTCTCGTCTGCCCAGATCGTGGTGTATCCGGCCTTCTGCTCGCGTCTGCTCTGAACGAAGAACATGGATGAGGCAATGCCCGCCAGAAGCAGCAGCCCCACACCGATCATGCTTCCGACCGCGGCAACCGGCCGAGGCAGGGCGTTGAGGAGCATCAGAAGCAGCAAACCGAGCGCGAGCGTCCCGCAGAACGAGAACAGGAACACGTATGACCAGGCGAATGCCGTGATCCCTCCCCGCAAGCGAGGTTCGACGTCGAACAGTTTGCTCATGGTCGTCCTCTCGTGCTCCGTCCCTGCTCGGCCGCGAGGTCTCGGATGTCTGTCAATGAATGCTGATCCCCCCGCCTGCCAATCCGACGATCACGGTCACGACGATCAAGACCAGCAACAACGCCACTGCCGCGAGAAGGAGGACGATCCAGATGCGCCTCAAAGTGCGCTCGTGATGTCGCGGATCGAACCCATTCCGGGCGAGTCGCCGTCGTACGAGAAGACCGACTCCGACACAGGCAAGAATGAAGAGCAGAGGAACAAGCATTGGAATGATGGGCATATTTGCATCCGCGGCCTAATAGGAGGAGTCACCAAGACCCTCAGCACTCCCTTTGTGGTCGTCGACCCGCTCGTAGCGGTCGCGGACGGCTCTGGATCGGCTCGAGCGTATACGCCATGCGCCAGCAGCCTTGCGTGACCACATCTTCAGGACGCCGACTTAGTGTCCTCGTGGCTTCAGCCATCCGAAGGGGAGTTGGTATGGAGCGCCGGAGGCTGTGAGATTGAGCGCGATCTCGCGCGCGTGGATGCGGGCTGACTTCCGTTGTGACTTCGACAATGGGTTGTTGCCAGCCTCGCGAATAATCAGGCCAGAGGAGGGGTCGACCTCATTCTGGGCACGATTCTCCTCTCCTGCCCACAGCGTCGTGTAACCCCTCCGGCTTTCGCGACTTCTCTGAAGGAAGAGCATGCAGAACGAGACGAAGACGATCCCGAGTAGCGCCACGAACGCGATTGACTCTGTCGCGTTGATGGCGGGTGACGCAAGACCTGGCGTGAGGAATTCGAAACCTGCAAGCGTGAGCCCGCATACGAAAGATACGATCAGAAGCCAAAACCACCAGTAGGCGGCGGGACCCCACGCCAGCCTGGGCTCCACTCCGAAGCGGCGAGTCATCTCCTTGTCTCACCTAGCTCTCTCATTTTCTCGTACACATCGTTGAGCACCACGAGCTCGTCTGAGACTCTGCTCAGCCATTTGATACTAATGTGGGCAGATTTGCCCAGGCGGGCGATCCTCGCGATAACCCCCGCGACCGGCATGATCATGCCGAGCGCCGCAGGAACAGCACTGTTGCGACACCTTGCACTTCCCCACGTGTTCGCGATACAAGTCGCCACTACAGCAAAGATCGTGATTCCGATCGCGAATGCGCCCAGTACAGCTTCGAAGGCCGGAAAGTAGAACGCTGAGAAGAGCGCGAGCACGTCAGCGATTCCGGCGGCCCACGCAAACTGGGCTGCTTCGCTTGCCCACCAGCGGTGCCAATACCGACTCATCTGTCCTGTCACGTCGGAGTCGTTGATGGGGTCGGTGGGGTAGACGTACGGGTTCGCGTTGCCGCCGTAGACAGCATCGACCGATAGGAACCGTCCGGTGGTGGGGTTGTAGAGGCGTGCTCCCATGAGGGTGAGTCCGCCGAGGCTGTTGGTGGAGCGTTCGTTTCCGCCTTCCCAGCCGTAGATGGCGGTGGATGCGGCGGGGCTTATGGGTGTGCCGTACTCGTCGTAGCTGGCGTAGCTGCCGGTGTCGATGCCGGTGTCGGTGGTGGCGTCGGCGGCGGTGGCGACTTCGCTGCCTTGGAGGTTGGCGAGTTGCAGGGTGACGGTGCCGGATTGGGTGACGGTGGCGTCCAGCATCCCGCCTGGTCCTGTCACGTCACGCGTCCAGGTGCCGTTCACACTCGACCAGGCGGGGCTGTCACCGTTGTCGGCGTAGTCGTTGACGGTGGTGCTCGTGACCGTCCCGTTGGTCGCGGTCGCTGTCGCGATGCGGTTCTGCAGCGGGTCGAGACCGTACGTCGTCGTCCACGACCCCTGCGTCTGGGTCGCGGACATGTCGTTCGCGAAGTAGCCGAGGGTCAAGGTTCCGGTCGCGCCGGCGAACACGGTCGAGTTGGGGCTCATCGTGGGCGTGGCTTGATCCAGCCGAATGGCAGTTCGTAGGGCGCGCCGGATGCGACGAGCCTCCGCGCTTGTGCTCGTGCTTCTGTGCGGGCGGCCCGGCGCTCAGGCTTGGTCAGCGGATCGTCGCCAGCGGCGCGAATGATCAAGCCGGTGGACGGATCCACCTCATCAAGTCCACGTTCGTCCTCTCCAGACCACATCGTCGTGTAGCCGGCCCGCTTCTCGCGCCTCCTTTGGGAAAAGAGCATGAGCCACGACGGCGCCCAGAGGAATCCCATGATGGCGAGGATGATCGACCCGATCACGGAGACTAATCGGGGCACGCTGCCCACTGTCAGATAGCCGATTCCAGCAAGGGGGAGCACCGGGAAGAAGAGGTATCCGAAGACCCAGAACCACACGTACGCCGACGGACCGCGAAGCAGTGGATGCCTCACGTCGAACCGCTCACCCATGAACGTTCACCCATACCTCAGCTTCTCGTATACGTCGATCATGAACGTGAGTTCGCTTGACAATCGATCGAGCTTGCCGAGAAGCGAATGTGCCGCTCTGCCCGCTCGGGCGAGACGAGCAAAGATGCCGGCAGCGGGCATGATCAATCCCAACGCGGCGAAGGCCCAGCCTTTGTAGCAAGCGCGACTCCCCCACTTGTAAGCAACGCACGTAGAAACGACCGCCAGTGCAGTGATGCCCAAAGCGACTGCGCCGACCAGACCCTCGAACTCGGGGAGGAAGATCAAAGTCAGGAAGGCGAGTCCGTCGGCGATGACTTGCAGCCAAGTGAAGAAGTTTGCCGTTTGTACCCACCAACGGTGCGATCCGACACTCATCTGTCCTGTCACGTCGGAGTCGTTGATGGGGTCGGTGGGGTAGATGTAGGGGTTGGCGTTGCCTCCGTAGACGGGGTCGACGGTGAGGAACCGGCCGGTGGTGTTGTCGTAGAGGCGGGCTCCCATGAGGGTGAGGCCGCCGAGGCTGTTGGTGGAGCGTTCGTTTCCGCCTTCCCAGCCGTAGATGGCGGTGGATGCGGCGGGGCTTATGGGTTTGCCGTATTCGTCGTAGCTGGCGTAGCTGTTGGTGTCGATGCCGGTGTCGGTGGTGGCGTCGGCGGCGGTGGCGACTTCGCTTCCTTGGAGGTTGGTGAGTTGCAGGGTGACGGTGCCGGATTGGGCGACGGTGGCGTCCAGCATCCCGCCGGGGCCGGTGACGTCACGGGTCCACGAGCCGTTCACACTCGACCAGGCGGGGCTGTCACCGTTGTCGGCGTAGTCGTTGACGGTGGTGCTCGTGACCGTCCCGTTGGTCGCGGTCGCTGTCGTGATGCGGTTCTGCAGCGGGTCGAGGCCGTAGGTCATCGTCCACGTGCCCTGCGTCTGGGTCGCGGCCATGTCGTTGGCGAAGTAGCCGAGGGTGAGGGTTCCGGTTGCGCCGGCGAACAGGCTGGAACTGGTCGCGTCTGCTGCGGGCACGGTCAGGGTCCGGCCCAGCGCGTCGTACGTGTATCCGGTGTTCGTGATCCGGTCCGCGGCATCGAACGTGCCCGACTGGGTTCCCGCCGTCGTCGCGGTGGAACAGGTGACGGGAGCGGGAGCGGAGGTGACTTCGCTGGTGCGGTTGGACTCCGCGTCGAACGCATACTGCCGCACGGTGCAGGTCGACCCGCCGGAGTTCGTGGTCGTATCGTTCACCGACGTCAACCTCCCGTCCCCGTCGTAGCTGTTCGTCACCGTCTCACCCGGACTCGACTGCGCGACGACGTTGCCGCTCAGACCGATCGTGTCGATGAACGTCATCCACGTCGATGATCCCATCGCGTACGACAGGCGGGTCGGATTTCCTGAGTCGTCATGCGTCGTGGTCGCGACCAGCCCGTTCGGATAGGTCTCGGACACGAGGGCGCCGTCACCGTCGTACGACGCCTGGAAGGCGGACGGCTGACCCGAGACACCGATGTCCTCGCCGGTGACGAGACCGCGATGCTCGGTGGAGCTCCCGTACGTATACGTCGTGGTGCCCACCGGCGTGGTGACCGTCGCCGGGCTGCCATCGAGCGTGTAGGTGGTGGCCGTGCTCTGTCCGTTGGCGTCCGTGTAGCTGTTCTGGCGCCCCAGGGAGTCGTATCCCACGGAGATCGTCTGGGCGGTCGACCCCGTCCCGGTCGTCGCGCTCGTCGGGAGCCCGGTGGCGGAGTCGTAGGCGTACGTCACGGCGGGCAGCGCTTGTCCGAGTGCCGGCGAGATCGTCTTCGACTGGTGGGTGATGCGCCCGGCCGAATCGTACGTGTCCGTCGTGGTGCGTGTGGTCGATCCGGCCGTCTCAACCGCGGTGGCGACGTCGCCGAACTGGTCGTACGTGTACGTCGTGGTCGGCAGGGGTGATCCGCTGCCTGGCTGGGAAGCGGGCGCGGTCTGACAGACCAGGCCGGCCGAGACCACGCTGACGCACGTGCCGGTGCCCGTGGCCGAGTAGTACGTCGTGTCTTGCGAGTGCGCGCCGCTGGCGGTGCGGTCGGCCGGGAGGCGGTGTTCGATCGGGCGTCCCTGAGCGTCGTAAACGTCGGTCGTCGTGAGGTCCGCGCTGCTCGGAGATGCTCCCATCTGCACGGTCGTGATTGTCGGCTCGCCGAGCGACCATCCCGTCACACCGGCCGCGGCCATCGATCCGACCGCCGAGTATCCGTAGGTGGTGATCCGCGCGTCGGGGAATGCGGTGTCGGTGGTCGTCACGTCGTTGTACGCGGTCGAGGTGACCGTGGTCTGCAGGTCGTAGGTTGTGCCGCCTGGAGCGCCTTGGTCGTAGTCGGTGTGGGTGTGATCCTGACCGTCGATGACGGTGCCGTCACTCAGCGTGATCGCGTGGGTCGGACCGTAGGTGTCGGTCAGCAGAGACGGGTCCTGCGGGCTGAACACGTTCGTCTCGGCGAGGAACTTCGCGCGGGCCGCCGACGTCGCGAGACCCGCGACGTAGGTGTCGGTGGAGGCGGTCGGTGTCAGCGCTTGATCGCGGTTCTCGGCACTCAGAGTCCACGACACATTGCCGTTGCCGTCGTACTGCGTCGTATCGATCTGCCAGGCGCCGGCACCGTACTGGGCATGGTTCACCTGGCTGCCGTTGACGTCGAGATAGTCGATGGACGCGTACGGCCAGTCGGTGCTCGACACCGACGACGGGCTGGTGCTCGACGGCTGGTGGCTCGCTGGGAAGACGGCGACGGCCTGAGCGGGGAGGTCGGCGGTCTGCGCCCAGGTCGCGTCCGCCGCCGCGCCGACCTCGACCGGCGCGGACGCTCCCGTGAACGCCACGCCGTAGACGATCGTGGAGGTCGCCGTCGCTCCGCCGCTGTCCGTTCGCGAGACGGTCGAGAGCCGTGACTTCGAGTCGTAGGCGAAGTTCCACGCCGCCTGTCCCGGAGGGGTCAGCGTGGCGAGCCGGTTGGACGAGCCATAGGTGTACGTGGTGAGAAGGTGCGGAGAGATCCGCGGGTCGTACTCGTCCGCAAGTTGACCGGCAGCGTTGTAGTCGTACGTCGCCACCTGGACGCTGTGCGGCGTGCCCGACACTTGCGGTGCGGAGAGCGAGATGGAGACGAGCCTGGTGACTGACACCCCGCTCACGGTGAGGGTCGTGTACGACAGCACGAGGCTGCGGCATCCGACGGTGGTGTCGGCGGTCGCATCACTGCACGTGATGCCAGCCGGTGCCGGTGCGAGGATGCGCGTGACCAAGCCGGCCGCGTTGTAGGTGTACGTGGTGGTGGTGTTCGATCCCGCTTCTGCGACCGAGACGACCCTCCACACGCCCGAACTGTTCGACCAGGTGGTGACCGTGCCGTCCGGGTCGGTCATCGTGACCGTGTGAGCGTCCGTCTTCGCCACGTGCTCGCCGTCTGACGCACTCTCTCCCGTGCCGAGGAACTGAATAGGGTAGGCGGTCACGGCCGTGGTCGCCTTGTAGGTCGACGTCGCCCCGTCAGTGGCGGTGAAGAGCACGTATCCCTTCGAGGCCTGGTCGACGGGAACCAACGTGGCATCGCCCGCCTGCGGCCCAGTGAGGTCTGCCGTCCATCCGGGGCCGAACACTCCGCCGGCCGTCGACGACGCGGACGCAGGCGAGAGGGTCGTCAGGGTGCGTCCGACGCTGAGCCCGTCGAGGCTGGTGGAGACGGCGGCGTCAGCGGCAGCGATCTCGTAGTCGCCGGTGAGCGAGGCGAAGGTTCCCGGCCCGAGCGATTGCGTGTCGGATGCCGCTCCGAAGTCGCCGGGCGCGTACGTCATGTCCTGCGGCGCAGAACAGACAGGCGAGGTGTCCGTCGATGTCGTTCCGAAGCACGCCTCGACCTGAACGAGCGAGGGCACGTTCGAGAGGGTGGTGGCGACATCCCAGGTGTACGGGTCGAAGGCGTGCGATGCATTGCGCTGCACGGGCCAGGAGCTCGGATGCGGCAGCCTCGGTCGCCATCGTTCTCGCGGCGGCCCTGCCCACCGACGCCGCCGACATCGACGACGCTGAGCCTGGTGCCGTGCGAGAAGGTTCCTCCCTGCTCGCCGAGACGAAAGCGCCCACTGCCCGCGAGCTCGAGGTGATCTCATTGATCGCGCAGGGCCTCAGCCACAAGCAGGTTGCCGAGCAGCTCGGCATCTCGCCGCACACGGTCGCGAATCACGTCGCGCACGTGCGGACGAAGCTGAACGCCGCAGGCGCCGAGCACGCCGTCGCGATCGCCATCCGAGCCGGTCTCGTCTGATTCGAAAACGGAGCCCGGGCTGGCGGCCGCAGCCGCCGCGCCCGGGCTCCTGTGTTCGGGTCAGCCGCGTCGGGCGCGTGCACCGACCAGCGCGGCGCCGATCACGACGAACAGCAGCGCGAACGGTGCGACCCAGCCCGCGACCGTGCCGCCGGTCAGCGCCAGCTCCTGCCCGGAGCGGGGCGTCGCCGTCGAGGACGGGTACTCCGGATGCTCGGCCGAGACCGTCGGCGGGAAGCGCGGCGTCACTGAGCCGGACGGCGTCGGCGTCGGCGTAACCGTTGCGTGGTTCGTGAGGGTCACGACGGTGGTGGTCGCCGCGCTCAGCGCGAAGTCGTTCTGCGAGAAGTCGGGCGCGGCCCACGTGACCCCGGCAGGACCGCTCGGCGTGTTCTCGGTGAGATGTACGGTGGATCCCGCGGGGAAGGCGGGGCTGGTCCACGTCGCCCCGTCGGCGACCTCGAACGTGCCGTCGGTCACCACGCCGCCCGGCGCGGTCACCGCGTAGGTGCCCGAGAACGTGAGGCCCTCGACCGCGTCGCCGGTCCACTCGACGTGCTTGGTGATCGAGAAGCGGCCGACCTGGGTGCCGCCACCCGTCGCGCCGCCGCCCTGATGCACGACGGTGCCGGAGACGTGCCCGTCGCCCTGGCCCGAGATCGAGATCGTCGCGCCGTTGGTGTACGTGTGGGTGCCCCCCTGGTCGGCGTCGGTCGGCGCGGTGGCGAAGTGCACGTTGTAGAAGTAGCCGGCCTCCGACACGAACGACACCTTGCCTGCACCGTCGACCGTGACCTTCGAGGGGTCCATCGCCTTCCAGCCGGTCGGCCAGTACGTGCCGTCCGCCTTCTTGCCGACGGTGTTGGTGGCGAGGACGTACGGGTAGGTGGTGTTACCGATCTTCGTCACGAGCTCCTGCGCGGGACCCGGGTTGTCCTGCACGGTGACGGTCTGTCCGCCGGCCATGCCGTCCTTGCCTGCGCCGATCGCGACGGTCCAGTCGATCGCGTTGTGCTCCTCGTCGTACGTGCCCGACTTGTAGCTGCCACGGCCCTGGAAGGTGCAGTTCTCAGTGCACTGGTTGTTCGCGGGCGGCGTCACCGTCGTCGTCACCGGCGTCCCGCCGACGTCGTACGTCTTCGTGGTGTCCTGGTCGACCGCGGTCTTCACCGTCACCCAGAAGTCGAACGTGCCGTGCAGGTCGAGCGGATGCGCGGCGACGTACGCGCTGTCGAGATCGCAGTAGAGCTGCGTCGTGGTCACGGTGCAGCGCCCCATCGTCGCGCCCGCCGCATCGGTGAGCGGGAAGGAGCCGGTGCGACCGGCGAGTTCCGCGGGAAGCGCGATCGCGAACCCGGCGGGTGTCGCCGGGTTGTCCGGCAGGCTCCACGTGCCCTCGAGCTGCGCCGCGCTGCCGGACTGCACCGTCTGCGAGGTGAACGCCAGCGACGTGATGTCCGCCTCGCTCTGATACGGCGGTGCGGCGGATGCCACGGCGGCGGTGCCCAGCACCAGCGCTGCGACGGTGGACAGGATTGCGATCGCGCGCAGACGCACGCCCTTGATCCCCATGATGTACTCCCCAGATCTACCCGCCGGAGCGGGGGGCGCCCGGCACGCCTCATAAATGAGATACCGGTGGGGAGGTTTCATGACGCGGGTTGTCCGAGAATCTCGGATCCGTCTGCGGACATGGGCGAGGGCCCCGGGTCGCCCCGGGGCCCTCGCGTGTCGCCGCGCCGTTGCGGCGCTCAGACCTGACGGCGGATGAACCTCATGAGGCCGACGATGATCGCGATGATCACGATCACCAGCCCGACCCAGAGCAGGAACTTCGCGGCGCCGATGAAGAGGCCGAGGAGCAGGAGCACGATACCGACGAGGAGCAGGATTCCAGCCAGAGCGATCATGACCTCATCATGGGCCCAGGTCCGTGCGGGAGACGAGGGCCTTGACACGGACGGCCCGGCTTCAGTACGCCGGGCCGCGGCGGCGCGTCACGTCGACGACGCGCCGCCGGGGCGCTGCACGAGGACGTCGTCGAGGAAGGCGTAGATCGTGGCGTGCAGGGCGGCGGTGGCCGCGTTGTCGATCGCGCCGGCGTGGCCGCCCTCCGCGGGCTCGAGGTAATGCACCTCGGCATCCGTCTCGTCCTGCAGGCGCGCGGCCATCTTGCGCGCCTGCACCGGACCCACCCGGTCGTCGCTGGTCGCGGCGTAGATGAGGCTCGGGGGATACGCCTTGCCGCCCTCGACCAGGTGGTAGGGCGAGAACGTCTGCACGAACGCCCAGTCCTCGGGGTCGTCCGGGTCGCCGTACTCGGCAATCCAGCTCGCCCCCGCCGACAGCCGCGTATAGCGGCGCATGTCGAGGAGCGGAACTCCGCACACGATCGCGCCGAAGTCCTCGGGGAACTGCGTCAGCATGTTGCCCACCAGGAGTCCGCCGTTGCTGCGGCCGTGGCATCCGATGCGGTCGGCGGTCGTGACGCCGCGGGTGACGAGGTCGCGGGCGACGGCGGCGAAGTCCTCGTACGCCCGATGCCGGTTCTCCCGCAGGGCCGCCAGGTGCCACGCCGGGCCGAACTCGCCGCCCCCGCGGATGTTGGCGACGACGAACACGTTCCCCCGCTCGAGCCACGCCGGCCCGACGAGCGACGGGTACTCGGGGGTCAGCGCGTGCTCGAACCCGCCGTACCCGCTCATCAGCACCGGGAGCACGCCGTCGCGCTCGCGGGGGCCGACCTCGAAGTACGGGATGCGAGTGCCGTCCGCCGACGTCGCCCAGTGCTGCGTGGCCGTCAGCCCCGACGCGTCGAACACCTCGCGCGCCCGGTCGACGACGACGGGGCCGGATGCCACGGCATCCGTCACCACGAGAGTGGCCGGCGTCAGGAACCCCCGTGCCACGAGCCACAGTTCGTCGTCCTCGTCGGCATCGCGCGTCGCGACGCCCACCGACAGGAGGTCGCCGCCGTCGATCCCGGCGGGGAGCTCGGTCGCCGCCCATCCGTCCGCCGGGTCGAGCGCGACGAGCCGGCTCTGCACGTCCTCGAGGATCGTCAGCACGAGGCGCCGCTTCGTCCAGGTCCAGGACTCGAGCACGGCGTGCGCGGAGGGAACGAAGACGGGGACCAGCGCGTCACCACCGGTCACGTCCGCGTCGCCGTCGCCCTCGACGAGCGCGCGCAGCGGTCCGACCAGCAGCGTTCCGCCCTCGTGGGTCCGGCCGCCCACGGTCCACGGCGTCGTCGTGCGGACCGCGACGAGCTCGCCGTGCACGTCGACATGCGCGTCCTGCGGGACCGCCACGATCCGCGGGGCGGCGGGGGATGCGGCATCCCACACGTGCACGTCGGTGTGGAAGAAGTCGCGCCACACGTCGACGACCGCGGTGGTGATGCCGTCCGTCCGGTCGACGCCGACGAAGACCCCCACGTCGCCCTGCGTCGCGCTGACCACGACGGGCGCGTCGGCGAGCGGCGTGCCGCGCCGCCATACCCGCGCCGTCGCCGGGTAGCCGGAGTCGGTGGCGGCACCCCCGTCGACCGTCGCCGCGACGAGCAGCGTGTCCCGGTCGAGCCAGGCCGCGCGCGCCTTGTCGACGGGGATGCCGAAGGGCGTGTCGTCGACGAACCCCACGGCGGCCAGGTCGAACTCGCGCGTGA
>Ga0209930_1004378_pt1 | contig 12678 bp, 10 predicted proteins | sample ThiBiot_500_biof_2_FD_183948 | JGI IMG/M metagenome (GOLD analysis project Ga0209930, IMG submission 183948) | Wastewater bioreactor microbial communities from Cape Town, South Africa - Thiocy_cont_500_biof (SPAdes) | ecosystem: Engineered > Bioreactor > Thiocyanate-remediating >... | reverse complement strand
ATGCGTCCGCGCCCGGTGGTGCTGCGCACCGGCACCGGCAACGAGGTGGTGGACTATGCCCAGCCGGAGGTGCAGGGTCGGACCGAGTCCAGCGCAGCGGCCAAGCATGGCGATGCCGGCCTCGATTACCTGGACATCCCGGCATTCCTGCGCCGGCAGGCTGATTGAGGAGCATTGCGGAGCATGTCGATGCGTTGAACGATCGCCCGCCGGGTCGGTCAGTCACTCCATTGCCTCACGAATGGCTGCCTTGCGGCAGGCCGTTTGCAAGGTCTGCGATGGCGCGACGATGGCTGCGGCGACGGCGGTTGGTTGGCACCCGATGCCGTGCGCCGGGATGGGCGCGCGGGGCAGGGCCGCGGATTTGTCGCCGCGGTGCCGAAGCGATGTCCCGGGCCGGATTCCCGTCCCAGGCCCGGGCTTCGCTCCTTATCTTTCGGCGCTGGCGGGCGCCAAATGTGCGCCAGTTCCCAAGGATGAAAGAAAGATGAAGGCTTAACCAGACTGTACGGTGCGGTTTGCTTTTATCCCAGGTTAAAACTGTGTTAGCATCCGCTCCTGATTGGCTGCTGCCTCCACGGGTCCCAACAATAATGATCAAGCAGCGTACGCTTAAAAACATCATCCGGGCGACCGGTGTCGGCTTGCACACGGGCGACAAGGTCTACATGACCTTGCGTCCCGCCGCGCCGAACACGGGCATCGTTTTCCGTCGGACGGATCTCGATCCGCCGGTGGACATCCGCGCACGCCAGGACAACGTCGGCGACACACGCCTGTCCACCACGCTCATGAATGGTGAAGTGCGCGTGGCCACCGTCGAACACCTGTTGTCGGCGATGGCCGGGCTCGGCATCGACAACGCCTACGTCGACCTGTCGGCGCCGGAAGTGCCGATCATGGATGGCAGTGCGGGACCGTTCGTGTTCCTGCTGCAGTCCGCCGGCATCGAGGAGCAGCCGGTGGCCAAGCGCTTCATCCGCATCAAGAAGCCGATCAAGGTGCAGGAAGGCGACAAGTGGGCCAGCTTCGAGCCGTTCGAAGGCTTCAAGGTGGGCTTCTCGATCGACTTCAACCACCCGATCATCTCCAAGCGCACCTCGCGCGCCGAGATCGACTTCTCCACCACCTCTTTCGTCAAGGAAGTCAGCCGCGCGCGCACCTTCGGTTTCATGCGTGACATCGAGATGCTGCGCGAGCACAACCTGGCGCTGGGCGGCTCGATGGACAACGCCGTGGTGCTCGACGACTACCGCGTGCTCAACGAGGACGGCCTGCGTTACGAGGACGAGTTCGTCAAGCACAAGATCCTGGACGCCATCGGCGACCTGTACCTGCTCGGCCACAGCCTGATCGGCGCCTATCACGCGCACAAGTCGGGCCACGAGTTGAACAACAAGCTGCTGCGCGCCCTGATCGCCGATGCCTCGGCGTGGGAAGAGGTCAGCTACCACGAGGATCCGGCGGTGTCGCCGATCTCCTACGCGCACCCGGCCCAGGCGATCTGACACCCGAAACCACGCCGGCCTGTTCCGGCACTGCCCGCCCGAATGGCCGGATCGCAAGATCCGGCCATTTTTGTTGACCGCGACACACTCGCCGCGCGGGTTGGGTCACAGCCCCGCGAGGGCTGGACTTTTCATTAACTCTTCACGTGGTATAAACGCTGCTCGCGCGGGTCAGCCCGCGGGGGCAAGACGCGGCGCGTCTCGCAGGAACGCCTTTCAGTACGAGGGGTTCTCGGGGGAATCAGCGGTTTCGGCGAAGGACGCCAGCTGAAGGAACAGATCCCGCCATTCGGGGTCTGTGGACGAGGCAGCGGCAGCCCTGAGGTGGGCGGCCGCGGCTGGCGAAAGCGGTTTTGACTGCTCCGGCACGGTAACGGCCGGTGGTTGGGGAGCCACTTTCACGGTGACTGAACTGGCGCAGGCGCCGACGGCGCTTGCGGAGGCAAGGATCTGTGCCTGCATCAAGCGCAGGCGTGACGCCCAGGCCGGTGAAGACGCCAGGAAGACGAGGCGGTTGTTGCGCAGATCGGCGAATCTGACCTGTTCGCGCAGGGGCAACGGCAACGTCTGGCGCAGTGCGCGGTCCAGCGCTTCCAGCGCGCCGGCCTTTCGGGCCAGCGACGCGAAGGAGCCGCAATCGGCAAGGGATTTCGGTCCGTTGTCGCGGCGACGGGAAGGTTCCGCGCGGTGCATGGTGCCGACATTCGATTTTGGAAAGACATGCAGATCATACTCGTCTCACGCGCGCGGAAGCTCCCGAAAACGCTGGATCTGGCCAACCGGCGCGTGCGCTGGAAGCTGTTCTCGATGTTGTCGCTGGGCGTGCTGGGTTGCCTGGCCCTGGGCGGCGCGTTGACCCTCGCCATTGCCAGCCCGCGAGACCGGGCGTTGAGCCAGATCCACGACCTGCAGCAGCAGATCCGCCAGCAACATGCCGAACTCGGCGGGGTGCGCGCGGATGCGCAGCGCAGCCTGGATGCACTGGCGCTCAAGCTGGGCCAGCTGCAGGCGCAGTCGACCCGCCTGAACGCGCTCGGTGAGCGCCTGGTGCAGGTGGGCAAGCTCGACAGCGGCGAGTTCAACTTCGACCAGCCGCCCGCGGTCGGCGGCGTCGAGGACACCAGCAGCACCGGTTACGCCATGCCGCCCGCGCTGGAGGCGGGCATCGACCGCCTCACCGGCCAGTTCAACGCCCAGCAGGCGCAGTTGTCCGCGCTGCAGAGCCTGTTGCTCGATGCCCGCATCGAGTCGAACCTGAAGCCCACCGGCATGCCGGTGCACGGCTATATCTCATCCTATTTCGGCGTGCGCCCGGATCCGTTCGACGGCCAGTCGGCGCGGCATACCGGCATCGACATCGCCACGCCGTTCGGCACGCCGGTGCATGCCGTGGCCGAAGGCATGGTGACCTTCGCGGGCGTGCGTCGCGGCTACGGCAACGTGGTCGAGATCGACCACGGCAACGGCTACATGACCCGCTACGCCCACAACAGCAAGCTGGACGTGCATCCCGGCCAGCATGTGCAGGTTGGCGACGTCATCGCGCAAGCCGGTTCCACCGGCCGCTCCACCGGCTCGCACGTGCATTTCGAGGTCTGGTACCACGATCGCGTGGTCAACCCGCTGGCGTTCGTGCGCAGCCACCGCTAGTCCGGACCTTCCCTCCCGTCCCTTGAATCCGGCCCCGGCAGCCGCCAGTTCCTGACGGCTCACCGGCGTTCCCGCGGGGCGCGGGCACGTCCATCCCGCCAGACCGGGTGAGCCGCGCCGGGCATGTAGTAACATGCTCGATTGGCCCGCGCGTGCAGCGGGCGTCTTGTTCCCCCAACCGGAAAATCGATGTTCAATCGTGCCCTGACGAGTCTGTTTGGCAGCCGCAACGAGCGTGTGCTGCGTCAGCTTTCACGTACGGTCCATCGCATCAATGCGCTGGAACCGGAGATGGAGAAACTGGACGATGCCGCGTTGCGCGGCAAGACTGCCGAGTTCAAGCAGCGTTACGCCGCCGGCGAATCACTGGACAAGCTGCTGCCGGAAGCCTTCGCGGTGGCCCGCGAGGCCTCGCGCCGCACCCTGGGCATGCGTCCGTACGACGTGCAGTTGATCGGTGGCATGGTGCTGCACCAGGGCAAGATCGCCGAGATGCGCACTGGCGAAGGCAAGACCCTGGTGGCGACGCTGCCGGTATACCTCAACGCGATCGCGGGCAAAGGCGTGCACGTGGTCACCGTCAACGACTACCTGGCGCGGCGCGACTCGGCGCAGATGAGCAAGCTGTACAACTTCCTCGACCTGACCGTCGACGTGGTGTACCCGGGCATGGACCATGCCGACAAGCACGCGGCGTATGCGGCCGACATCACTTACGGCACCAACAACGAGTTCGGCTTCGACTACCTGCGCGACAACATGGCGCTCAGCAAGGAGCAGCGCTACCAACGCGGCCTGCATTACGCCATCGTCGACGAGGTCGACTCGATCCTGATCGACGAGGCGCGCACGCCCCTGATCATCTCCGGCCCGGCGGAGGATTCCCCGCAGTTGTACATCGCCGTCAACAAGATCGTGCCGCGGATGATCCGCCAGGCCGAGGAAGACAGCGAGGGCGACTACTGGGTCGACGAGAAGCAGAAGCAGGTGCATCTGTCCGAGGCCGGCATGCAGCACGCGGACGAGCTGCTGCGCGAGGCCGGCGTGATCGACCAGGACAGCGGCCTGTACGACTCCAAGAATCTCGCGGTGGTTCATCATCTCAACGCCGCCCTGCGCGCCAACGGCATCTATCAGCGCGACGTCGACTACATCGTGCGCGATGGCGAAGTGATCATCGTCGACGAGTTCACTGGCCGTACCCTGGCCGGCCGACGCTGGTCCGACGGCCTGCACCAGGCGGTCGAGGCGAAGGAGGGCGTGCCGATCCAGCGCGAGAACCAGACGCTGGCCACGGTGACGTTCCAGAACCTGTTCCGCATGTACAAGAAGCTGGCCGGCATGACCGGCACGGCCGATACCGAGGCGTTCGAGTTCCAGAGCATCTACGGCCTGGAGGTGGTGGTGATCCCCACCCACAAGCCGATGATCCGCAAGGACAACCCGGACATGATCTTCCTGTCGCAGACACCGAAGTACAACTCGGTGATCGAGGACATCAAGGACTGCCACAAGCGCGGCCAGCCGGTGCTGGTCGGCACCACCTCGATCGAGGTGTCCGAGCTGCTGTCCGGGTTGCTGAAGAAGGCGGGCGTGGCGCACGAGGTGCTCAACGCCAAGCATCACGAGCGCGAGGCGCACATCGTGGCGCAGGCCGGCGCGCCCGGCCAGGTCACCATCGCCACCAACATGGCCGGCCGCGGTACCGACATCGTGCTCGGCGGCAGTCTCGAGGCCGCGCTGGCCGAACTGCCCGAAGGCGCCAGCGAGGTGGACCGCGCGCGCGTCAAGGCCGAGTGGAAGAAGCGGCACGAGCAGGTGCTGGCCGCCGGCGGCCTGCACATCATCGGCACCGAGCGGCACGAATCGCGGCGCATCGACAACCAGCTGCGCGGCCGCTCCGGCCGCCAGGGCGACCCGGGCTCCTCGCGCTTCTACCTGTCGCTGGAGGACAACCTGCTGCGCATCTTCGGCGGCGAAGGCCTGGTGCGCTGGATGAAGCGCTTCGGCATGAAGGACGACGACGCGCTGGAAGATCGCATGATCAGCCGGCAGATCGAGAAGGCCCAGCGCAAGGTCGAGCAGCACAACTTCGACATCCGCAAGCACCTGCTGGAGTTCGACGACGTCGCCAACGACCAGCGCAAGGTGATCTACACCCAGCGTGACGAATTGCTGGAGGGCGAGGAGGTCGCGGCCACCGTCGCCGACATCCGTGAGGATGTGGTGCAGACCCTGGTGCAGGCCTACGTGCCGCCGCAGACCATCGACGAGCAGTGGGATATCGCCGGCCTGGATCGCGAGCTGGAGAGCCAGTTCAACCTGTCGCTCGACCTCAAGCACTGGGTCGAGCAGCAGAGCGAGATCGACGCCGAGATGATCCGCAAGCACGTGGACGAGGCGGTCGCCGAGCTGTTCCACGGCAAGGAGGCGCAGATCGGGGCCGAGACCATGCGCCAGCTCGAAAAGCACGTGATGCTGACCGTGGTCGACAACGCCTGGAAGGACCATCTTTCCAGCATGGATTACCTGCGCCAGGGCATCTCGCTGGTGGGCTACGCGCAGCAGGACCCGAAGCAGGCGTTCAAGCGCGAGGCGTTCAAGCTGTTCTCCGACATGCTGGCGCGGATCAAGTCCGAGGTGGTGCAGATGCTTGCGCGCATCCGCATCCGCAGCGAGGAGGAAGTCGCCGCGATGGAGGCCGAGCAGCAGCGCATGGCCGAGCGCCTGCAGAAGCAGATGCTCGCCACCGGCGGCGGCGCGCCGCCCGATGCGTTCGGCAGTGCCGGCGCGGCCCCGGAAGACGGTGCCCACCTGGCCGCACAACCGGTGCAGCATGCCGGCCCCAAGGTCGGCCGCAACGAGCCATGCCCCTGCGGCTCCGGCAAGAAGTACAAGCATTGTCACGGACAGCTGAGCTGAGACAGAAAGCAGGAGTGAGTGGAGAGGAGTGAGAGAAAGCTGTCCGGCCCGCTCTCACTCCTCACTCCTCTCCACTCACTCCTCGCCTTTCAGTCCTCGCCGCCTGGCGGCCGCTTGCGATGCGGCTCGGCGTTGACGGTGATGTAGTGCGTCCCCTCGCCGTCCAGTTGCAGTGCGGTGAGCTTGCCGCCCCAGACGCAGCCGGTGTCGATCGCGTGCACGCCCAGTCCGTCGAATCGGCCCAGCGCCGACCAGTGGCCGCAGACGATACGCACGTCGCGTCGACGCATGCCGGGCACGGCAAACCACGGGTACAGGCCGGGCTTCTGCGTGCCGGGGATGCCCTTGGCGTCGAAGTCGATGCGCCCGTTGACGTCGCAGTAGCGCATGCGCGTCATGGTGTTGATGGTGGCGCGGTAACGGTCCTGGCCCTGCAGCCGGCTCGACCACTGCGCGGGACGATTGCCGAACAGGTTGCGCAGCAGGCGCGGGTGGCGCGGACTGGACAGCTCGCGCTCAACGCCTGGCGCAGCGTCCACACCGGTGCGAGGCCGGCATGCACCATCGCCCAGTCGAGCTGTTCGTCGTGGTGCATCAGCTTCTGCGAGCGCAGCCATTCAAACAGCACCGGTGCATCGTCGGCAAACAGCACCTCGCGCAGTTCGGGGTTCACCCGCGCCTGCGCCTCCGGCTTGCGCTGCGCGATCGCCAGCAGGCTGAGGTCGTGGTTGCCCAGCGTGACAATGCACGAGTCGCGCAGGTCGTGGATCAGTCGCAGTGTTTCCAGCGACTGCCCGCCGCGGTTGACCAGGTCGCCGCAGAACCACAGCTGGTCACGCGCGGGGTCGAAGCGCAGTTTCTCCAGCAGGCGTTGCAATTCGGGATAGCAGCCCTGCACGTCGCCGATGGCGTACGTAGCCATGTCAGTCCCGGGCCATCAGTGCAGCGTACGCGGGATGGACAGGGTGAAGGTCGGGATCGGCGCCTCGAACTCGGTGCCGTCGTCGGCGAGCATCTGGTAGCTGCCGCCCATGATGCCCACCGGCGTCTCCAGCACCGCGCCGGAGGTGTATTCGAAATCCTCGCCGGGGCGCATCCACGGCTGTTCGCCGACCACGCCGTCGCCGCTCACTTCCTCGACCTTGCCGTTCGCGTCGGTGATCTGCCAGCGCCGCGCGAGCAGGCGTGCGGGCAGCTGGCCGGCGTTGCGCAAGGTGATCGTGTAGGCGAAAACGTAACGATTGTCCCCCGGCCTGGATTGGTCGGGAACGAAGCGGGTTTGCACCTGCACGTCGATCGTGTAGGGGGATTGTTCGGTCATGCCCGGATTGTAAGGCCTGCGCCCGCCAATGGGGCGGCGCGTGCGCGACGGCTTCACTGCCCCGCCGGAACGACCTTGGCCAGGCGCACGAAATCCGCCGGCGACAGCGTTTCGGCGCGTGCGCGGGGGTCCACGTCGGCGCGGCGGATCGCGTCGCTGTCCATCATCTGCTTGAGGGCGTTGGACAGCGTCTTGCGGCGTTGTGCGAATGCCGCCTTCACCACGGCGTAGAGTTGCGCCGGGTTGGCATCGTGCAGCTCTTCCGGCGGCAGCGGCCGCAGTCGCACCACGGCAGAGTCGACCTTCGGCGGCGGGCGGAACGACTCCGGCGGCACGTCGAACAGCGGTTCCACCCGACACGCCAGCTGCAGCATGACCGACAACCGGCCGTATACCTTGCTGCCCGGTGCAGCAGCCATCCGGTCGACGACTTCCTTCTGCAGCATGAAATGCATGTCCTCGATCGCCGCCGCGTGCTCGACGCAGTGGAACAGGATCGGGCTGGAGATGTAGTAGGGCAGGTTGCCGGCCAGCCGCAGTCGCGGCACGCCGTGACTGTGCGCCATGGCGGTGAAGTCGACCTTCAGCACGTCGGCGTGCACGATGTGCAGCTCGCCGACCGTGGCGGCGCGCGCACGCAGCGCGGGGATCAGGTCGGTGTCCAGCTCGATCGCCGTGAGCTTGCCTGCCGCGGCCAGCAAGGGCAGGGTCAGCGCGCCCTCGCCCGGGCCGATCTCGACCACGAAATCGTCGTCGTGCGGGGCGATCGCCGCAACGATGCGCTCGATGCAGAGGCGGTCATGCAGGAAGTGCTGGCCGAAGCTCTTTTTTGGGCGGGCGTTCATGGGAGCAGGAGTGAGTGAAGAGGAGTGAGAAGAGAGAGGGCTGTCGGGTGGCTTTTACTCACTCCTCACCCCTGCCCACTCGCTTCGCGCCGACGCGCCAGCGTCAACGCAAGCTGGGCCGCGGCGACCAGGCTGGACGGATCGGCGCGGCCGGTGCCGGCCAGATCCAGCGCGGTGCCGTGGTCGACCGAGGTGCGGATGAAGGGCAGGCCCAGGGTGACGTTCACGGTCCGATCGAATGCTTCGCTCTTCAGCACCGGCAAGGCCTGGTCGTGGTACATCGCCAGCACCGCGTCGTAATGCGCGCGTTGCGCCGGCACGAAGGCGGTGTCGGCGGGCAGCGGGCCGAGCAGGTGCATGCCCTCGCCGCGCAGGGCATCCAGCACCGGGATCAGCGTGTCGATTTCCTCCCGCCCCAGGTGGCCGCCCTCGCCGGCATGCGGATTGAGCCCGAGCACGGCGATGCGTGGCCGGTCGATGCTGAACTTGCCGCGCAGTTCGGCGTCCACGATGCGCAGCACGCGGGTCAGCAGTGCGGACGTGATCGCCGCCGGTACGGCCGTCAGCGGCAGGTGGGTGGTGGCCAGCGCAACGCGCAGCTGCGGGCTGGCCAGCATCATCACCACCTCGGCGCGGGCGCGTTCGGCGAAGAACTCGGTGTGCCCGCGGAAGGCGATGCCGGCGTCGTTGATGGAGGATTTCTGCAGCGGTGCGGTGACCACCGCGGCATACCGGCCGGCCATGCAGCCGTCGGCAGCCTCGGCCAGCGTGGCCAGCACGTGGTTCGCGTTGCGCGGGTCGGGCCGTCCGGGTACTTCCGTCGTCGCCAGCGGCACGTGTCGTACGCGCAACGTGCCGGCGGCGCGGGAGTCTGCAGGGGTGCCGTCGTCGTCGATCAAATCGAGGTGCGTGCCGCAGCGCGTCGCCGCGCGTTCGAGCAGGTGGCGATCGGTGATCGCGACCAGGCTTGCGGCCAGCGACGTGCCGGCCAGCCGCACCAGCAGCTCCGCACCGACGCCGGCCGGCTCGCCCGCGGTGACGGCCAGCCGGGTGAGCGCCATCGCGCTCAGCTGGCCTGGGGCGCGGCGCCGTCGGCGGGCGCCTGCTCGGGCTCGCGCAGCGAAGGCACCAGAATGTCGATGTAGGCGTTCGAACGCAGGTCGCGCAGATAATCGTCGTAGACCTGCTCGGCCTTGCGGTTGCCGATGGCCTGGCGCGCCTGGTTGCGTTCGATCTCCACGGTCTGGTCGCTCTGGCGCGTGCCCAGACGCTCCAGCAGGTGCCAGCCGGCCTCGCTCTGGAAAGGCTCGGACACCTGACCGTCCTTCAGCGAAGCCAGCTTGGCGGCGATCGTCGCGCCCCACGCCGAAGGCTGGAACCAGCCCATGTCGCCGCCGATGTTGGCGGTGGTGTCGTCCTTGGAGAACTCCTTCGCCAGCGCGGCGAAGTCCTCGTGCTTGTCGACGATGCGATGGTACAGGTCCTGCGCCTTCTGCTGTGCCTGGGCGGAGCTCAGCAGTTCGCTCGGCTTGATCAGGATCTGCCGCGCGTGGTACTCGGTGACGATCTTGCGGTCGCCCTTGCGCTGGTCGACCAGCTTGATGATGTGGAAGCCGGTCGGGCCGCGCAGGATCTGGCTGACCTGGCCCGGTTTCATCGTGGCGACCGTGTCGGCAAACGCGGGCGGAATTTCGTCCATGCGCCGCCAACCGAGGTCGCCGCCTTCCAGTGCGTCGGAAGCGTCGGAGTAGCGGATCGCGGCGGCGCCGAAATCCATGCCGCCCTGGATGGCGGCGGCGGCCTGCTCGGCCTTGGCCTGGCTGGCCTGGATCGCTGCGGCGTCCGCGCCGCCGGGGATGCTCACCTGGATGTGTGCCAGGTGCACTTCGCCGGCCTTGTAGGTGGGACTGTCGAGCAGGTTGTCGATCTCGCTGTCGGTCACCGAGACCGAGCTTTGCACCACGTTCTGGTGCAGCCGTTGCACGGTGATCTGGTCACTCAGTTCCTTGCGGAAGGCGGCGAAGCTGCCGCCCTGCTGCTCGACCGCCGCGCGCAACTGCTCGGGGCTGAGCCGGTTCTGCTGCGCCACGCCCTGGACCGCGCGGTCGACGTCGGCGCTGGACACCGAAATGCCCTGTTCCTGCGCGCGCTGCACCTGCAGGCGCATCAGGATCAGCCGGTTCAGCACCTGCCGCGTCACCACGTCCATCGGCGGCAGCTGCCCGCGGCCGGCGTACTGCTGCTGGATCGTGCGCACCGCGTCGTCCAGCTCGCTCTGCAGGATGACGTCGTCGTTGACCACCGCGACGATGCGATCGAGCGGCTGGTTCGCCGGTGCGGCCGACTGCAGCAATTGCGCATGGGCAGGTGCGGCGATCGCCAGGACGAGCAGGAGGGATGCAAGGAATTGCTTCATCGAGAAAAAAGCCTGGATCGCCGAGGCGATGGATTATTGATAGCCGAGAATATCACGGCGCAGCAGCGGTTCGATCTGGCCGCCGGTCGAGCCCAGCCCCTTGAATACGATTTCGAACATGATCGCGTTGTCGCGCCGATTGAGGTTGCTTCCGGAAGGTGGCGACGTGGTGCCGTAGTAGGACTGGTTGACGTAATTGCGGTCGACCAGCCGCAGGGTGACGCAACAGCTGTCGTACTCCACGCCAAGCATCGCGTCGACGGTGCCGCTGGGGAGCTTGTAGGTGGTGTCGATCGCCGGGGCAAACGCCCAGGCGCCGAACAACCGCCACCTGTCCGACAGCGGATAGACCGCCGAGGCGCTGTATTGTTCCAGCCGGCCGCGCCGATAGTGGTAGGCGAGGTTGACGATGCCCGCATCGCCGAGGCGGCGCTGCAGACCGAACGTGGCCGCCTCCACGGCGCGGCTGTTCGGGCTCCACTGCCAGGAACTGTTCACCCGCCAGCGGTCGTTCAATTGCAGGTCGAGCTGGGCCACGTAGGCCGAGCCGGTCCAGTCGGTGCCCAGCACGCGTTGCCGGCTGAGGTAGCGGATCTGGCCGATGCTGGCCGACAGCCGCTCGACGCCATCGTCGTCCAGCAGGCGCGTGGTCAGCGCCGCGGTGACGTTGTTCGCGTCCATCTGGCGGTCGGCGCCGGAGAACTGGTTGGTCGAGAACAGTTGCCAGTAGTCGAACGACATCAGGTTGGTGTCGAACAGCGGCAGGTTGTCCTGGTCGCGGTACGGCACGTAGAGGTAGTACAGGCGCGGTTCCAGCGTCTGCGTGTAGTGCGTGCCGAACAGCGAGGTGCTGCGGTCGAACATCAATCCCGAGTCGAGGCTGACGATCGGCAGCGAGCGGGTCGGCGACTGCTCGGTGAACGGCGACACTGCCGTGCCGCTGAGCCGCCCGAATCGCCCGTAGTCCTGGTAGCCGTCGCTGAGCTGGTAGGCGGTGTAGCGCCAGGCCAGGCGCGGCCGCACGAACCACGCGGCACTGCCTAAATCGGCCGCGAGGTAGGGGTAGAGGTCCTCGCGCTGTCCCTCGACGTAGCCGGGCTTGCGGAACATCACCGCGCTGGTGTCCACGCCGGCCTGCAGCCAGCGCGACAGCGGCACTTCCGCGCTGAACAGTGCATACGGCAGCTGCCGGTAAGGCAGCGCGGAGTCGGTCGCGAACGGGTTGGTGTTCTGGTAGGTGGTGGCGCCGAAGGAGGCGTCCCACCACTTGCCGCCGCCGCTGATCGCCGCACCGGAGCGCAGGCTGTACACCGGGCTGTGCGACATCGCATTGCCGTAGTCGTACAGGTAGCTGGCGTCGGATACGTGGTTGTAGGTCCCGGTGAAGCGCCAGCCGTCCCACAGCGCCGTGCGGTCGGAGAAGGACACCAGGTGGCGCGACTTGCCCGTGGTGTCGGCCAGGCCCTCACTCTTGCCGCGGTCCTCGGGCACGTACTCCACGTTGAGCTGCCCGCTGCTGCCGGGCACCAGGTAGCGGAACTCGCCCGCCAGCAGCGGGCCGCGGCGGCTGTAGTAGCGCGGGTCCAGCGTGGCGTCGTAGTTCGGCGCCAGGTTGAGGTAGTAGGGCGTGCTGAGCTGGAAACCCGCGCGGCTGGTGTTGCCCAGCGTGGGGTAGAGGAAGCCGCTCTTGCGCCGGTCGTCGGTGGGGAAAGTGAAGTACGGCAGGTACAGGAACGGCACCTTGCCGATGCGCATGGTGGCATCGCGCGCCACGCCCACGCCGCTGGCCTTGTCGATGCTGATCGACTTGGCGCGGAACTCCCACACGTGGTGGCCGACATCGCAGGTGGAATACGTGGCCATGGAATAGCGGGTGCGCTCGGCATCCAGCATGTGTCCCTGGCGCGCCACGCCATTGCCGCGCGATTCCAGCATCTGGTAGCGCACGTCGTCGGCCACACCGCGGCTGGCATTGGTGTTGCCGCGCAGGTGCGAGGCGGCGAGCAGTTGCCCGGC
>Ga0209930_1004373_pt1 | contig 12686 bp, 16 predicted proteins | sample ThiBiot_500_biof_2_FD_183948 | JGI IMG/M metagenome (GOLD analysis project Ga0209930, IMG submission 183948) | Wastewater bioreactor microbial communities from Cape Town, South Africa - Thiocy_cont_500_biof (SPAdes) | ecosystem: Engineered > Bioreactor > Thiocyanate-remediating >... | reverse complement strand
GATGGATTCGTGTTGTAGAGTCGCAACGTTCGCAGGCAAGTCGTATTGTGAATCTTGCGGTCGAGAAGCTGCCGAGGCGCGCAAGTCGCTGCATCAATCGAAGGGCATAGTGCAATCGCAATCATCGGTGGCATCGCAGGCCTCATCGCAGATTCGACCAAAACCCACCGTCAATGCGTCACTGCAACCAACCCCATCGGCTGCTGCGACCGTGCAACGCAGCGTATCGCCAAACAAGACCGTAACAGCAGCAGCAGCAACACCATCTCCTGCCAAGCCAACAATCAACTCGAGCACGGCAACTCCTGCCGTCACCACCACACGACCTCTATCGACAACACCGGCGCCATCAGCTTCGGCAACAGCGACCAAGTCCGCCACAGGTTCGACGTTGGCAGCGGCAGCCAAGCCCGCCGCCTCACCGGCATCCAGCAGAACGGTAACCGCATCTACAGTCGCAACACCATCCAAGCCGATGTCGTCTCCAAGTCCGTCACCCGCCAAGACATTGGGCACCGGCTCGGCGGCGGCATCATCGTCGCCATCTACCTCTCTTGCAGCCTCGCCATCGAGCAGAGTGCGATCAGCATCAGCATCTCCATCGCCAAAACCGAATGCTTCGCAGTCTCCGGCATCCTCGTTGTCGAGCAAGCCACTGCCGAATCCTAACAAATCGCCATCACCAGCTGCCACTTCAGCGACCTTGTCGCCCGCTGCTGGTCGCCCGGCAGCGACGGCATCATCTCCGTCTGCTGCCCGATCGAGTACAGTCTCGGTATCAGCATCACCAGCTCGTCCAGCGACACCAGCATCCACCACCTCGACATCTGCTGGTACTACCACTCGGCCCAGTGCAGCCACCACGGCTGCAAGCTCTGCCGTGGCCCGTAGTGTCTCACCGAAGCCACCCACCACGCCCTCAACGTCGGTCACCTCGAGTGCTGCCAAGCCGCTTCCCAAACCAACCGCACCTTCAGCTACACCAGCAACAACAGCAGCGTCTCCTACACCAGCAGCAACAGCAGCGTCCCCTGCAGCAGCATCTCCTGCTCCATCGACTGGTGCGAGCTCCAACGCGACTGCAGATTGGAAGCAAAAACTCGCACAAAAGCAAAAGGAGCGCAAAGAGCAAGAGGCTCGCGAGCTCGAGCAACGTCGCAGTGTGCTCGCAGCAGCAGCGACACCCAAGACGACCACTACCTCCATCCCATCGACAGCCACCATCACGGCAGCGCCTGCCAAGCCGACACCGCCTGTTGCTGCCAGCACCCCTACCACGGTACCGAGCATCGTCACACCGCAGAATCGACAATCGAGTCTCGTGCGCCAAACGTCGGGTACCTCGAGTCCGGCGCGCGCCATCTCGAAGCGAATCTCGGCCATCAACATTCCACCGACCGTGGGCGACAGCTCCAACACGGTCGCCGCATCAGCGCCATCGACGCTCAGCCCGCTGTCTGCTGCGAATGCCAGTGGTGCCACGAGCCTCTCACCACGTCGCCCGACCAAGGACACGTTGGGCGTCGAACCATCGCTCTCGACCTCGGGCGAGCATTCCCTCTCTCCGCGTCTCGAGCGAACCCGCTCGGTCACCAACACCATCGTGCCCGAAGCGAAATTCCTCGCGACCGCCACCACCGAGAACCCAACGATCGTCGACGTACTCGAGGCGATCGACAATGAGGAACACCGCGCTGCCATCAACGAATCCGACGTCGACGTACTCGAGATTCTGTACGAGGAGGTGAACTCGTTCGTGTGGGAGAGTCGTATCCAGACTCTCGAAGGTTGGCTGCTCAAGTTGGTCGATGAGACTGACCGTGCATCGGCCAAGAAGCAACACGGTATCAAGACCTTCTTTGGTGCAACCAAGCTCAAAGCATTCATGACTCCTTGGCAAGCTCATTGGTTTGTGATACGAAATGATAAGGTACATACATTCTCTCTCTCTCTCTCTCTCTCTCTCTACCAGGACTAATCTCATTAACAAATGTGTATGGAATGGTAGTTGTTCTATTATCGAGAAAAGCCAACGAATGATGAAGAGTACAGCAACTTTGTCAATGCGTTCTCGATTGGAAAGATTGCATCAGTACTCATAGTGCATGATCGACCGAGTACGTTCGAGGTCACGACCGACTTGGGTTCCTTCCAAGCACAAGCTCGCTCCGATGCCGAAATGCACCTTTGGATTTGGTACACTACACCACACGAACAAACAATCATGAGCACTTTTATCTAGCACTAACACACACACACACACATATGGCACCCGATCGTAAATAGTGGTTTGTATCACGCAATCAATCAAAACCACTGGCGCGATATTAACAAAGATGAAGCACCTCAAGGACTCATTACACGAGTGGTACGCATTTGTGTATACCATGCGTGTAGATATGTGATGACACACAACCTCCTTATACCTCGAGCTCCAATGCTCTCTCTGCACTAGATTATGGAGGGCTTTATGGATCAACTCGATCGCCGAGGCAAGAATTGGCGGCGTCGTTGGTTCGTGATACGCGACGGCTTCTTGTTTTCGTTCCGCACCAAGGAGACCAAGAAGCTGCGCGCCCGCATTCCATTGTACGAAGCGGTTCTCGCGGAATACCAACCCGACAAGGAGGAGAATGCCTTCAAGATCTCGACCGAGAAGGGAGAGTTCATATTCAAGACCGAGAACGACGAGGAGATGCAGTTCTGGCTGAATGCCATTCTCAAGGAGAAGTTTGCTATCGAGAATGCCATCAACACGATCGAGTGAACCAACCAACCAACCAACCAACCAACCAACCATGCTCTGGGATATGTTATTATTACCTAATGTTATTTAATCTCTCACCAATCTCAACAACTGATTTACGAGGTCGACGTTCATCAACTACGTCCTACCCATCACAATACAAAATCATCATCATCATGATCATGATTGTGATGGAGAGAGAAAGAAGAAGAGGAGGACGACAACGTTGGAGGAGGAAGAGGAGCCAGAGATGAATGGAGCAAGGTGAGTGATAGAGTTACTCAGCAGTCGAGGAGGAGGAACCTCGAATGCGTTGAATGTACGCATGCAAGTATCGGAAGCGACGAATGCAATCGTGCTTGCTTCGCGTGCCGACGAGGGCGGCGATCGAGTCCCAACGGTCAGGATCGTCGGGGTAGTACTCGATCAGACCCTTCTCGAGCATGTCCTGCTCGTGTTGCGACCACGGATCGACGGCATCGAGATTGCGCTCGCGCGTCGAGATACCACCATCAATCGTGGCCTCTCGCTTCGGACGCTTGGTCTTCTCGCGGAAGCGCTGGAACGCCATCTGCGTCTGATCGACGTTGCGCAGCTCGGACGGACGGTCGGTCTTGACCTCGGTGGTCTTGGCAATGACCTCCTGCTCGGACTTGGTGCCAATGTACTCGGACACATGGCGCCAGCGATCACGCACACCGGCCGGGAAGCGCGCCAGACCCTTGGCAAGGAGCGACAGCTCATCGGGTGTCCAAACGACGGCCACGACCTCGGCTTGGCGTGCCTTGGCAGTTTCGGCTCGTTGCCTCTCGACCTCGTCCATGATACCTTTCAAGTAGTCCAACTATCATACAGACGCACATGAGTGAGTGATATGATATGATCTGATCTGATCTGATCTGATCTGATAGCTTGACTGCGTAAGTACCTCTGCTTGGAACGCTCGTTCAGCAACATCGAGCTTGCCTTCGTTCTGCGCCAAAACGCCGATCAATGCCGTCAAGCGTGTGCTAATCTCTGCAGCTCCAATGATGCCACTTCCACTCGTGACCTTCTCAACATTCTCCTCAGCAAATACACCGCTACATTCATGAGGTCATTCACTCTCGAATTAGTATCAATCGATTCGATTCAGAGAGAGGGGGCATGGTACATACGGAGATGAGAGACGCAGCTTGGCGCACAGTTGACGCAAGCGCGTTCGCTTCTTGCGCAAGTTCTTGTTAAAGTCCTCCTTCTCCTTCTTGACACGCTCCTCCTCTTCCTTGAGCTGCTGTTGACGCTTGGCTTCCTCTTGTGCCTCCTCGAGAGCTCGTTGTTCGCGTTGTGCCTGCTTGGCAGCCTTGCGTGCAGCCCGCTCAGCCTCTTGCTTTTTCTTGTGTGCAAGCACGCGAGGATCTCGCGAGTAGGCCATCTCTATATACACATATGTTGGCGGTGAGTAACGAGCGCACTCACTTGTGCATGCACTCAGTGGCTAGAAAGAGAATCGTACCGACAAGGTTATTGAGACGAGCGCGCTCTTCCTTCTTCCACTTCTCACGAGCCTTCTGGTTCTGACGAACCATCCAGCGCTTCTCCTCACGCGTCTCGGCTTGCTCGGGATCGTACTCGTCGTCGCCCGGGAACTCACGCCAGGTTCGGAACGAGCGCCAGAACTCGTAAAAGTCAATCACCTCCTCGTAGGAGGTGGAGGCGTTGCCAATGTCGGGCACGCGTGGGTTCTGCGACCACTTGGCGTTGCGTGCAAACACATCGCCAAACACGACGTAAAAGTTCTCGGCCGTCACGGTCGATGCGTCTGGCAGCGACTCATCAAACTCCTCTTGACTATCGTAGAGTCGTCGCTTCTCGGGATCACTCAATACATCATTGGCTGCTCATCATCCAGTCATCGACCCATGCAAGCGCGCACACAAATACAAGTGAGTGAGTAGCTTATGAGCTCGTTCGAGAGGAACGGCGATGGATGCGACGTACCCTTTTGAATCATCTTGAACAAGTGGTCGTCACTGCCTGCTTCCTGCTTATCAGGATGGTGCTTCAAGCACGCAGCTCGATCTACCATGCCACCACAATCACGTTGGTCAGAACACAATCATCACCACCACCATCATCTCGCTGCAGTCGGCATTCGTTCGTTGGTTGGAACGGATGGAGATATCGATACATACAAGCATCCTTGACCTGCTTGGGCGTAGCGCGCCATCGGAGATGGCCGAGCTCGAGCAGCTCATAGAGATCCTCCTCGTCATGGGCGAGCGTGCCCTTGTGCGCCTTCTTCTTGGCCTCGTAGCGAGCTCGGAGCTCGGCATCGAGCTTGGCATCGTCGACGTCGTCATTGTGGACATCGAGAACGGTCTCTGCCGCGGAGCCCAGCACACGCAACGACACATACGCATGGTACGCCGCACCGGCAGGCTCACACGCTCGCTGGTACGGATAACCTACATCCATCCAACGCGACAGAGGCTTTCACGTAAGTCGATTGATAGAGATCGATGGATATTGATGGATATCGATGGATAGTGATAGATATCGATGGATATCGATGGATATTGATGGATATCGATAGGTATCGATGGATAGTGATAGATATTGATAGGTATCGATGGATAGTGATAGGTAGTGATGGATAGTGATGGATAGTGATAGATATCGATGGATAGTGATAGATATCGATGGATAGTGATAGATATCGATGGATAGTGATAGATATCGATAGATATCGATAGATATCGATGGATAGTGATAGATAGCGATAGATATCGATAGATATCGATGGATAGTGATAGATATCGATGGATAGTGATAGATATCGATGGATAGTGATAGATATCGATGGATATCGATGGATATTGATGGATATCGATGGATAGTGATAGATATCGATGGATAGTGATAGGTATCGATAGATATCGATGGATAGTGATAGATATCGATGGATAGTGATAAATATCGATGGATAGTGATGGATAGTGATAGATATCGATGGATATCGATGGATATTGATGGATAGTGATAGATATCGATAGATATCGATGGATATTGATGGATAGTGATAGATATCGATAGATATCGATGGATATTGATGGATAGTGATAGATATCGATAGATATCGATGGATAGTGATAGGTATCGATGGATAGTGATGGATATCGATGGATATCGATGGATATTGATGGATATCGATGGATAGTGATAGATATCGATGGATATTGATGGATATCGATAGGTAGTGGTGGATATCGACAGGACGTACCAGAAAGCGGTGCTATCAGCTGCGCTGCATCACGCTCCCATCCAGCAGGAGCAGCCTCGAGTAGCAGCGGTACGAATACGCTCATCTTCAACCGTGCTATCAGCCGACTGTTGAGCCAATATACCGACCGACACGCACGCACAGACGCACACGCGAGAGCAGCAACAAGCGAAAGAGACTCGATCGATGTGGCGCGGGCGCTTTTGGTGGTGTTATCGCAACTTCGGTGTTTGGCGATGTTGCGAGGGGAGGCGAGAATATGCGGTGTTTCGCGATGTTGCGATGGGAGGCGAGAATATGCGGTGTTTCGCGATGTTGCGAGGGGAGAGGGAGAATATGCGGTGTTTCGCGATGTTGCGAGGGGAGGGGGAGAATATGCGGTGTTTCGCGATGTTGCGAGGATTCGGTGGATTTTATCTCTCCTCTGTCTCCCTCACAAAGAAGGCGCACAACACACAACACACAACACACACGCTTCCTCATCGACAGACATACTCGGCCAGAAAGAATAATCGCCAGATTTTGCAGAGCTGAGAGAGATTGAGATAAAGCGAGAAGGAGAGGAGCGAGGTCGGTGTCGTCTTTCTATTGCTCATCGCTTGCTCGCTTGCTCGCTCCTCACACCACCTGACGCTCCTGCTGCTCCTGCGCTCGATTCGCGGATGGCGAGCCGACCAGGAGGAGCTGGCGCTGGAGGAGGCGCTGGAGGCGGCGGTGGTGGGTTCGCTGCGCCTCGAGCAACCTCACCAACACCGCCCGGCGGGAGCTCGGCAACTGTCGTGTCGCCGCGCACGGCACCGCTGCCGCCCTACTATCCACCGCCAGCGCCACCAACCACAGCCACCTCACCGATTCAACGACCGCTCTCTCCGCCCGTGGCGCCGCTGCCTCCCGTTTCTGCGCTACAATCGACGACCTCGAGCTCGGGCACGACCACGAGCGTCGTAGCAACAGGAGCCGTGGTCGCGCGACCACACTCGGCTCGCGACCACACCTCGAGCTCCTCCTCCTCACGACCGATCTCGATGCCCAACAGCGCGCGAGCGCCGACCAGCGGCCTCACGGCGGCGTTGGCCGTGTCGCCGCCGAGCAACGCAGCACGCCTCGCTCGAGCGCCATCGCCGCCGCCGACCTCGTCGCTGCCGCCGCCGACGCTGCCGCTCCCAGCGACGCCCGTCTCGTGCTCGCTGCCGTCGCGCACCTCGGGCGGCTTCCTCTCGTCAGCGAGCGGCCCGCCGCGTCTGACCATCGCCGTCAAGCGACCCAGCAGCGGCGCCGATCCATCGATGGCGCTCACGTCTCGCGGCACCAAGCTCGCGGCCGTCGCTGCCTCGTTGGCGCCTCCGCCGCTGGCGCCTCTCCCCGCCAATGCCACGGCCTCTGGCGCTGCCGTCGTCGCCGCTGATCCTCTCAAACGAGCGTCGAGCGCATCGTTGCAAGCTCCTCGAGCGCTCAACAATGCTCCCGACAGCCCGACACGAACTCGATGCGCCACCGCGAGCGAGACCGATCGCCCGATCGCTGTCACACGCTCTCAACCAGCGCTCTCGACCGCTGATACCGTGCGTCTCTCTCTCTCTCTCTCTTGCGGTCCCACTCGCACACATCTACTTACTTTCGAGAGTTGATACAGCGTTATCGAGATCCTCGAGCGAGATCCGAGACCATCGTAGCAGATCGACCGCCAAACATCGAGGCCTTGGGTCTCGAGCTGCCGTACGACCTACGCGATCCGTCACCGCGCCAGCTGTCGTCCACCTCGGCACTTCCACCGCCAGTGCCAGTCCCGTCTCTCCCAGTGCCTCTCACCGGATCACTGCCTTCACCGGCGCCGCTCTCACCCTCTTCGTTGCCCTCACCCGGTGGTTCGGCCTTCACCTCGGCACCGACCTCGGGCAGCAGCGAACCTCCATTGCTGTCTCCCACGAGCAACAAGCGCGCCGCCGATGCGATCGCTGCCAAGGAGCCAACAGCCAAGAAGCGTTCCATGACCGGGCGGCTGTCCACCAAGCGGCCCTATGTGCTTCAGGATCGTGACAAGAAGAGCAACAAGTCTGCCTCCAACAACCTCGTTGCTGCTGCGGCTACTGGCACTGGCACTGGCACTGGTTCGAGCAGTTCGCTTGGTTCGTCCGGCAGCGAGTCATCGCTCGATACGCAGTCGACCTCAGGCATCGGAACCGGTGGTGTCACGGGCGTCGTGAGCTCGGGCGCCAAGTTCGCTCTCAAGCGACTGATGGGCAGCGAGCGTGCGCTCAAGTTCTCGATCGGCTCCAAGTCGACCGAGTCTCTCGCGCATGGTCGACCGCGTCGCTCGACGGTCGTCGATTCGCTATCGCTCGATGTGCTGCAGTCGATCGCTGCCGAGATGAGCAGCGAAAGTGGCGTGCGTCTACGCACACACAAGCAGCTCTTCTGGCAGTATCCGAGTTCGTTCGTCGGCTCGGACGCTGTCTCGTGGCTATGCGAACACGTGCCCGTGCTGTGGAACGGTACCAACAAGGACGCCGAGATTGTGCGTCATCGCGCCGTGGCTCTCGGTCAACGCCTCATGAGTGAGCTCTCGGTCTTTCAGCATGCCTCGGGCGACAAGACGCAGCTCTTTCAAGACAAGCGCCTGTACTACGTCTTTCGATCGGCTGACAACAAGACTCTTCCGCCACTATCGTCCATCTTGAAACCTGCCAAAGACTATTTACCATTGGCCAAGGTAGCTCTCATTCTAACTCTCTCCTTGAAATTCTCCGCACACACACACACACACTCACACTCACCAAACTTGAACTCGTGACTCTAGTTGTTATTACATTCTGATCAAGTGCTGATCGAAGCCATCTTTGAGAGCCTCACGGCCAAGAATCGAGACGAGTATTTCGATTCGTTCGTCAAATTGCTAAACGCAAGCGAATTGGGTTGTTGGTTCATTGAGCGAACGATCCAAATCGAAGTGGATCTTGTTAGTACGTAGATAGAGACCGACATCCCCACACCCACACCCATCCCCCCACAGGCGTCCCGGGCGGCACTCACGCGCAACTTGATTCGAATAGTTCATGAAGCAACTCTGTTTCGTATCTCGAACGTCTCTTCGGTGGTCTTGTCCAAGTTCGTTCGCTTGGTCAGCAACGACTACCTCAAGGCCACGGTGCAGCCGATTCTGGCACACGTCGCCAGCTCGAAGGGCCTCTTCGAGTTGCAAGCGACTCTGCTTCACGAGCAACTGGGCACCTCGATCAACCTCGCTCAGGTGCAGGAAGACAACCTGGCAAGCCTATTGGAGGCTTGCAACTTTGCCTTGGACACTATTACCAACTCGTTGAATGAGTGCCCTTTGTACGTATATTGCTCACGGCAACCATTATTTGCTGCTTGTGTCGCTTGTTCACTTGCTCGTTCACTCGCTTGCCTGACTGACTGACTGACACATTGTTCGCTTCAACAGGCCGTTGCGAACCATTTGCTCGCATCTCTACCAATACGTAATCCGCAAGTTCCCAGCAAGCGTTCTCAAGAGTGTCGGTGGCTTGTTCTTTTTGCGTTTCTTGTGCCCATGCTTTGCATCTCCTGTGCGATTTGGAATGCTGGATGGTATGTAGCTTTCAACTCCAACTCCAGAGACGCACAGAGCGAGTGATCGAGCAAACTCGTGACAAAAGACCCTAACCGTCGAGTTGTTGATTGTATTAGTTGAACCTGATGCCGTGACGTCGCGCAAGTATGTGACACTCTCGCGTATCCTTCAAACTCTCTCGAACCACATGGAGTTCTCGGCAGCTGAGCCGCACATGGAGCCTATCAATCAGTCGTTCATTCGTCCGAACCTTGAACGAATGAAACGATTCCAAGCTGCTCTTGCTGTACGTACTAGTCATGTTGCAATCCCGCTCGCTCTCTCTCTCGCTCTCGCTCTCTCTCTCTCTCTCTCTCTAATCTAATCGGATTTGGAACCTTGTAGAACCGTACACTCGAAGAATCAATCGAAGCTGCTCGACAACGTGAGAAGGAGCTTTTGTTGCTTGCTGAACCTGACAGCGAACTCTACCAATCTTCCTTGCGTGTGCGATCCAAGTCGCTCGACTCTCCGACGCTACAGTCCACCAAAGCCATCGCTGGTGACAGTCTTCCAGTGCTCGAGTTGCAGAGCGTGCCGGCTGGACTGCACTCGCCACTGGTTTCTGCACAACGTGTTGATGACGATGACGATGACGACGACTTGATCGACCTGTTGCTTGATATTGCCCAGTCTCATGACGCTGACGATGAGGACGTTGCGCTGCTCGCCGAGTTGCGATCTCCCATCGGCTCACCGCGCGCTCCGTCATCCGATGACCTACGTCAGCCGCCGTCACCGCAAGGCACCGACACCGAGCTCTCGGGTCAGAGCATCGCGCCCGTGGTCTTTGATGACGTGACACCGGTGCTGACGCGTCGCCTCACGATCGGCGATGGCCCTGTACCGAACTTTACGCAAAAGTTGATGCAAGAACAACGAAGCCCTGGCCACTCGCCCATTGTGGCGTGCGAGACCGAGCGTGAGACACCGGTCGATTCGAGCTCGGTCGACGACCATATCGTCGCAACGACGCAAGAGGGCGCCAGTGGACCGTCGAGTGTGCCGGTCACCACGCCGACCACGGCCGTCGACGACACGAACGTCAAGGTGCTCGAGCGAGTGATGGCTCGCTACGCGTACGAGCCGCAGGCGCCCGACGAGATGCGCCTCACCAAGGGCGACCTGATCGACGTGACGTTCAAGAGCCCCGACGGCTGGTGGTGCGGTACCAACATCACCTCGGGCGCCGCGAGCTTGATGTTCCCCGGCAACTACATCCAGCCTCTCCCTGCGCCTCTGCCGAGCGAGGCATCGGTCGACACGCAGACGGTGCGCATCGAGCAAGGCTCGAGTGGTGGTGAGCTCTCGGAAGAGGAGCTCCAACTCGAGCAGCGTGCGCGTCAGCTCGTCAAGCATGATACAACCAGCTTCTTGTATCGTGTTCACTGCCATCTCGTCAAGGCGCAGGATATCGTGAGTGAAGAGTTGCAATCGGCAGCGCAACGCAAGGTACATACGAACAAGCCAGCTCGAGCTATCTCTCGCTTCTCACGTACTGATGGATGATTGATTCGCTGGTACTACATTCAGCAAACGACATTCCCGATCCAACGCTTCACGGACACGCTGGTGGCACTGAACGGCTCACCTTCTTCGCAGCAGTCGTGAGAGTGGTGTTGCTCTCTTGGTCTTGATCTTACTAGGTCATCGGCCATTGCGGTTTCGTTTGATTTATTGCATCGTCGTTTCTTTGAGTTGGATTCTTGTTTGTGTATATCTGTTTGAACGCTCGAGTGTCGCCGCAACTCGTCGTAGGACGAGTGAATGTATGGTCCCCGATCCATATCTTCAACGCTTCTATCTTATTTCTATATCTATCTCGGTCTCTCACATTGAGCCCCTCGTTTGCACGCTAGCATCTCTCTATTCATATTCATTCTATCATTTCAATTGCTTTGTGATGGATGGTATCAAGCAGTATAAATTATCTATTATTATTGGCATCGACTCACGATCACAGACTCACGATTCCTAGTGGATTGATAAAAGATGGCGCGGCGCATCGCATCGATTCGATTCATTCGTTTCGCAGCTCGCTCGCGCTCACTCCTCGCTCACTCTCAACAAGCAACCATGAGTATCGCGTCGTCGGCTTCCGTCCTCGTGCCTGCCAGTCGTGCAGTGCACAAGATCATCATCTATGTGCTCGCTGCGATCTTGTTGGTACCGGATCGTGCTGCTTCAAGTCGATCGAGAGCTATCTCGATCTCGCGAGCTAACTCGATGTATCTATCGCGTATAGATCTTGGGAGTCATCATGACGATCAACTCGGTGATTGCCATCATCTCGACGTTCAACGCCTCGACCTTGTGGTCGTTGGTACTGGGCGTTCTGATCGTGGCGGTGTCGTTGGGCGGCATCCTCGGTACCATGCGCGACAACAAGCTCTACGTGCTCATCGTACGTCGATCCATCCATCCATCCATCGATCCAATGTGATGATAACTGACTCGTTGAGGATGTATGTGGTAGTATCTCGTGGCTACGTTGGTGTTGTTCGTGCTTACGTGCGTGGCCTTGGTGCTCGTGATCCTCAGCTTCTCGATCGCAGGAGTGTTGGTCGTGTGTCTGCCGCTCATCTTCTACGTACGTACTCGAGTGCTCGAGTGCTCGAATCCTCCTGATCTGTCTATCTACCGATGCATTTGATTGATTGATTGATTGGTTGGTTGGTTGGTTGGACGCGTGATGGGATGGTTCGAGTAGTTGGCGAGCGCCTACTATGCCTTCTACTTCTGGCAGGTGTTGTAAGCCATCAGCATCAGCATCATCGAGCCATCGACACCGATGCTGTGAGCTCGCGCCATGCCTCGTTCTCTCTCTCTCTCCCTCTCTCTCTCTCTCCCTCTCTCTTGTCAATGGTGCACTCGACCTTGTTCGATCGCCATCTTTCTCGTTCACTTCAATTCAATTCCAAAGTTCGTTGCATTTCTAATCGAATCGAATCGAATCGAATCTCGCGAATGTCGGCTTTATACTTTGATACTATCCTACAAGAGTGTGTGCGTGAGTGAGCGAGAGCGTGTTTTCGCTCCATGACTCGGCCGTTGCGATCAGGAGCTTG
>Ga0209930_1004364_pt1 | contig 12725 bp, 9 predicted proteins | sample ThiBiot_500_biof_2_FD_183948 | JGI IMG/M metagenome (GOLD analysis project Ga0209930, IMG submission 183948) | Wastewater bioreactor microbial communities from Cape Town, South Africa - Thiocy_cont_500_biof (SPAdes) | ecosystem: Engineered > Bioreactor > Thiocyanate-remediating >... | reverse complement strand
TCAATTTGTTGTTCAAATGTCAAATCGTCGAAATATTTCTCTTCAAGCGACAGGTTATGTTATTGTTCAAGTTCAAGATTCAACTCGACCAATGATTGCCATTGGGTAATTTTTTGAAATTGAAAAAAGTCGAATGTTTATATTTTTGTATAGATGTGTAATCAAATCTCTTTGTTCTCCAAATGTCGAATTTCAAAAAGTAAATCCAACAACTCAAATCGCTTTATTTTCCTTTTGTGTCAACGAATGTCCCGAAGAGAAAAAACTCATTTGGAATATTTATTTCGGTCGAATAAATTCAACACAAAACTTTACTAAATGGATTTTATTTGAACAAATGACGAATTTTGAAAATATTTGGTTTTTCGGTCGAAATACGACTAATTTCACTTGTTTGATTCATTTTCGAAATGAAACTCATTGGAAATTCGAAGTTATTTATCAATTCGAAGGAATAAATAGTTCAAGTGCATTGAATTTCGAAATAAATCCTCCTCCATCAAACGGTTCTTGTGAAATCAATCCTCGAAATGGAACAACAAACACTCTATTCAATATCACTTGTTCACATTGGAAAATCAAAGAAAATATCAAAGAATATTCGTTATTCACTCGAAATAAACAAATCATTGCTTTTTCTCCGATTCCATCGTTTGAAGTTCGATTACCAATCGGAAATCCTCTCGATCTTTTCGTTGAAATTCGTGATTATTTAGATGGAATTACTCAATTCAATCTTTCTTCAGTTGTTGTTACTAAACAATCATTTTCTAGTTTATTATCTTCAAATCTAAATCAAAATGAAATTAGTCAAATAATAAGTTTAATTACTGAAGAATTTAATGAAAAAGAAAGTGAGATCATGGACAAAGCTATTTCAAATGGAATTCCATTGTCAACTATTTCGGTTTCTTCATTATTGAGTCGAATTAGTATTGAGAAGGAGAAATCAACAAATCAATCTGCTCGATTAGAATTTTTGAAAGAAATCAATGAACAAGCAAATCTTCGAGAAGATTTAATCAAATCTTTAATTGATTTTCCAATAACATCTGCGAATAGTTTGAAATTACAATCTCTCTCACTTGTTCAGTTAACTAGTTCAACAAATCAATTAACAAGAACAAGTTTAACGATAATTTCAGAGAAATGTTTTGAATTAACAAAAGAATTACAAATTTGGTTGGAGAAAATGCCTTTTGAAGATGTTCAAACGATTGCAGCTCAACTTCTTCAATGTGCTTCGAATGTTTTAACTGCTGCCAATGGACCTTTACAAAAACGAATGGAAATTCTCGAAAAAGATTCTCAAGTCGAATGGGTTTTTGATTCTCAAAAGGAATTAGCTGATTCACTCAATGACAAACGAAATCAAATCATTTTCATCTTAACTTCTTCATTAAATTTACATTTAAATCTCGGACAAAATTATTCAATTCAAACACCTCAAGTTTTTCTTTCTTTACAAACAATTTCTCTTCAATCTCTTTTGAATCGAATGAATTTATCATCATCGAATTTAAATCGAAATCAAACTGTTTCCTTTCGAGTTCGTTTCTCTCTCTTTTTATTTTCTTAAATTTCGTTTGATTTTTAGTCAATCATGGAACCGTTAGCTGTTTACGGTAAATCTCTAATCGAAAGCAATACAAATCTTTCTCGATCTTTGTCAATTTCGATTCTCGATGACAGTGGAAATGAAATTCTGTTTGAAACAAATTCAGATTCGATTGAATTTTTGATTCCTCGAGATCCAAATCTTCGAATTCCTCCAATGATTTTAACGAATGAAACCTTTCATTCTTTGAATTTGACAACTGATCTCCCGATTTCAATTCATTTCGAAATCAAAGCTAATTTCTCCTATCGATTCGTTTATAAATTCGATAGACAATCGAGTTTTACTAATTCAATCGAAGTCAATCAAAGTTATTTTAGTTTTATGCTTGATAATCAACAAACAGTTGGTCATCGAACTCTAATCTTTGGTTTCGAAGGCGAGAATGAAGAATATGAATATCGAGTTTATTCCTCCGGTTGTTATTATTTAAATAAAGAAAACGAATGGAAATCAGATGGATTACGAGTTGGTCGAAAAACGAATCTTTCTCAAACTCATTGTTACTTAACTTAATTCATTTCGAGTCTTTATTTTGCTTTGCTTTTTTTGTTAATTAACGTAATGAAATCGTTGAATCACCGGTCGATGTTTTCTTTTTCTCGACGAATTCTTTGTAATTTGTGTTTAGTTGGATGAATTCCAAAAGCATATTCGAGAATATCCATATAAGAACGATAAAACCAATGACGAGTAAGAGAAAAAGAATTGCAATATAACCAAAAGGTTTTCAAACAATTTCAAGAATTGTTTTCATAATAATTTATTATTTTCTCACAAAATTCGCCTGTTCAACCTTTTTCACGTGAACTTCCAACAAGTTGAGACAACTAAGGATCCTAAATAATCGAATCGTTGTTTTTTTATTTTCTTATTACATAAATTGAGGATATTCCATTAGTGAATATGATAGATGCATCATTCAAATCGAAAACTCTCTCACTGTGAACGTTAAATCAAAATTAAGTAAATAGAATTGAAATTGTTACCGAGAACGTCATGAAAAAAAAACGAACTTCTTCTTTTGTCATAAAGTCAAGTCAATTTCATGATTTTAAAAAACTCGAAAAAATAAATATTTATAATTGAGTTCAGTTTAAGCAATGAGTTATGTCATGATTTGTCCTATTTCCAACTCGAAGTCCTCGATCATTCCACTGATTGTTCTCGTCCAGAAAATAACAACCGGAAGAATAAACTCGTAATTTATAATTTGAACTAAAATTAACTCTTTGATTGGTAATTGGTGGATTCAATTGAGAGTTATTATTTGAACAATACGAAACCATTTCAGAGAAATTCAATTCTCGTAAACCAAAAATTAAAGATCGATGATTTCGAGTTTGTTCATTATCAACGAAAAACGAATGAAAATTCAAAGGACAAAAAACAGTCCAACCATCGATTTCATTTAATTGAGGAATTTTATCGAATTTATAAATTAATAAATAGCCAACTGATGAATTCAAAGGTTCAATCTCGATATGAACTGAAATCGAGAGAATTGTTGTGATATTAACATAATGGAAATTAAATAATTGTTGACGAAACGTCACATTTTGAAGAATCATTGGAGGAAGAATTCGATTTGGATCTCGAGGAATAAAGATTTCTATTGGATAATCGAGAGAAATTTCTTTTCCATCGGAATCGAAAAGAGAAAAAGAAATCGAACGAGAAACATTCGTATTTGCTGAATTTGAAAATGAAGCTAAAGGTTCGACTTTCGATTGAATTCGAATTGATTTTTCTGTTTGATTTGTTACGATTTCAGGGAATCGAATAGCTCCATTGGCAAATATTTGATTCGAAAGAGATTCAATTGTTTCACTTTGTAAACTCATGAAAATTTCGGAAGTATTGACAAACGATTGTTGACCAACATTTAAATGAATATTTAAAATTGAATTTAACCGAGAAATCGTTTCTTTCATTTTCGTTTCAATTTGATTTGCTAATTCTTTTTGTTGATAAATATTTTTCTCATTTTCGTTTAAAAGATTGATTTTCGCCCATTCAGATTCTAAATCTGTTTCATAATCCGAAGAAAATTCTTTTGCTCTTTGAAAATCTAAATCTAAAATCGTCGTTCTTTGTTGTAAAGGACCGTTGACAGAAGATAAAAGATTTGAAGCACATTGAAATAATTGAGTTGCACAAGTTTCAGCATCTTCGTGAGAAATTCTTGTCAACATTGATTGTAAAGCTAAAGTTAATCGAAAACATCGATCAGCTGCGATTGAAATTGTGTTTCGAGTTAATTGATTAGTTGATTTAGTCAATTGAACTAATGATGAAGATTGTAATTTAATACTATTCGATGTTGTTATTTGAAGATTTTGAGTAAAAGAAATTAAATATTCTCTTGTCGAAGATTGAGAATTTAATTCTTTGTTGAATTCAATAAGAGCTGATTGATTGAATGAACTATTCGTAGGTTGATTTTGAGTTGTTAAAGATGAAATTGAAATAGTTGAAAGAGGAATTCCACTCGAAACAGCTTTATCAATATTTTCTTCATTTATTTGATTAAATTTTTGAGAAAAAGAAGTTAACAATTGTGAAACTGTATTTTGGTTTCCAGTTGCCAGTAAATTAGTATTTAGTTGAGAATCTGTTTCAACTGAAATCGATGAGAGATTAAATTTCGTAAGACAATTCAATTGATCTCGAATTTCAACAAATAAATTTTGATTCTCTCCTGAAGGTAGATAAACTTTAAATGACGATTCACTTGAAAAAGCGATCATAAGTTGATTTGTGAAAGAATAAAGCGAATAATCTTTAATTCCATCTTCATCAAACCAATCGGGACAAGAAATTTGAAATAAAGTTGTTATTGTTCCATTTGATGGAGAAATCGAACAAGAACCATTTTCAGGAGGTTGATTGATCACAAATTGCAAAGCACTTGTACTTGTTTCATTTGGAAATGAATAAACAACTTCAAATTTCCAAAATTGAACTGTAGGATTTTGAATAAATAATTGATTTGTCACAGTGAAATTACTCGAATTCTTGCCGAAGAAATAGTTTTGAGTTTGATTAAATAAAATCCAAAGAGAAGAATTCGCTTCTCCTGAATAAACATTCCAAAGGATTTTCTGAATTGAAGAACAATTTCCAATGCAAAGAGAAAAAAGAGCAGCTTGAGTTGTTGGATTTACGAATTGATATTCGAGATTCGGAGAACAAAGAGTTACGATTACACAACCGATTGCGATCATTTGTCGACGAGTTTCTTCAACTTTAACAAGAACATAACCTGTTGCTTGTTGAGATGAATTCAAAATGTTTGTCATTTGAACCATAAATTGATAAGTTCGATTCGACTGGAGTGCCCTGGAGAGAATTGTTAATGAAGAATTATCAGATCGAAATCCAGTTCGATTTGTTAAACACGAAGGATTCGAAGAATTATTTGTTTGATCGTCAATTGTTAATAAAAAACCATTTAAATTTGGAAAATTAAATGTTGGATAAATTCGACAATAATACTTGTAAATCCATTTCTATTTTTCAATCAAAATCGGAATTAATTTCAATTGTTTGAATATTTCACTTACATCTTTATCAAAAGTATTTTCATCGAGATCAATCGAATACGTTCCTGGATCTAATCGAAGATCTTGTTCGAATCCACTTGTGATCATTGAAGTTCCTAATTGAACAAGGTTTGCTGTGATTCCTGATGGAGTTATTTCAACATAAACTGATGAAGAACTTTTTAATGTTGGATATTTATTGAGAGTAATAGTTAATTCAAGTTGAAAGATTCCAAAAGGAAGTTTTCTTGCTGGAATAAATAATTCACTAAATGTTGTTTCAATTTGAGAATCGAAAGAAATTGCGTTGGAATTATTCTTTAGAATCCATTGACTTCGAATTGATGTTGGATAATTACAATTCAATTCAATCAAAGAAACGATATAAAAATCTTGACTTCGACGAAATTTCAAAGGATTTATTAATGTTGAACCACCGGGAATTAAAATTATTTGAGGAGATCTACACGCTAACATTTTAACAAAACAAAACTTTTCTTTTTCAATTTTTCCTTCGACGATTTACTTTCATTTACATTTGTTGTTGTTGTTGTGGATGTTGAGGTTGATGTTGCTGTAGTCGATGTTGTTGATGTTGACGTGGTTGTTGTTGTTGATGACGTTGAGGTTGTTGATGATGATGTTGATGTTGAGGTTGATGTTGTTGTTGTCGTGGATGTTGTCGTTGATGTTGTTGTTGTTGTTGAGGTTGATGTTGTTGGTGTTGGACCTAAATAATCAAATGAAAATATCGAATCGTTGCTTTTTCCTTTCTCTATTACAGAAATTTGTTGATAAACAAAACTTTTGAATTCGATGATTATTTTGATCAACAACAAATAAATTTCCAAAACTATCAAAAGCGATACTTCGTGGAACATTCAATTGATTAGATGTTGAACCTTGACCAGAACATGCAACAATACAACGAAAACCATTTTCATCTGAACCTATTATTCGATGATTGTTACTATCTGTAATGAAAAGATATTTATTTCCATCCAAAATCACATTTGTTGGATAACTAAGTGAAATTGTTAGATTTGGTGATGTATTTCCTGCAACTGTAATTCCATTTGTTTGTCCTAATCGAAATAATTGAATTCGATGATTATTCCGATCTGCAACATATAAATCAAAATTCGTATCAACAAAGATTCCATTTGGATAAGATAACATATTCGAAGCAGTACCAGCAGAACCTGTTCCAGCAACTGTTGCCATTGCTGATGAATTTGAATTTAACCATTTCTTTACAACTTGATGTCCATCAAACATTGAACAATATAAAGTATTATTAAGATCAACAAAAAGACCATAAATATCGGAAGAAACAGTCGCGATAGTAGTGGTTTGATTTGAATATGAATTCGAGAATTGAATTATTTGTTTAATTAAACCCGAATCTGCAACATAAATTTGTCCATTTGTTGTTACAAGTATTGAATATGCTGATGATGATAATTGTGCATATAAAATCAAATTTGTATCATTGGAATTATTCATCCAAATGAGAATTCGTCCGTTGTTTTTATTGATTGTATAAATTGAATTATTTGTATCAATGTACAAACCAATAGGATCTGACCCGATTTGAGTCTGATTTGCAAATGTGGTTGCATTTTGATCCCACGTTGAATTCGTCGGAAACATCGGTTGATTATACGATTGACCTTTGGAAAAGAAAAGTTTATTTTCGTTGAAAATATTCGAAAAAGATAAAAATTAACCTAAAATTAGCCTCAGAAGAAATAAAATCATGCAATAACTTATGAAGATCATGATGAAAAAGTAAATGTTTTCCTGTCTTCGAAGTATTTTATTTATTTATCCTGAGTTAAATAAAATGAAGAAAAGTTCAGTTTGTTCTTTCAAAGTTGATTAGTTAAATAAAAACGAAGATATGTTTAAAGTCTTGTTCGAATATCGACGATAAGCCAAGAAAATCGATGGTCAAGTGTCGATGGAAGATTTCTAAAAGCACAAAACGTAAAAATAGTTTTTCTCTCTAATTGTTTTACATTTCATTTTTCAATCGTCGAATAAACACGAGGAGAACAGCATAGAATTCGAGAAGAAGAACTTTATGATCACAAGTCGATAAGCTCGTTCCAATTTTCTCGATAATCGATGTTAAAATCATTAAACATTCACTTCAACTAAAAGAATAAAACAAAGATCATTTTGAAAGAAGCAAATTGTTAAAAAAACTGACGATGTTTGAATGACCGTTTGTAAGCAAAGAAGAAAACCATAATCGAATAGAACTGACATGACGATTTCTTGAACTTGAAAGATCGATTCGAACACTTGCAAAATGTCATTCGAAATGACGAGAACAGATTTTCCACGTTGACACTTCGTTTTCGCCGTCAAAATCACAAATTTCTCTCTCTTTTTCTCACCCACCCTCAAGATTGACTTATCGTTATATGATCTCATTTCCATTACCCTTCTCATGAATTCTTTGTTAGATTTATATGTGCAAGATGTTCTCTCTATTGTCGCTCTTTTCGTTAGAATTGAGGATCGATCTTTCGATGATTTGAGAGAGATAGTGTTCGATTTCGATGTTTTTTTGACCTTTGAACCAAGTGTAGAGCTAGATGAAGAGTTCGGAGGAGAAATTCGAGAGAGATGGAGTAGATGTTGGTGGACGAGGTGGAGAAGAGAACGGAGGGGAGTGGTGTGCAGATGTTTGTGAACACGGGCCCAAATGACGTCGTCGATCGATTCTCGAGATGAAAATAAGTTGAGAAGGTAGGAGAGATAAGAGGAGAAGTTTGAGGAGGGTTGATGGTGGAAGTAAATGAGCAGATGAAGATACTCGACGAGACAATCGGTATCGGTTAAATCGAACGATGCGTCGAACTTCAGAAGGTACTAAAGAGAGAAAATATGAAAAAATGTTTTTTTCACCTCGAGAATTTTAAACGCCATTTTAGATTCGATGTTTTTTTGACCTTGGAAATGAATTTCTCTCTGATAAGCTGCATTTCTCATCTTAAAAAGCCAAATTTCGTCTCCATAAACGATTTTTTTACCTCAAAAAGGTAAATTCTCTCTAATAAAATGTTTTTTCCACCTAAAAAAACGAATTTCTCTCTCCTACACTGTATTGTCGATCTAGACAAGTTCCATTTTCTCTATTAAAATCATTTTTCAACTATAAAAAGCGAAATTTCATCTGCTAAAACGTTTTGTTAACCTCAAAAAACCAAATTCTCTCTGTTAAACGATGTTTTTCACGTTAAAACCCGAAATTCTCTCTCAAAAAACGTTTTTTTCGTCTCAAAACGCTCAACTTTCTCTCTTTAATTGTATTTTCGATCTAAAAACGCAAAATTTCCTCAAAATAATTATTTTTTTAACCTCAAAAATGAAAATTCTCTCTTAAAAACTGCACTTTTAATCTAAAAAAGAGAAATTCTCTCTCGTAAAACATTGTTTCCACCTAAAAACCGGAGAATTCTCTCTTCTAAAATGTTTTTTTTGACCTCCACAATCTCAATACTCTCTCTTTAATTGTATTTTCGATTTAAAAACAGTGTGGGACCTAAAACTAGTGTAGTTATAAGTTTTTTTCACTCGCCACACTTCACTCAACCAATAGTCTTGATTAATATCCTATCAGTTATGATAGTTATAACTGTGGTTGAAGGTTATAACTTCGGTTGAATGTTGTAACTTTGGTTACAATCATTTTAACTTTTTGCTGATTTTCTCAACTTTTAACTTTTGGAAAATTAGATTGAACTCCCACACTGCAATTAGATCTCTACAACTTAACAAAGTCCAATTTTTAATTTTGTTGTCCTTGAAAATTCGCTAATTAGTCAAAAACCAGGTGGTTTTACAGAGTCCCGATCGAAAATCGTGTGAAATTTTTAATTAGCAAATTAATTAAAAAATCGAGCTTTGCTAAGTTGTAAAGACTTCATTGCTTCATGTTTTAACATCAATCCGACCTCTCTATCACTAAAATTGACTGAGAAATTTGAGATGCAAAAATACCCGAATTTTGACACTAATTAGCGTATATCTCCCCATTTAATTAGAGTTCGGAATTGAAACTTGTATCATGATATACTGTGACTAAGATAGATATTCAGTAAAAGTTTCATGAAGATTGGACTAATAAAACGGGTAGTTTGATTTAAGGTGGGGGGTGTGCCTTAATGGATATATCGATACAGTGGTGAGCAAAAACGGCGTAATTATCACCGCATATCCACGCACTGCTTTTAACTATCCATTACCTGAAAATGGTAGACGTTTTACATTTCCAAGAGACGGTATTGGTCTATTCATTGGTACACAACATACAAATATCAAACGTCTTAAAGCTGAATATCATCTGAAATCATTATATTTTGATCAAAATCAAACTCTTATTGCTGTCGCCCCAACGAGCGATTATGATTGGACATCATTCGAAAATATGATTGAAACAGCACGTAAAAGAAAATCTAATAAACCACATTAGCTGCAGGGATGCCAAATCCAAATTTTCAAAATCAGGAGTTTTCCGAAAAAAATCAGGAGTCTATCAGGAGATTTTTTATGAAATCTCAAAGGTTATCAAACGATATTCTAACGGATTAACTCAAGTACTAACCTGTTTAATCAATGCGAATACTCCCATACATTTTGCTACAAAATAACTACTAAAAAGTTTCTAATAATCGAATCAAAATCGAAAAAAAATTGATGCTTTTTTCTCGACATTTATTTCATAAATAGTTATTCAAACATTTAAAAAGACATGGAAAATCAAAATAAACTATAGCTATTAGTTAATGAATGAAAACGTATCAAGTAAATACATATATGACCATTATCTTCAAACGATTCGTGGAATCTTTGCAACATGACTATACTTATCTGACGATCGAATTTTTTTCAACAAATCAGGTTTTGTCAAAAGATACTTATAGAATTCTTTACATGTTAAATGAGTATTCATTCGGATTTTCAGCTCAGCTCCCACCAGGTCGTGTCTCATCCGACTTCGATTGTTATTCCACAAATATTTCATGTGACTGAAGAGGAAAAAAATTAAAATCAGGAGAATCAGGAGAAAATCACCAAACTCAGCTCCTGAAATCAGGAGATTTTTTATCAGGAGAAAATCAACAAAATCAGGAGATTTGGCATGCCTGATTAGCTGTCTTCTAAAATGTTCTTTTTTTTTCATTTCATTCTCTTGTTTATTGTATGTATGCTAGTAATTAAAATAGAAATATATGGTAATCTTTCTCTAATTAATAATGAATTTTATATAAAAAATAGCAATACAAAAAAATAGGAGAAAAAATGAAATAGTTTTAATAGAACTCGCGTTCTTTGTATTGTTCAGCATGGCTGCGATTTGTTTTAGCATTGATTCATATCGAGGATCAATTACTGTTGAAGTTTCAATTTCTAATCGATTCATAACATAAGCAAATGAAAATTTTTTTTCCGGTGCAGCAAAACCGATACTACCTCCAAGTCCTAAAATTAGAAAAGTCTATTAAAAAAGAATGTAATCTAATATTAAAAAAAACTACCACTATGACCAAATATTCCAGATCCAAATGATGGATAAACCTCATCCATAAGAAAAAAGCCCATAGCAAAATTTGTAGTTAAATTTAATATTTTATCAATTTCCTTATGAGGTGTATTTGATGTTGTTGCTTGTTTCAAAATTTCTTCGTTTAATATTTGTTTATATTTTTTATTTTCTACATCACCAATTAATGATGCATAAAAACGTGCTAATGATCGAGCATTTGTTATTTGTTACAGTACGTCTCTCTCTATCTCTATTTCTTTGTCTATCTTTTTCTTTGTGTGACCATGTACACAGAAAAAAAAATCCGTATAATAATAAACTTTTCAAGAGTTGATCAGAGTGCAACGTATCACATACCCTTGTTTCCGTTCCTCAAAGCATGATAAACGTTGTAATAAACCCTGTAAACAACAACTATTAATCGTTTATCAGATGCACAAGCCGTAGATTTAGCCGTTTATCAAAGGGTTCATCCGCTGAAAATACCCACCACCCGTTTGTGATACGTTGCACTCTGAAAAACGTTTTCAAAGGGTATATGATTTTCAAAAACCAATTTTCTCCCACACATATATTCGTTCAATCAACTGGTTAAACGTTTATCAATGGGTATTTCAATCCGTTGATCAGTTTCACCAACTGGTTAAACGTTTATCGAAGGATACTTCAATCCGTTGATCAGTTTCACCAACTGGTTAAAAGTTTATCAATGGGTACTTCAATCCGTTGATCAGTTTCACCAACTGGTTAAAAGTTTATCAAAGGGTACTTCAATCCGTTAATCAGTTTCAATAACTGGTTAAACGTTTATCAAAGGGTACTTCAATCCGTTGATCAGTTCAATCAACTGGTTAAACGTTTATCGAAGGATACTTCAATCCGTTGATCAGTTTCACCAACTGGTTAAACGTTTATCGAAGGATACTTCAATCCGTTGATCAGTTTCACCAACTGGTTAAAAGTTTATCAAAGGGTACTTCAATCCGTTGATCAGTTCAATCAACTGGTTAAACGTTTATCAAAGGGTACTTCAATCCGTTAATCAGTTTCAATAACTGGTTAAACGTTTATCAAAGGGTACTTTAATCCGTTGATCAGTTTCACCAACTGGTTAAAAGTTTATCAATGGGTACTTCAATCCGTTGATCAGTTTCACCAACTGGTTAAAAGTTTATCAATGGGTACTTCAATCCGTTGATCAGTTTCACCAACTGGTTAAAAGTTTATCAAAGGGTACTTCAATCCGTTAATCAGTTTCAATAACTGGTTAAACGTTTATCAAAGGGTACTTCAATCCGTTGATCAGTTCAATCAACTGGTTAAACGTTTATCGAAGGATACTTCAATCCGTTGATCAGTTTCACCAACTGGTTAAACGTTTATCGAAGGATACTTCAATCCGTTGATCAGTTTCACCAACTGGTTAAAAGTTTATCAAAGGGTACTTCAATCCGTTGATCAGTTCAATCAACTGGTTAAACGTTTATCAAAGGGTACTTCAATCCGTTAATCAGTTTCAATAACTGGTTAAACGTTTATCAAAGGGTACTTTAATCCGTTGATCAGTTTCACCAACTGGTTAAAAGTTTATCAATGGGTACTTCAATCCGTTGATCAGTTTCACCAACTGGTTAAAAGTTTATCAATGGGTACTTCAATCCGTTGATCAGTTTCACCAACTGGTTAAAAGTTTATCAAAGGGTACTTCAATCCGTTAATCAGTTTCAATAACTGGTTAAACGTTTATCAAAGGGTACTTTAATCCGTTGATCAGTTTCAATAACTGGTTAAACGTTTATCAAAGGGTACTTTAATCCGTTGATCAGTTTCACTAACTGGTTAAATGTTTATCAGAAGATATTCCACTGGGCTGCGCAATTCTAGGAATTAGCGAAACTTTCTCCATTTGGCTCTTCAGTATAATGTTGAGTTGATTCTTCAGTTCGTTGTACATTTGACGAATTCAACTAAATGATAGGATTAATGATAGTATTACTAATTG
>Ga0209930_1004362_pt1 | contig 12726 bp, 9 predicted proteins | sample ThiBiot_500_biof_2_FD_183948 | JGI IMG/M metagenome (GOLD analysis project Ga0209930, IMG submission 183948) | Wastewater bioreactor microbial communities from Cape Town, South Africa - Thiocy_cont_500_biof (SPAdes) | ecosystem: Engineered > Bioreactor > Thiocyanate-remediating >... | reverse complement strand
GTCGGCGTTGTTGGCTACTTTCTCGATGCCAGTGCCATAATCGACGGTTTCATCGATGAAGGGCACCATGTTGAAGTTGCGCTTGAGCTCGAAGTAGTAGTGCCCCCGCAGGAAGCGAGCTTCGGCCTGAAGTCCTGTTTTGTCAGCAGCCGTTACATCTGAACCAGCCGAAGCCAGCGAGCGCAGGACGGAGTTGCATCGGGCGATGCCTTCGTACATGGCATTCCACTTGGCGTTGACTTCACCACTGGAAGGCAGGAGCTGATAGGTTTCGTAGGGGGTCAGGGCGTTGAAGTCACCGGAGTTGGAGCCTTTGTTGGCTTCGCCCCCGGAAATGCTGCCGCGGACCCAGTTGAAGGAGGAGGCTGACTGGGAGAAGCCCCGGGCGTTGAGCTGGGCGTAGGCCCCCATCAACAGACCATCCAGACCCGCCTTGCTGGTGAGCTGGACGCCGGAGAGTTGCCCGGTGGCGGGCACTTCCAGGAATTTGTCGGTACAGGCAAAGGAGACGGCCATCAGCAGGGTGGCGGTCAGTGTGCCTTTATTAATCAATGTTTTCATTGTGCGTATATGCCTTAGAGATAATAAGGAATAAGAGTCTTTTCATATTCCCAGCGACTACATTCGATTAAGACCAAGTTAATCTATAAACGAACGGGAGTCGCTGGGTTGTATCTTCTCAACGCTTAGAAACCGAAGCTTAAACCTACGTTGTAGCCACGCTGAACCGGGTAGTTACCCACATCGATACCGAAGTTGGTATCGGCCGATCCACCTACGCCTGGGTCCATACCCGAATACTTGGTGATGGTGAACAGGTTGGTAGCCGAAACCGACAGCCGCAGCCGATTGATGTTGATCTTGCTAAGCAGGGTCGATGGGAGGGTATATCCCAGCGTCAGGTACTGCATCCGGGCATACGAACCGTTCTCTACGTAGTAGGAGTTGGGCTGGGTGTTGGTGCTGAAGTTAGACGCACTTTCGAAAATGGGCACCGTCGTGTTGGTGTGCGAAGGCAACCACGAATCTTTTACCCGTGCGCTCACAGCCGCCCCGGTGAAGGAGGGGTAGAAATCCGTAAACCAACGCTGGTTGTTGAAGATGCTGTTACCCAGCGAGGTGTACAGGTTGGTGTTCAGGTCGAAGCCTTTGTACTTCAGCGTCAGGGTGATACTACCCGTCATTTTCGGGATCGGGCTGCCCAGATACTGCCGGTCACTGTCGTCAATCTTACCATCACCGTTGGTGTCGGCATAGCGGAAACGACCGGGAGCGGCACCATCCTGAGTTGGGGCAGCGGCCACTTCTTCCTTGCTGTTGAACAGGCCGATCACTTTGTAGCCGTAGAACGACGACAGTTGGTGGCCGGGTTCGTTACGCACTACGTTGCCACTCAGGCGGGTACCCCCACCGTAGAAGTAAGGCACCAATGGGTCGATCGCCACGATCTTGTTGTTGAGGAAGCTGGCAATCGCCGTTACTTCATACGTCAGACCATTCGTAACATTGCCTCGGTTGGTCACTAAGATGTCGATCCCTTCGTTGCGCATGCTGGCCAGGTTTTTGAACGGAGCGCCTGAACGAACGCCGACTACACCAGGCAGAGCCAGTTGGTAGAGCAGGTCTTTGGTGTCCCGGCGCCAGAAATCGAGCACGACTTCGAGTTTGTTGTTGAAGAAGGCTCCATCGATACCGATGTTGCTGGTCACGTTAGTTTCCCATTTAGCACCCGCATTCCCGATCTGAGTCCGGTAGAAACCAGCGGCAATGGAGTTATTGGTTCCGTTGATGTCGTAACCCTGGCTGGCGTCGCCACCATACAGGTTATACTGGTTGGTCGCGCTCAGGAAGTTGGAGTTACCCATGGTACCGTATCCCCCCCGAATTTTCAGATCCGACACCCAGGGCAGGTTTTTCATGAACTCTTCCGACGACAGACGCCAGGCAGCTGACACGGCTGGGAAGACCCCGTACCGATTCGAAGCGGCAAACTGAGACGATCCATCCCGGCGAACTACGCCCGTAATAATGTACTTATCGTTGTAGGTGTAGCGTACCTGACCGAACAGCGAGTAGAACTTGTTACCTAGTCCGTAGCCACTACCTACCTGGCGGGTCGCTCCCGGCGTGGTGGTGCTGATGGTCACGTAGTTAGGGTCGGTCGAGAAAGGATTTTGACCCGATCCGAAAATATTCCGTCCTAATCCGGTGTTGAGGGCTTCGATACCAGCCAGGGCGTCGATATCATGGATACCGAACTTCTGCTTGAAGTGGGCCGTGTTGGTAAAGGTCCAGGCTAAGCCATAACCTGCGCCTTCGCTGTAGGTGTAGGTCGTGTTGTTCTCCGAGTTTTCGTACTGCACCCGACCGTAGCTATTATAGTAATTGGTGAAATAGTTACCACCGATGCTGCTGCGCAGGGTCAGGGAAGGGATCACGTCATACTCCAGGTAAGCATTACCGAAACCGATGATGTTCAGGTTGCTGTCGTTGGCCCGGGCCTGGCGAGTGGCAACGGGGTTCTGTGGGTTGTTGAAGCCCGGAGCAGCTGTACCCGCATAGCCTCCAAAGGAGTTATACACCGGAATGATGGGCGGCATCCGATAAGCAGCCAGTACCTCGTTTTCGTCAGAAGCGGCTGTCGAGTTGTTGTTGGTCGAGTTACCCAGAATGCTACCTACGCCACCTAAAAGACCTTTTGTGCGGATGTAAGCGAGCTGGAAGTTTTCGCCAAAGCGAAGCTTTTTAGTGATGTCGAACTCCGTGTTGGCGCGCAGCGTGTAACGCGAAAAATCATTGTTGATCACGATACCTGCCTGCTGCTGCATACCCGAGAAACCGATGTTGTGCCGCATCAGGGGGGCTACCCGGGTAATCTCTTTGTACCAGTTGGTACCTGCCTTATTAGCAGGAATGACGTTGTAAATCGCGCCGTTGGCTGGATTCACGTTGTATTTCGCTGCTTCAGCCGTCAGATCCACCTGCGAAGCCGACAGGCCCGAACGGCTACCTACCAGCAGATAATCCGGTAACACCGGCGTAGCGCCTTCGCCATACTGACCACCGGCCAGCCCTTTGAAGTCGTTAGATGGGTAGGTGCCCTGGTAGATGTCGTTCTTCCGGGCCTGCCAGGTCCAGTCAGCCTGTTCCTGCGGGTTGAGGATAGGCAGGCTCTTGCCTGGATCGGTCGCCCCGAACAGTCCATCGTAGCTCACGCTCAGCTTTTGAGCGCGACGCTGACCTTTGCGGGTGGTGATAACGATCACCCCGGAAGCGGCCCGGGCGCCGTAGATCGACGCCGAAGCGGCATCTTTCAGAACCGTGGTCGATTCAATGTCATCTGGAGAGATATAAGAGATACTCTGCGTTGGTACGCCGTCAACTACGTAAAGCGGCTGGTTACCCCCGAACGAACCGAAGCCCCGAACGCGGACCTGCGAAGAGGTGCCAGGCTGGCCGCTGGTGATAACGGTAACCCCGGCAACGCGTCCCTGCAACTGCTGTTCGACGTTGGTGGAAGGGACGACCTTTAATTGAGCCGGTTTAACGGTGGACACAGCTCCGGTCACATCCCGGCGGTTTTCGGTAGAGTACCCGGTAACGACGACTTCACTCAGCGCAGTGGCTTCGTCTTCGAGTTTAATCTCGATACTGGTCTGGTTCCCAACAGGTACTTCCTGGGTTTTGAAGCCGATGGCCGAAACCACCAGTACAGGACTTGCCCCCCTGATATTCAGGGAGAAACTGCCATTAGCGTCGGATGAGGTTCCGACTTGTGTCCCTTTGAGGACGATGTTGGCGCCGGGTACGGCTCCATCCGATCCCGTAATTGTCCCCGTCAGCCGACGGTCTTGGGCTGAAGCATGGAGGCTCCAAAGCAGCAGGACTGCACCCAGAAAAGCGGTCTGCAGAAACCTGTAGAACGATGCTTTCATGAAATTTAGGTTGGTTTGAAAAATGAGTAAACACGCTACTTTTAAAGTAAGCGCACCAATATTAAGTTGGTTAAATTATATTTCAAAAGGGGATCGTGATAATTCTATTTTAGGAAATACTTTAAAAAAGTTTAATTTATTAAAATAATTAAATTAAATCGATGTTAAGTTACTGTAAATCAATTTTTTAAATAGTAAATTATGTAAATAAAATTAAGTTTTTCCTGAAAAATTAAAGTAAAATTAAATTTGAATATACTGGTAAAATTTTTGCCTTATTTCTTTATAAATTAGTCCCTTGAGAGTTGATTAAATTGACTTAAAAAAATTTAATTGAGTATTTTTTTTATGGTGCTTGTAATAATACTCAGTTAAACTACTTAGTAGTAATTGATCAAATTACTTAATGGTATTTGACTAGTATAAAATGCTAACTCGACGTATCAAATGGACACTTATTTTTTTTATGCGTACTATCGAAATCCGAAGGTTACTATTCACAAAGCAACTTGTCGGTTTTGTAATCAGGGTAAAGGCATGCAGCCAAATAAGTGTAGTTGTTCAACGGGGCGCTGGCGGGGAAGCTTTTCCAGTTTCGAGCTGGCGTTGACGGCTGCTCAGGAAGTTGGTAAGCGATTAGGGGTAGAGCCTACCTATTGTCAACGTTGCATGCATGAGGCAGTTGCCGTTTCCGGGCAGGATGAGCTTGAGTGGGAAATGACTACGGCTGTATCCTAGCGGAGATCGTATACTGAGAGGAGACAAAAAAGCCCTGTTTGGCACACAGATATTGCCAAACAGGGCCTTTAGCATATAGCCTGATACGTATTAACTGGTAAACTGCTTCACGAGTCCTTCCAGCGTATGCAGGGGCTGAACCCCCGACTGCCGCCAGACAATCTTGCCGTCTTTAAATAAGATCATAGTCGGAATACTGCGAATCTGATATTGCTGGGCAGCCGCCTGGGCTTTATCGACATCAATCTTTACAACCCGAACTTTATCGCCTGCTCGGTCGGTGAGCTGCTTGAGGATAGGAGCCTGTTGTTTACAGGGGCCACACCAGTCGGCATAGAAATCGACCAGGACGGGTTTGTCGCCGTTGATCAGGTCTTTAAACGATTGCTTGTTCATAGTTTTGTTTGTTTACATTTTTTGGTGTACGGCTTATAGGGGGCTGATTCACGGCGGTAAGCCGTACGCCAAGAACCATAAACTTGTTTTATTGTTCCTCATTCACCGGTTCGTTCAGGATGGTGTGGCCCATTTTATCCCGTTTGGTTTGGAGGTATCGTTTGTTGTGCGGGTTGGATGGTATTTCGATAGGTACCGTATCGACAATTTCAAGGCCATACCCCATCAAACCGGCCCGTTTCTTGGGATTATTGGAAATCAGCCGTAGTTTGCGGATACCCAGGTCACGTAGAATCTGAGCGCCAACTCCATAATCACGGGCGTCCATAGGGAGGCCTAGTTCCAGGTTGGCTTCTACGGTATCACGGCCCATTTCCTGAAGTTTATAGGCCTTGAGTTTATTGAGTAGGCCAATACCCCGGCCTTCCTGAAACATATATAGAACAACGCCTTTGCCTTCCGCTTCCACCATTTTCATCGCTTCATGAAGCTGAGCACCACAGTCGCAACGGCAGGAGCCGAAGATGTCGCCTGTCACACAGGAAGAGTGGACACGTACCAGAACTGGTTCGTTAGGCTCCCAACTTCCTTTAATGAGTGCCAGGTGCGTATCTCCTGAGTTACTTTGCTTATAGGCAATCAGGTCAAAATGCCCCCATTCCGTAGGCAGATCGACGCCAATTTCCCGCTGAATAAGTGTCTCTGTCTTGAGTCTGTATTCGATGAGGTCCTGAATACTAATCAGTTTCATGTCGAAACGGTCGGCCATTATACGCAGTTGCGGTAGGCGAGCCATGGTACCGTCTTCATTCAATACTTCGATCAATACACCCGCTGGTGAAAGACCGGCCAGCCGGGCCAGATCGATAGCCGCTTCGGTATGCCCCGACCGTCGAATTACACCACCTTCAGCCGCACGTAGCGGGAATATGTGGCCGGGCCGCCCTAAATCCTCGGGCGTAATGGTTGGGTCAACCAATGCCTGAATTGTTTTAGCCCGATCGGAAGCTGAGATACCTGTTGTGCAACCATGACCTAATAAATCGACTGAAACCGTAAATGGGGTAGTGTGAACCGATGTGTTACTGGTTACCATCATATCCAGACCCAGTTCATTACAGCGTTCCTGCGTGAGCGGAACACACATTAGCCCACGGGCCTCGCGCACCATGAAGTTGACCATTTCAGGCGTAACCATTTCGGCCGCACAGATCATATCTCCTTCGTTTTCGCGGTCTTCATCGTCAACGACAATCACAATTTTGCCCGCCTTAATGTCGGCAATGGCCTCTTCGATTGTATTGAGTCGAATCGGCGTTGCGTCCGACGGGGGTAACTCGTAGCCAGAGGCAGATTCTTGCTGTGTGGCGTCAGAGTTGGTACTATTATTGCTCATTTTTTTTGGTCTATGCGTATCAGTAAAACTATCTTTGGTAGTGCTTAGCCAATCACCTGTTGGTTCGAAAGGTAGCACGGGCTTCTGTTTAATCGGAAAACTGAATTTTAGAAAGATACGTTTCGTGGGATGCGAAAATGTCTGTTATTCCGTTTAAAGCATAGATGAAATAATTATATAAGAATGCTAAAAAAGTTACCCTCTGTGCGAGCCTTACGATTGTGGTTGATGGAGTCTGGGGTGAAAACCAATGGATTGACTGGCTGGCTGAGCCTGGCTCTGGGCCTATACCTGCTACTGGGCAGCCCTCGATTTGTGCAAGGTCAGAATGTTTGTGCTAACCCACGATTTCCGGGTGATTTTTCAGTTGATAAGGCGAAAATATGTGTCGGCTCATCGGTCAATATCGTAGGTGTGCCAGCCAATTTAATAAGCGCTCAGTATAATTTTGAATACGATGGTAAGAGCACCATCGACAAAGTGACCCTGGCACCTACCAAAGCACATACCTATTCGACTCCTGGTTCGTATACAATTATTCAGAGTGGTACCGGTAATGGTGCAGGCACGGGTACTATTTTCTGTAAAGAGGTAGTTGTATTACCCGTGGATCAGGTAAAATTTACGGTCAATGTTTGCTCGGGGCGAAGGGCTATTCTTGTACCCGATGGTTCGACACTGGGCCAGTATGACAGCTACGAGATCAGATGGGGCGATGGAACCGTTGAGCGGAAAACCCGGGCTGAATTGACGAATCAACCAGCGCATACCTACAGCAATTCTGGTAATACAGTTTATACCATAGCACTTCAGGGAGTATATAATCCACCAGCCGACTGCAAGTCAACCGTATCCCAGTCAACACCAATTAGTTTGATAGGTGCAGCTACCCAGCCTACGATTTCGGCATTGAAAACCACCAGTGATAATACAATAGATATCGACTATCAGGCCAACACGGGGATCGCAGTACAGCTTTATCAGAAGGTAAATGGTGCCTACGTGTCGACAGGTAAGACTAGTACGGGAGGAGGGACTTTTACTGTACAGACTGATGCCAAGCAGGTACAATGTTTTCAGGTGGTTACTCAGGACGCCTGCAACAGTACTCCCGTAAAATCAGACGAAGTGTGTAGTCTGGTGCTGGATGCAAAAGCAGCTAATAAACAGAATAATTTAAGTTGGCAGGCCTATGCTGGCACGGCCACCCAGTTTCGGTTTTATCGGATTCGGCGAAATGGGGTGGTTAATGGTCAGTTAACGAGTCGGACAACAACGACTTATACCGATGCCAATGACATTACCTGTGGTACTCAATATTGCTATTCGCTCGAAGCCACGGTTGGCCCAACCACAATTACATCGCAACAGGTTTGTGTCAACGGAATTAATGATGGTACACCAGGGGATATTGAGGGGGTTGTGGTGTCTATTGAAAATAACAGGCCCCGGATAGTGGCTAATTTACCAGCCGCCAGTTTATCTTCCACCTTTACCCTGGTTGTGAGCCGTGCCAGTGGTTCCTCGGGTACTTATCAGCAGGTGGGCACCCTGGTTAACCAGAATTCATTTGTGGATGAAAGTGCCGATCCTGCAGCCGGTTCATATTGCTATCAGCTAAGTTACCAAAGTGCCTGCGGGTTGTCGTCAAAACCTTCAGAGCCGGTCTGTTCTGTATTCCTGAACTCAAACTCACCTAAAGGCATTGACTGGTCAGCATCGTCGCCTTTTACTCCCTCAACAGTGGCTGAGTACATTGTTGAAGTGATTGATTCAGTTAATAATACCAAACGAGAAATACGCGTAAGCTCCAATACCCACCTCGACCTGACCGATGCCGATCTGGAGTCGCAAACGCAAAAATACCGGATTATTACGGCCTCATCGGATGGAACGGTTAGCTACTCTAATTTCTACACCTTTCGGAGTGAAGTAAAAATCTGGCTTCCTGATGCGTTTACACCGGATGGTGATGGTATGAACGAAGTATTTTTGGCGAAAGGTATCTATCTGGATCAATTCCGTATGACCATTTTTGATCGATGGGGTGAGGTCGTATTTACTACTACGGATAAACAGCAGGGCTGGGATGGTACCGTAAATGGACAGCGGGCTCTGGAAGGACAATATTTGTATCGCATTGAAGTGATTGATCAGACTAATCTGAAAACTGTCCGAACGGGGGGCGTATTGCTTGTTCGAAGTAAACGTTGAAAAGAGATCTTACAGCCATTCAGCGTCGACTCCCTTGCCCATAATCTTCGCCAGATTATCTCCTAAACCTTAGTATCTAGTTCTGCCAGAAATTAATTTCCTGGCCCTTCTATGGCTGGCCGTTAATAGGCTATTCTGAAACAAATCCGTGTTAATCCGGGTAATCAGATAGCACCTGTATCGTCTGTCTGAAATGAGCAGGCTTTTTTGTTGCGAAGTCGATAAGAAGCTATAACGAATAAAAATGCCGGATGAACGCAGTAAACGTTCTTCATGTTGCCAGAAGTGTGATATTTACAAATAGAAATTAGATACGATATGAACATGATGGATATGTTCGGGAAGATGAAAGAAGTTCAGTCCCGAATGAAAGACGCTCAGGAAACGCTTAGTGCAGTTACAGAAGTTGGCGAATCGGGGGCTGGGTTGGTAAAAGTGACGGTGAACGGACTGAAAAACGTTCTGAAAATAGAAATCGATCCCGATCTGATTAAACCCGACGACCGTGAAATGTTACAGGATCTGGTTGTAGCGGCTACCAACAAGGCAATGGCTAATGTAGAGACGAAGTCCCGTGAACACCTCCGAAAAGCGACTGAGGGGTTACTGCCTAATATTCCCGGCTTAAATCTGGACGGACTTATGTGAGGAAGAGTTTGTAAGTTTGTCGTTCGTAGGGTGATGTAGGTCCTTGTTAACTATGACAAACGTCAAACTGCGAACGCAAACATTGAATGGATTTGGATAGTCTTGCCATTGTTATTCTGAATTACAACGGTCAGCCGTTTTTAGCGAAATTTCTGCCTAATGTATTGGCCCATGCCGATGGACATCCGATTTACGTAGCGGATAGTGCGTCTACGGATGCGTCAGTTTCTTTTCTTCGAACTACGTTCCCAACTGTCCGGGTAATCGAACTGCCTAAAAATGAAGGCTACGCTGGAGGGTATAACCAGGCGCTCAATCAGATTCGATCTGACTATGGAGGAGCCACTTATTACGTCCTGCTTAACTCAGATATTGACGTGACACCCAACTGGCTGTCGCCTGTGGTGGCTTTATTTGACGCAGACCCAAAACTGGCTGCCTGCCAGCCCAAAATTCGGTCGTATAGTCAGCCTGATTTGTTCGAACATGCGGGTGCCGCCGGAGGGTTTATCGATTGGCTGGGATATGTATTCTGTCGGGGACGCGTTTTTGCAACCTTTGAAGCTGACCGGGGCCAATATGATGATAATCGCCCTGTTTTTTGGGCAACCGGGGCGTGTCTGTTTGTCCGATCCGCCGTTTTTCATCAAACCGGCGGATTCGACGCGGCTTTTTTTGCCCATATGGAAGAGATTGACTGGTGCTGGCGTATTCAACAGCTAGGATATGAAGTCTGGACCTGCGGTCAATCGACTGTATATCACGTAGGTGGTGGAACGCTTCATAAATCGAATCCTCACAAAACATTCCTCAACTATCGGAATAGCCTGTTCATGCTCTACAAAAATTGGCCATCAGATGGTTGGCTATGGCCTAAAATTCTGTTGCGGTTGATTTTGGACGGCGTATCGTCGTTACTGTTTTTAAAGGAAGGGCAGTGGCAGGATGTATGGGCTATTATCCGCGCCCACTTCGCTTTTTACAGCAAGTTACCAACCTTACATCGTCAGCGAAACGAATTAAGGCAGCAGCGGATAAAACAGGTTCAGGTATACCCCAACAGCATTGTTTGGCAATACTTTGCCAAAGGCAGAAAGACGTTTCAGGAGATATATGAATAATGTATGATATAAGATGTAGGGGGTAGGATGTAAAGCGCCTTTTTTGTTTATACAGCATACATCCTATATCATACATTATTTACAGTTCCCAGATAGTTGGATGAGCATGCCGCCGAAGATGCTTGTTCATTTCCATCCAGAAAGCAAGTATCAAATAAAGCACAACTGGCGATCCTAAAGTCAGGCAGGACGTATAAATAAAATATAAGCGGATACTACTAGCCGAGATATTCATTTTCTCACCTAGACGGGCGCATACGCCAAATGCTTGATTTTCAATGAAGTAACGTATCTTGTCCATTTTCTTATGTATGAAGTGCCTAAAAGATCTGGGCAATGATATGACGAAGAACAAACTGTGTTTTTGATAGAATGTTTGCTCTTTGGATAAAAAAGCAATATAAACTTAGTGAAATTAGCTAAAAAGTGTTGGTAAACTCATTGAAGTCGGAACATTTTTGTTTTCTTTGTGTTGTAACGGCTGTGACGGTGCGTAAGTGTCGTTTTTAGCTATTTTTTTAACAAAGTTCGTTGATTATCAACTAAGTACCCTGGCAACGGGATGGTCTGGTATCTGTTTCCTGAATCTTTGTTAATAACTGACCCTTTAAATGTTTAATTGTTTAATTGTTTAAGTTTTATGCAAACAGGTGAAGTAAAATTCTTTAACGAGAGTAAAGGCTACGGATTTATCGTTGAAGACGGTACCAACAGAGACATTTTCGTTCACATTACTGGTTTAAACGGAATTACCATCCGTGAGAAAGACCGGGTACAGTTTGAAGTGATTGACGGCAAAAAAGGACTAAACGCCGTAAAGGTGCAGAAAATAGCCGACTAGCTTGAGTCTGTGAGAACCAGAGTACGAAAGAGTAAAGACAGGAATCCGTATCTCTTTCATACTCTGGTTTATGAATTAGCCTGCTATCCAGCCACGAACCTCCTCAATACGAGGCATTGCTACATCCATTTTTAGTTTTTTACGAACTCCGCCAAGATCATTAAAAAGCTTGTTTGGGTTTGTAGCTCGTAGCTGTTCAACGGTCAGGATACCCAGTTTCTGTAAGGCAGCTACCCATTCGGCAGGTACACCGGCAGCAACAAAATCGCCTTCGCCCGATTGCTCAACTTTCTTCTCAGGCCGCATCTGTGGGAAAAACAGAACGTCCTGAATAGAAGGCTGGCCATATTCAAGCGCTCTTAAAAAGTCTTCGTCCAGCGCCATCGCTTCTTCGTCGCCCCGTTCAGCCAGACGTAGCTGATCTTCAAACCGTTCGCGCTGGTCAATCGGATCGTTCAGCTCCGAATAGGCATTTGCAATTTCTTTTCCGTTACAGATCGCTTCAAACCGTTCGACCAGACCGGGTTTGCTCCGGTGCTTTTTCGTCAGTGGTGACATCTCGACCGGGTAATCGGTAATGAACGTGGGCTGAATCAGGTTGGGCTCACAGGCATCGCCAAACAGTTCGTCGATCAGTTTAGACTTGCCCATGGTATTGTCTACTTCGATTCCCCGGCTTTGGGCTACCTGACGCAACTCATCTTCTTCCATGGCCGACACATCAACACCCGTATATTCCTGAATAGCCTCGAACATGGTCATGCGCTTCCAGGGGCGTTTGAAATCGATCACATTCGTGCCTACCGTCACCTTCGTCGTACCAGCAACATCCAGCGCTACTTTTTCGACCATTTCCTCGATGGTATCCATCATCCAGAGGTAGTCTTTGTAAGCCACGTAAAATTCAACCTGCGTAAACTCCGGGTTGTGCGTACGGTCCATCCCCTCGTTACGGAAGTCTTTGGCAAACTCGAATACGCCATCATAGCCACCAACGATCAGCCGTTTAAGGTATAACTCATTGGCAATCCGCATATAAAGCATCATGTCGAGGGAGTTATGGTGCGTGCGGAAAGGCCGTGCTGTAGCACCCCCATGAATTGGTTGCAAAATAGGGGTTTCGACTTCCAGATAGCCCTTGTTGCTCAAATACTGGCGAATCGAATTGACCAGTTTGGTTCGTTTGATGAACACGTCACGTACCTGCGGATTGACGATCAGGTCGACGTAGCGTTGGCGATATCGTTGCTCTGGATCGGTAAAGGCGTCGTACACTTCTTTTTCACCCTGGTCGTTGACCACCTCTTTTACGACCGGTAAAGGGCGTAGTGATTTATTGAGCAGCGTAAACTCCCGAACGTAAACAGACAACTCTCCGGTTTTGGTCGAGAATACATTTCCCCGTACACCAACGATGTCGCCAATGTCGAGTAATTT
>Ga0209930_1004350_pt1 | contig 12752 bp, 12 predicted proteins | sample ThiBiot_500_biof_2_FD_183948 | JGI IMG/M metagenome (GOLD analysis project Ga0209930, IMG submission 183948) | Wastewater bioreactor microbial communities from Cape Town, South Africa - Thiocy_cont_500_biof (SPAdes) | ecosystem: Engineered > Bioreactor > Thiocyanate-remediating >... | reverse complement strand
CAGCCTTCCGCGCGCAGACAGCTCAGCTCCGCTTCCGTCTCGACGCCTTCCGCCGTGATGGTGACGCCAAGGCCGCGGCCGAGACTGATGATCGAGCGAACAATCGCCTGACCGTCATGATTGGCGCCGAGATCCCGCACGAACGACTGGTCGATCTTGATCTTGTCGAACGGGAAGCTGCGCAGATAGCTCAGCGACGAATAGCCGGTGCCGAAATCGTCCATCGAGATGCGCACGCCGAGCGCGCGCAACGCATGAAGCGTCGCCAGCACCTGATCGCTCTTTTCGAGCAGCAAAGTCTCGGTGATTTCCAGCTCAAGCCGCTTGGGCGACAGGCCGGAGGCCTTCAGTGCATCCATCACCACGGACAAAAGGTTGCCGACACGAAACTGCAGCGGCGACAGGTTGACCGCGACCCGCACGTCATCAGGCCATTGCGCGGCATCCAGACAGGCCCGCCGCAGCATCAGTCCGCCGACCGCATTGATAAGGCCGGTTTCTTCCGCGACGGGAATGAACTCGCCGGGCGAGATCATGCCATGCTCGTGAGGCCAGCGCACCAGCGCCTCGAAGCCGGTGATGCGGCCACTCTTGAGATCGACCAGCGGCTGGTAATAGGGCTGCAGCACGTTGTTCTCGATGGCGTCGCGCAGATCGATCTCGATGCGGCGGCGGCTTTGCGCGCGCGCGTCCATTTCCGATTCAAAGAAGCTGAACGTCCCGAGCCCTTCGCTCTTGGCGCGCGACAGCGCCATGTCGGCATTCTTGAGCAGCTTCTCGGCGTCGTCGCCGTCGCCGGGCGCAATCGCGATGCCGATGCTGGCGCCGCTGATAATGCTGTGTCCGTCGAACAGATACGGCTCGCTGATCGCAGCGATCAGGCGGCGCGCCAGCATGGCGACCTCTTCCGGCCGCGTGACGCCGGATTGCACCACGGCAAATTCATCGGAGCCGAGACGCGCGATGGCGTCTTCTTCCCGCAGGGACGACCGCAGGCGCTTGGTCACGCCCTTGAGCAGCTTGTCGCCGATGGCATGACCCAGCGTGTCGTTGATGGCCTTAAAGTTGTCGAGGTCGAGAAACAGGATCGCAACCTTGTCGCCGCTGCGACGGGTGTGCGCCAGCAGTTCATCGAGCCGCTGGCGCAGCAGGATGCGGTTGGGCAACCCGGTCAGGCCGTCATGCTGCGCCATAAAGGCAAGGCGGGCCTCGGCGCGCTTGCGCTCCGTGATGTCCATCAAGGCCAGCAGGATCGCCGAGCGGCCTTCGAATGTCAGGTGACGCGAATAGATCGCCACATCGATCAGCGAGCCGTCCGCCTTGACATGCTTCCATGTTCGCGCGGCGCGTTCTTCGGTGCTCTGGTCGCCGCTCCACGGCGCCGCTTGATCGAATGCCTGCACGTCGGAGATTTTCAACTTCTCGAAGTCGTTCCGCGCATAGCCATAGTGGGCGACTGCGGCGTCGTTCACGCTGAGAATACGTTCGTCATCCTGCGCGCAGACGATCATCGGCACCGGATTACCGTCGAACAGCAACCGGAACGACGCCTCGCGCTGCTTCAGTTCGGTGATATCGACGCGCAGACCGATCACGCCGCCATCGCTGGTCTGCCGCTCGTCGATCAGGATGCAGCGGCCATCTGCCAGCACCTGCTCATGGGCAGATTCCGGATGATACATCTTCTCGAGACGCTCGTTGATCCATTCGTCTTCGCGCCCGATCGCTTCCGGATAGTCGCCGCGAGCGACGCCGATCTTCAGCGTGTCGCGCAGCCGCGCGCCCTGCGCGAACAGATCCGCACTCTTGGCGTAAATTTCGGCGTATTTCTTGTTCCAGAGAATGTAGCGGCCATCGGCGTCGAGAAACACGATACCTTGCGGAAGAATGTCGATGGCTTCGCGCAGACGCGCATCCGACTTCTGAGCGCCGGCAATGGCCGCCTCGGCCTCGGCGCGCTTGCGGACGACCTCCCCGATCCCGGAATCATGACGATGGGCCGAAACTTTCGGCTCCGCCTTCAGCCGGCGAACCGTCAGCTTCCGCCGGATATGCTTCGTCCTTCCGATCCTGCTTTTTGATTTTGGCCGTTCCATCGGCATTTCAACGCCACCCCGCATTCTGCGGAGAGAAGCTTTGGTGCAAGTGTCTGAAAAAAAGGTTCCTTTGGCGAAGCCGGCAAAGGCCACGGCCTCGAAACGAACGTCGTTCAAAGACCTTCGCGCCGGATTGCCGGACACTTCAAGACGGTTTTAAGGCAGCGAACAGTCCATTTGTCTCATTTTCCAACACATCACCGGCGTTCACGCGCCGGTGATGTGCGCCATGCATCGCAAATGAGCCGCCCGGCAGCATCGCGCCTCAATTTCAATCAGTGTTCAACGTAGCTAATGGACGGTTAAGAAATCCGGCCATCTCGTCGTTCGACCGGCGCTGCGATATAAGGCTTCTCATGATCCGATTCGGTTTCGCCCTCGCGATAGCCTTGACGACGACCGCCACGGTGGCGGTTCTCGCAACCGGCACGGGAGCGGCACGCGCCCAGGATAAGGGAAGTCTCAATCCGAAGCCGCTTCCGCCGCTCGCCCATCCGAACGATCCGAATACGCCTGCCAAGGAACTGTTCGGCCGCAAGCCGCGACCCGCGGCGATGCCCGCAAGCCCGATCGGATTCTATGCGCACGGATGCATTGCGGGTGCTGTGCCGCTGCCGATCAACGGCCCCGCCTGGCAGGTGATGCGGCTGTCGCGCAACCGCAATTGGGGACATCCCGATCTCATCGCGCTGCTGGAGCGGGTCGCCGCGAAAGCTCAGAAGAATGCAGGATGGCCGGGCATTCTGGTCGGCGACATGTCGCAGCCGCGCGGCGGCCCAATGCTCACCGGCCACGCCAGTCATCAGGTCGGCCTCGATGCCGACGTGTGGCTGACGCCGATGCCGAACCGGCAGTTCTCGCGCGAGGAACGCGAGGAAACCTCTGCCGTAATGATGGTGCGCAAGGATCGACTCGACATCGACCCAAAAACCTGGACGCCGACACATCTCGCCGTCATTCGCGGCGCGGCGCAGGAGCCGCAGGTGGAGCGCATCTTCGTCAACGCCGCCATCAAGAAAGCGCTGTGCCGCGAAGCCAAAGGCAACCGGCGCTGGCTGTCGAAAATCCGCCCGATGTACGGGCACGATTATCATTTTCATATCCGCATGAAATGCCCGGCGCACAGCGCGCACTGCGAGTCGCAGCCGCCGCCGGACGACAGCGAAGGTTGCAGCGCCCGCGATCTCGCCTACTGGTTCAGCGACGCGGTGCTACATCCGAGGCCCCCGGTGACGCCACCCAAGCCGAAACCGCCGCTGACCATGGCGAACCTGCCCGCCGAATGCCGGCAGGTCCTGCAGGCCCCTTGAGGCTGCGCTATTTCAAACGTCATCAGGCCTTGCTAGGATTAAGTGATCGTCGCGCTGCTCGCGCGGCGATTATTCGCGAGACGGCGGTCTCTCATATCAAGCCTGATTTGTATCAGAGCATTGCATCCACGTGCCACACGGGATGTCATGCGGAAAGGACCGCCATGCGCATCAGCGCCAGAAATCAGATCAAGGGCAAGATCGTCGGCGTCACCAAGGGCGCGACAACGTCGCATGTGCGCGTCGACATCGGCGGCGGCCAGATCGTCACCTCGGCCATCACCAACGAAGCTGTCGATGAACTCGGCCTCAAGGTCGGCGGCGCCGTGATCGTGGTGGTCAAGGCCTCGGACGTCATGATCGCGGTCGATTGACCATGAAGGGCTCTTTCGCTCTCGCCGCCGCGTTGCTGGCTGCAGCGCCCGCCTGGGCGCAAGATCCTGTCGGTTGCGACAATTTCAAATGGCCGGTGGCGCGCGAACGCGCCGCCCTTACCATGCCGAACCTGCCGCAACTCCCGCCAGGCGGAAACTTTCCCGCCGCCCCGCAGGCCGCCGTGAGGCTGGCGCTGCAACCGTCCCATGACCCGAAGCTCCCGAATCCGCCGGAACGCGCACCCAAACCCGGCACCTTCTCCGGCTTCACCACACTCGCCGCCCTGCCGTCGGCGGGGCTCTATTCTATCAGCATCTCGGTCTACGCCTGGGTCGACGTGATTCAGAACGGCGAATACCTGAAACCGAAGGGATTCAGCGGCGTGACCGGCTGCGATGGCATGCGCAAAACCATGAAGTTCACGCTGGCCAAAGGCCCCGCGACAATTCAGATCAGCGGCGTGCAGGAATCCGTCATTAATATCGCTGTCATGCCTGTAGCCGAGTAACGATCCGGGTCTTTACGCAGCGGACATGGCTGATATTGTCCCGTCGAACGATGCTCCGGCCGCCGTGCGCCGCCGGAGTTGCCGGAACGGCGCTTCCGCTTGTCGTCAGATGATCTGATCGAAGCCGCATTGCGTGCGCGTTGACGCGCGCGCATCGCCATGGAGCGCCCAATGACCTTGATGTCCCGTTTTCTCGTTGTAACCGCGCTTGTCTGCGCGCCACTGTTCTCGCTGGCCCATGCTCAGGACGCGAAGCCGTCCATCACGCCTGCCGCCGCTGCGCAGGGCAAGACCCTCACCGTTTTCGCTGCCGCCTCGATGAAGAACGCGCTGGACGAAGCCAACGCTGCCTTCACCGCCAAGACCGGCGTCAAGGTCACGTCGAGCTATGCCGCAAGCTCCGCGCTGGCCAAGCAGCTCGAGCAGGGCGCGCCGGCAGACGCCTTCATTTCCGCCGACACCGACTGGATGAACTATTCCATCGGCAAGAAGACGATCAATGAATCCACCCGCGTCAACCTGCTCGGCAACAAGATCGTGCTGATCGCGCCGAAGGATTCCAAGCTCGCGAATGTCACCATCGGAAAGGGCTTCGATCTCGCCAAGCTCGCGGGCGACGGCAAGATCGCGACCGGCGACGTCAAGGCCGTTCCGGTCGGCAAATACGCCAAGGCCGCGCTGGAAAAGCTCGGCTCATGGCAGGCCGCCGAACCGAAGTTCGCCATGGCGGAAAGCGTGCGCGCGGCGCTGGCGCTGGTGTCGCGCGGCGAGGCCGTGCTCGGCATCGTCTACGAAACCGACGCCAAGGTCGATCCCGGCGTGAAGATCATCGGCGCGTTCCCCGCGGATTCGCATCCGGCGATCATCTATCCGGTTGCCGCAACCGTGACGGCGAAGCCGGACTCCGCGCCCTATCTCGCCTTCCTGCGCTCGGCTGCCGCGAAATCGATCTTTGAAAAGTACGGCTTCACCTTCCTGATCAAGTCGACCTCCTGATTTCGCAGCAAACGTGTCGGAAATTTCTGCCGAGGAATGGACGGCGATCCTGCTTTCATTGCGGATCGCCTCCATCGCCACACTGATCGCCACGCCGCTGGGTATCGCGGTGGCGTGGCTGCTCGCGCGCCGCGACTTCTGGGGCAAAGCGGCGCTCGATGCTGTCATTTACCTGCCGCTGGTGCTGCCGCCCGTGGTTACCGGCTATCTGCTGCTGCTCACTTTCGGACGAAAGGGACTGGTCGGCGGATGGCTGGCCGACTATCTCGGCATCGTATTCGCGTTCCGCTGGACCGGCGCGGCGCTGGCCTGCGGCGTGATGTCCTTTCCATTGCTGGTGCGGCCGCCAGCACCCTTGGCGCCGCGCCGTGGCGTGTCTTCCTCACCGTGACGCTGCCGCTGGCGCTGCCGGGCATTCTTGCCGGCATGGTGCTCGGTTTCGCCAAGGCCATCGGCGAATTCGGCGCGACCATCACCTTCGTCTCCAACATTCCCGGCGAGACCCAGACGATCTCAGCCGCGATCTATTCGCTGACCCAGACGCCGGATGGAGACATCGCCGCGTTGCGCCTCGTGATCGTGTCGATCGCCATCGCCATGATCGCGCTGATCGCTTCCGAAATTCTGGCGCGCCGCGCCACGCTGCGGCTGCATGGATACTGAGATGCTGCTGGTCGACGTCGAAAAGCAGCTTGGCGATTTCAGGCTCGCCGTGTCCTTCACCAGCAACGGACCGGTGACGGGCCTGTTCGGAAATTCCGGCGCGGGCAAGACCTCGATCATCAATATGATCGCGGGGCTGATCGCGCCGGACCGCGGACGCATCGCGCTCGACGGGCAGGATCTCGACAACACGGCATCACACCTGCACATGCCGCCGCACAAGCGGCGCATCGGGTATGTGTTTCAGGATGCGCGGCTGTTTCCACATCTCAACGTCCGGCAGAATCTGGATTACGGGCGGCGCATGAATGGCCTCGATTTGGACAAGAGCGCCGAGACGCGCACGGTCGATCTGCTCGATATCGGACATCTGCTCGATCGCCGTCCGGCGCAGCTTTCCGGCGGCGAGCGCCAACGCGTCGCGCTCGGCCGCGCGCTCCTGGCGAAACCGAAGCTGCTGCTGCTGGACGAGCCGCTCGGCGCGCTCGATGAATCCCGCAAGGCGGAAATCCTGCCCTACTTCATAAGGCTGCGCGACGAAGCCAGCGTGCCGATGGTGCTTGTCAGCCACGATGCCAACGAGATACGAAAACTGGCGACCGCCGTGGTGATGCTGAAGGGCGGCAAGGTCACCGCGTTCGGCGGCGTCGAGATTCTGCCCAAAGCGTCTTTTTGAAAAGCTCTACTTCCTGAGCGTTCCGATCGCCTTGGTCAGATAATCCAGCCCCTGCAACAACGACGGACCGCCGCACACCGTGTAGCGCTCCGGCAGATCAATCCGCCGGTCCGCGCCGTAGCGCGCCAGCAACGCTGGATGGGTAATGAAAAGTGCGCCCTGATCCTGCGCCGCGCGCGGCGGATCCTGAAAAACCAGCACGTCGGGGCCGTCGGTCAACAAATGTTCCAGCGAGACGAAGCCGCCCTGTTCCGCGGACATAAACCCGCCGCCCGATGATGCGCGCGCCGGCGGCTGCAACCCCGCAACCGACAGCATGTTCGAGACCAGGCTCGCGGGGCCTTCGCGATAGCCTTCGCGCTGGATCACCAGTGCGGTGCGCGGCGGTTTGATCGCCGCGGCGGCAAGGCGCACCTCGGCCTGCGCAAGATCGCGCGCCAGCGCTTCGCCACGTTCGGGATGGCCGACCAATGCACCGATCTCGCGCGCCTGCCGCTGCGCATCGGCAAGGTTGCTGACGAGATCGACTTCGGCGACACGAATGCCCATCGCATCCAGCATGGCGCGGGTGGGACGGCGGCTGGGGCCGACCAGCACCAGATCCGGCGCGAGGGTCACGATCGATTCCGCATCCCAATCGAGCCGCGGAAACCCGGCCGCCTGTTCCGTCATCACCGAGAGCAGCGGATTGACCGCATAGGGCGACAGGCCCGCGATCTGCCCCGGATCGGCCAGCGCCAGCAGCAACTGGTCCGCAGAGGTTGAACGACACGATCCGCTTCGGCGGCCCTTCGGCGTGCGCCCGCCGCACGGCTCCATGAAGCGCGGCAAACACGGCCAGAACAAGCCCGCCCGCAAAGATGGTTCTCTTGAACGTCATGCTCTGTTATGCCACGCGAATGACGTTGCGTCAGCGGCTGTTCTGCTGCGCAGACAGCCGGAACACAATGACCGACAACCGCCAGGGATCGCTGCTGACCGTCCTGCTCGCCATGCTGGTGGCGGCATTGTTCGTTTTGTCGCTGATGACCGGTCCCGCGCATTTCTCACCGCACACCGTGATCGATGCGCTGGTCTCCGATCAGGGCGTCGCATCAATCATCGTGCGCGACATCCGCCTGCCGCGCACGCTGTTGGCGCTCTTGATCGGCGCAACTTTCGGCCTCGCAGGTGCATCCTTGCAAGGCTTGCTGCGCAATCCGCTGGCGGAGCCCTCGCTATTTGGCGCGCCGCAGGCGGCGGCCGCGGCAGCGGCGGCGATCATGGCGTTCGGTCTGGCCAATGCGCTCTCCATCGCGGTGCCGCTCGGCGGCATCGCAGGCGCGCTGCTGTCAGTCGGCGCGCTGGTCGCCATCGCCGGACGGCGCGCCTCGCTGACGGTAACGCTGCTCGCGGGCCTTGCACTGGCTAGCCTGGCAGGCGCTGCCATCGCCCTGATCCTCAATCTCGCGCCCAATCCCTATATCGCGCTGGAAATCGCGTTCTGGCTGCTCGGCTCGCTGCGCGACCGCAGCATGGAGCATGTCTGGCTCGCAGCGCCCTTCATGATCGCAAGTTGGGTTATTCTCGCGTTTAACGCGGGAGCGTTCCGCGCGCTGACGCTCGGCGAGGACGCCGCCGCCTCGCTCGGCGTCAATGTGGAGCGCACGCGCGTGCTGGTGGTGATCGGCGTCGCGCTCGGCGTCGGCGCGGCCGTCTCCGTGGCAGGCGCGATTTCATTCGTCGGTCTTGTCGCGCCGCATCTGGTGCGGCGTTTCTACGGATATGATCCCGCGCGCGTGTTGTTGCCCGCTGCGCTGGCGGGCGCGGCGCTTCTGACCGCCGCCGACATCGCGGTGCGTCTGGTGCCCGGCGCAGTGGAGATCAAGATCGGCGTGGTCACCGCGCTGATCGGCGTGCCGTTCTTCCTGGCGATGATCTTCCACGAGCGCCGCGCGCTGGAGGATGGGCAATGAAACCGAACGACGCCCCGCGCCTTGTCGCGTCCGGCATCACCGTCACGCGCGGATCGCGCCGCATCGTGGACCATGCCGACCTGACCCTGAATGCCGGCGAGTTCACCGTTCTTGCCGGGCCGAATGGCGCAGGCAAGACCACGCTGGCGCGCGCGATGGCCGGACTTATTCCTGCTGACGGCTCCGTCACGTTCGACGGCATGCCATTGCGCGATCTGCCGCCGCGTGTCCGTGCGCGCGCGATGTCTTACCTGCCGCAAGGACACGACTTCCACTGGCCGATGCGGGTGGACAGCATTGTCGCGCTCGGCCGCGAACCGCATGCCGATGCGTTCTCGCAGACATCGGTGCAAGACCGGATCGCGATCGAACGCGCCATGGAAGCAACCGGTGTCGGCGAATTTTCGGACCGCCCGATCACGACGCTCTCCGGCGGCGAGCGCGCGCGCGTCGCCATCGCCCGCGCGCTGGCGACCGAAGCATCGGTGCTGATCGCGGACGAGCCCACCGCGTCGCTTGATGAGCGCCATCAGCTGATCGTCATGGATCTGCTGCGAAGGATCACGCAGCAGGGCACGGCGGTGCTGGCCATCATCCACGATCTCGCGCTGGCGATGCGGTTCGCGGACCGCGTCGTGGTCATCAATGAAGGCCGCATCGTCGCCAACGACACGCCGCCTCTTGCGCTGACGCCGGAACGCATCGGCGAGGTGTTCGGGATTTCCGTGAACCGGGTGGAAACGCCGGACGGGCCGCTGCTGCTGCCGTCGCGCGCGCTTTAACGCGCCCGCAGATCCTGCAACCGTTTCCAGGCACCCGACAGCTTTAATTTCGCTGCCTCCGCGCGAGTCGGCACAGACAGCACAGGCTCCTCGTCTTCCGGAAGACGCAGGCCGACCACGTTGACGCGATTGCCGCCGATATGGCGCGCTACCAGCACGATGGAATCCAGCGGCAGGGTCGCGCCCACACGCGGCGCATGATCGAGGTGAATGTCGAAGTAATCCGCCAGCGTCAGATGCGCGTCGCTGGGCGCAACCACCACGCCATAGGTGTCGGCGACGTCCCGCAGCGTGACATCGCCGGGCATCATAAAGTCGCCCAGCAGATGCGGGTCCGGCGCAGGCACCACCGGCATGTCGATGAAGAAGCGGTCCAGCGACTCGGCCTTTTCCGGCGGTGCGAGAAGATAGAGATAATCGCCCTTGACCACCGGTTCCGCCTCGGCCGGCGACAGGATTTTCTCGTCGCGGATCACCAGTGTCGGCTTCGACCACGACGGAATGAGGCCACGCTTCAGGAACAGACTGTTGGCACGCACCGCATAGCCCACCAACTGCTGTTCAAGCTGGCCCGGCAGATCAAGTTCGATGCGGCGCGGCCCCCGGTCCGTTCTCGGCAAGGCCACATGCAGCCAGCGCGCCGCCGATGCCAGCGTCCAGCCCTGCAGCAGCAGCGAGATGATGACGACCACGAAGGCCACATCGAAATAGATTTGCGCATTGGGCAATCCCACCAGCATCGGGATCGAGGCGAGAAAGATCGCCACGGCGCCGCGCAGACCGACCCAGGCAATGAACGTCTTTTCCCGCCAGTTGAACCGGAACGGCGCGAGGCAGAGGAAGACGGCGACGGGGCGCGCCACCAGCATCAGCACCAGCGCCACGGCCACCGCCGGCAGCAGCGTGCTGAGGGTACGCTCGGGCGATACCAGAAGGCCGAGCATCACGAACATGACGATCTGCGCCAGCCATGTCGCGGCATCGAGGAAAGCGACGACGGAATTATGCGCGCGCGTCGGCCGGTTGCCGATCAGCATGCCGGCGACATAGACCGCAAGAAACCCTGACGAGTGCGAGATCTGCGCCACGCCGAAGATCACCAGCGCCGCTGTCGTGACGAACGGCGCATGCAGGCCCTGCGGCAATGAGACGCGGTTCAGCGCCTGGACCACAAGCCACGCACCAGTGACGCCGATCACGATGCCGAGAAAGGCCTCGCGCAGGAATTGCAGAACGACATCCACGGAATCGCTCTGCCCGATCGACAGCAACTCCACCAGCACCAGCGTCAGGAAGATCGCGAACGGATCGTTGGTGCCGGATTCGACCTCAAGAGTGGCCCCGACGCGCGGCCGCAGGCGAAGGCCCTGCGTATGAACCAGCAGGAAGACCGCGGCGGCGTCAGTTGACGCCACGACGGCCCCGACCAGAAGCGCCTCGGGCCAGCCGATGCCGAGTGCATATTTTGCGACCGGCGCTGTGATCAGCGCGGTCAGGAGAACGCCGAAGGTCGCCAGCACGATCGAGGGCGCCAGAACGGCCCGGATGGACTGGAAACGGGTTTTCAGCCCGCCATCGAACAGAATCAGCGCCAGCGCCAGCGATCCAACCAGATAGGTGGTCCGTACATCGTCGAAACGCAGGCCGCCCGGGCCGCCTTCGCCCGCCGCCATGCCGACAAAAAGGAAGACCAGCAGCAGCGGAGCGCCGAAGCGCAGCGCAAGCAGGCTCGACAGAATGCCTGCCATCACAAGAACGGAGCCCAGCAGAATGGCGATGCTGACCGAATCGAGGGACGCCATTAGCCTGTTATGTCTCCACTGCCGTGTGCTGCCCGAAATGCTTGCACTTGCATGAATATCGTCGCGTCGGCCAAACACCAAACGATTTGTCAGGCGATCACGATTGTGCCGGATTTACTGGTGTTAAGTCGTCGCTGCGCGGAATTCTCGCCACCCAATCGCGGCAGAATGTGGGAGTCTGTCGCAGCCATCGAATCGAGATCGACACATTCAGGGACGGCCGAAAGAGCCTTCCTCTTGCAGGACCAATGACTCATGGAATGGGATGATATCCAGCGCGCGCTACAGGCCGCCGTCCGCTCCGCAGAAGCCTATCTCGTCTCGCCGTGGTTCTACATGCAGGCCGGGATCATCCTCACCGTGGCCGGTCTGTCGCTCGCCTGCGCAAGCTTCCTGCGCGGGCGGTTCGACCCGGCGTCACTGGCGATGGGCCTGCCGGCACCGCTGCGCATGCTGGTCCGGGTTCTGATGCATCGGGCCGGCACGATCATTTTCGCGCTGCTGACCAGCATCGCCCGCGCCGTCGTGGTGAAGACCGAACTGATTCGGCACGGCTATCTGCTTTCGACCGCCGCCAGCCTCGCCACCGCATGGGTCATCATCCGGCTGGCGACCAGCCTGATCCGCAACGAACTCGTGGTTCGCGCGGTCTCGGTGGCGGCCTGGATCGTGGCTGCGCTCAGCATCATCGGCAAGCTGGACGAGGTGGCGGCGGCGCTGGACTCGGTCTCGATCCCGCTCGGCGCATTGCGCGTTACGCCGCTGCTGGTCCTGAAGGTCGTGGTGTCGCTCGGCATCGCGATGTGGCTGGTCGGCCTGGTCGGCAACTTCTTCGAGACGCGAATTTCCCGCTCCCGCGATCTGACGCCGTCGGTTCAGGTGCTGCTGATCAAGATGGTTCGCCTGCTGCTGATGGTGGCCGCATTTGCGGTCGTCATGAGCGCCGCGGGCATCGATCTCTCTGCTTTTGCGCTGTTCTCCGGCGCCATCGGCGTCGGCCTCGGCTTCGGCCTGCAGAAGATCGTCGCCAATTTCATCAGCGGCGTGATCCTGCTGGCGGACAAGTCGGTCAAGCCCGGGGATCTCATCACCATCGGCGACAGTTCCGGCAAGATCAGCGCCATGAATACGCGCTACATCTCGGTGGCGGCGGGCGACGGCCGCGAAATCCTGATTCCGAACGAGGATCTCGTGACCCAGCGCGTGGTGAACTGGACCTACACCAACAAGAACATGCTGGTGAAGGTCAACTTCGCCACCAACTACGACGCTGATCCGAACGTGGTCTGCAGGCTCGCCATCGACATCGCCTCGAAGACCGCCAATGTGGCGACCTTCAAGGCGCCCGCGTGCCTGCTTACGGAATTCGCGGAAACAGGCATGAAGTTCGCGCTGACCTTCTGGGTCGCCGATCTTGATGTCGGCGCCGACAACGTCAAAAGCGAGGTGATGCTGAAGCTGTGGAGCGCCTTCAAGAATGAAGGCATCCGCGTGCCCTATCCGGTCCGCGAGATTCGTGTGCGCGGCGGCGCATTGCCGGTCGAGACCGTCATCGAGACGTCGACCTGAATCGCATGCGCTTTGCCAAC
>Ga0209930_1004349_pt1 | contig 12755 bp, 17 predicted proteins | sample ThiBiot_500_biof_2_FD_183948 | JGI IMG/M metagenome (GOLD analysis project Ga0209930, IMG submission 183948) | Wastewater bioreactor microbial communities from Cape Town, South Africa - Thiocy_cont_500_biof (SPAdes) | ecosystem: Engineered > Bioreactor > Thiocyanate-remediating >... | reverse complement strand
GGTGTTGGTGTTGGGAGAGCAGCGAGAGCGAGAAGCACAACGAGCATACCTTGCCAATCAAGTACTCGGGCTCCTGCCACGTTCCGATGGCTGGCCAGGCGCTCGCAATGTTCGAGAGCTTGACAGGCCGCTTGTGCCGATACACTCGCGCGAACTCGGCTGGCGTAGGTGCGTCGCGGCACTCGATCTGCACGCGGCTCGGCTCGTGGCGCTGCGCACCAGCCAACAACACGCTGCTGCCATCGTGAAGGTGCTGCTCGCGGTCGATGACACCGTGGTGTATGAAGCGCAACTCGTTATCATCTACCTCGTCGTCACTATCAGACCACAAGGCGCCGATCACTGGTTCAGCAGCCATCGAGCGAGCGAGGGAGCGAGATATGCGGCTGGGAGAGAGAGATATGAGCGAGAGAAGAGAGGGACGAAAGCAGCGGGAAAACACCGACTCAAAAAAAGCGCCTCTACTGGGTTCGCTTCTGTGCTGCTGTTGTTGTTGGTTTGTTTTGGTTGGGTTTCGGGTGTCGTGTGTTGCTGCCGCCGCCTCGTTGCATCTCTCTCTCCTCGCTCTCTCTGCCAGACCTCACACTCGCTCTCTCGCTCTCTCGCTCCTGTTGCCGTTCGATGCGGCTCGCGTCGCTGCCGCTTCCTCTCTCCCTCTCGTGTCGCCTACTCGTTGCTCCCTCTCTCTTCCTCTCTATCGCGCACCTCCGACCTTTGCCGTACGCCTCGCCCCGCGCGTGAAACCTGCAACACGCAACCGTTAGCGGGTTAGCGATTGCGCGTCGGTGCCTATCATCAGCACCACCACCTCCACGCCATCACCATGCGACGATCCACGAGCGATCCAGCCGAGCTCAACGAGTCGGGCGGCAGCAGCCAGAGGTCCGACTCGCAAAAGAGCCTCGTGGCCCTGTCGGACTCTCCATGGCGCCCGCTGCTTCGTGGCTCGAGCAAGCTCCTCCAGCTGTCGATCAAGACCGAGAAGACCTTCTGGGGCAGCCATCGCGCGCGCCGCACGAGCCTCGGGCCGAGCCCTTACGCACCGCACAACACGCTGCGCCACCAGGTATGCCTCTCGCTCGACTTGCTCGCTCGCATCATCGATCTAACTGATCATTCATCGGCGCGATTGGCAGCCTTCATTCGTCTTCCATGTCGAGGTCGATCCCGAGTTCACGGTCTGGATGTTCAAGGTTCGCTCGCTCTCTCGCGCTCTCTCTCCCTGCGATGCATGGCCCTCGTTAACACCCTGAACTCTTCTTGCTCTGAAGATCCTGGTATTCATTGACCTCAATCGGCAAGCTGGTTTCGAGCCATACAACCTGTCGCTGTTGCTGCTGCCCGAGAAGACCGAGCTCAAGGTGCGTGAGTGAGCGTGCGTGTGAGCGAGCGAGCGTAGCAGTGCACCCATCCTCATCCTCACGCTCGAGCGTGCTCTAGAACGATGCCACCATCTCAAGCATTGCGATGCCTGATGGCTCGACGATTCTGGCCGTTCCAGCGCCGCCGACTCACATTGATAACTCGCCTCGCAAGGGAGGGTGTACGTACTTACCATGCGGCCACATCCTCTCCATCTCTCGCTCGCTCGCTCTTTATTCGACTGTCGTTCGTTGCTGATCAACTTTACAATCAATCCATCGCATCGATCTACTCCATCTGCTGTCCATACGGCTGCAGTGGTCGAGAAGGCCAAGCCGGGAATGTTCTTGGCACCACGAAAGAAGACGCTGCCCACTGCTCATGTATGTTGGACAAACCACTCGCTCATTCGCCGCCTGTCGTCGCCAGCTCTCGTCGGCTAACGCTTGCAATCCTGACCATGGTGCGCCGCACAGTCGTTCGCTGCTGGCCGCGGGTTGTTTCGTGCGCTGCTCGACTTTCCGACCTCGTTCGACATTTACCCGATCGCCAAGTCCGACCGCTACGTCCAAGCCGCCGAGGATCGCTTCCAGGTCGATATCGAACTCGCCAGCGATGGTACTCGTGTCGACATACCGATCCAGATGCAATACAACAAGCTCGAAGGTTCGTTTCGTTCATGTTGCTTCGTATCCACGTCGATCGCTGCATCGCCGGTTCGATGATGCTGATGGTGCTCGGAAACCGCCCGCTGTCTGTCGTCCTCTGCTCTGCTCCTCCTGCTCCTCCAGGCACTATCACGGTCACATTCACTATCACCGAGCCCAACAACTACTTAGTCCACATATCGCTACGCAAGAAACCGATTTGCTTCAGCCCCTACTACCTTACCGTGCTCTCGGGTACGCCCAACTGCATATTACTGGGCAACAGCCTCGTTCTATCCCGCTCACACTCTGCTCTCTCTCTCGGCCAACAGCCAACAAAATCGCGCATGTACGTGAACTCGCCTACAAGGGCTGGGATGTTGAGGCGGCCATGATCGTTGCGCATCACGCGAGCAAAGGTACGTGTGTGTGTGTGTGTGCTCGCTCCACCCCACCTTGCCTCACGCATGCTGACCGCCATCTTGCACCCGCAGCGCACTTGCAAGCCGAGATCTTCCAGTCAGTCGGTGTTCCGGCTCTGCTCACACTAATGGGCACCGAGAACGACGACCTGTACCACTCGATGACCTTTACGCTCAAGCAGCTGCTGGCACTCGACTATTACCAAATACGTCTGGCTCGCGAGGGTGGTATCACGTTCTTGACGCGCCTGTTGGACTTCTCGTTCTGGCGCTCGGACATCACCTATGCGCGTTACGTTGGACGTCTCTGCGCGAATGCGCTACGCTCGAGCGGTATGTCGCAGACGTCCCCGCTTCCGTTCCTGTTCCTCGTTCCTGCTAGCCATGTCGCTAACGAACGAACGAACGAACGAACGAACGATCGATCGATACAGCTCTGGCACGCGAACAACTCGCCGAGGGCTTTCTCGATGCATTGGCGTGCTTGGCTGAGATGGCTGACGACGAGTGTGCTCGCTACAGTGCCTACTCGTTCGCACTCTTATCGCGTACGTTCTTGCGCCTTCGCGGCTCGCGTGCAGGCTCATACGCTTCCGTGTACTCGAGCGACTCACTCGAGAGCTGCTTCCTTCCTTCCTCCCACCAGGCGAACACTATGCCAAACTACTCGAAGCCTCGATCGTAATCGACGCCATCGTCAATCTCGCGCAAGGCTCTCACAACCAACTTGCACAACGAGCTGCAATGCGGACGCTGCTGAACATCGCCAAGGGATGCAAAGGTACCTTCTCCTCGCCTCGCCCTTGTTTGCGCATCGTGCGGTCACGAACGCGATACTGACCTGTGAATGAATCAATCAGCGAAATTCAACACCATGGTGATTCAGCAGCAGCTCCATCGCGTGTTGTTGGAGCTGTGTTGCGTCGAGGATAGCGAGGCCCGTGGTTATGCTTTCGAGATCGTTGCACTTTGCACCATCGAACGTACGGAACACAGCAAGCATGGCGCCCACTTTTGCTCGGTCGTTCGTACCTGACTTGGTCGCTCTTCTTGATTGGATTCTCTTCGCGCTACCGCTGTTGCTGCTGATCATGACGATGACGATATCCAGCATCAATCGCTGCCAAGGTAGCACAGATTGGCGGCCTTTCGGTGATTGCCAAGTTCGTGTGCGTCGACATTACACCACAGTGCTGGGAGACGAACATCTTCTCCAAGGATGCGACGACCGATCCGGCCACGAGCAACTACGAGATAGACACGAATCTCCACGCCTTGACCATTGTCAACCACCTCTTGGGCGCCATGACCGATGGTACGAGGCGCTGGAGCCATTGCCCTCGATTCCTGACGATACTCCTTGCCTCCTTGCTTACTTGCTCACTGACTAGACTCGGCACTGGACGAGCTACTTGGCTCATCGGAGCTCGTGACTACCACATGCAAGCTCGCGGGTTCAGTCGACTCGCGGCTTCAAGATCAGGCTTGTGTGCTGCTTTCGCATATCTCCAAGAGTTCAGTTCTGCGCACCAAGTATGTCTCTCGCGCGTTCTCTCTCGCTCTCCACATATGCACGTGCACAAGTATGTGATACTCACTTTGCTCGCTTTTTATTGTGCTTGGCTTGGACTTGCGCAGATATCTATCGAGCCATTCTCTGGCTTGGTTGCTTGTCGCCATCACCGAGCCTGATCTCGCCGCTCGTCCCAAGCTGCTGCATCACCTCCACAACCTCTCGAGGTTTGTATTAGCGTCGCTCGTGTGCTTCTCGCGTGACTTTGCTCACCACCAATGCTTGTGCAATTACTGCGATCATAGTGCTTTCGATAGCTACACCGAGGTGCCCAATACAGGCTTACTCAAGGGCCTGTTGAACATCCTCACCTCATCACCCAACGAGGCCATGCAAACACAAGCACTCACGGTGCTCGGCTGCCTTGCTCGAAATCGTACGTGCTTCGTTTCGTGCGTCCTCCGCTCCAGTTGCTCACACTCTCTCACACTTACTTGTACAGCGACCTGCCGAGCCATCATCATGAAGGAAGGCGGAAGCGTGTTCTTGAAGCCGCTGCTCGATCATGCGCGACGTTGCGTCGTGATCTCAGTGCATCGCCACATTCCGTTCGAAGAGATTGAAGTTCGCGAGCAGCTGGCGTCGGGCCTTGGTTCCGTCGTGCATCTCGCGAGACTTGGTGGTCAACAGGTAACTATCGCCGCTCGTTCGCTCGCTCGTTCGATCACTCGCTGCTCAGTAGCGTGACGCTGACGATTCCTCTCATCGACGCAGATTGTAATTAAGCGCTTTCTCAAGGACGGAATAGCGTTCCAACCGCAAGAGCTGTATGCCGAGATGGCTTTGCTGAGGTATTGTCATGACACAAGCGAGGGTGAGAGAGAGCAGCCGCTAACGAGATACTCGCGAATGCCCCGTTCGATATACAGTGTATTACAACATCCACATGTTGTGCCGACCCTCGGAGGTTGTATCACGGGCGACAACTTATTTATTGCGCTTCCGTACTACTCGAACGGAAGCCTCGAAGAGCTCATGGCTAGGTCGCCCGAGTTCCCGATTGTTCAAATTGTATCAATGGCTCTTGATATTGCGCAAGGGTACGCCGTCGTGGCCTTCTCTCGTTCGTACCACTGGTTCCACCTGCTGATGTGCACGCCATTGCTCTCCTTGGTTGTGTGTCTGTGTGTGTGTGCGTGTGAGTAGAATGGAATACTTGCACTCTCTCGGTGTGATCCATCGAGATCTCAAGCCTGGAAATCTGCTCGTCGACGAGAGAAACCGAGTATACGTCAGTGACTTTGGAATCTCACGAATAGCAAACAAGCGCATGACTCCGTCGGTTGGCGTACGTCGAAACGAAGCCACCAGTGCACACGCACATCCACATGATATTAATCGCTCTCTCTCTCTCTCTCTCTCTCTCAGACGGCTCAATACATGGCGCCGGACGTGGTCAAGAACGAGGAGTACACACAAAAGATCGACGTCTACAGCTTTGCGATTGTTCTTTGGGAGATGATCGAGCGAAGAGACCCGTATCCCGACATGCAGCAGATCGAAATCATCCTCGCAGTCAAGGATGGCAAGCGGCCATCCTTCTCGCCGAACAACATCAAGAACCCCGCCATTCAGCTGATTCGGCAATGTTGGCACGACAAGGCCAAGCAACGACCAAGCTTCACGCAAATCTGCGCCTCGCTCAAGGCCACTCTGGACAGGTATGGCGTCTAATCGTCGTTCGTGTGGAGCTTCAGTGTGAAACGTACTCATCGCCCTCTCTCTCTCTCTCTCTCGCGCGCCCTCTCTCTCGCGTGCTACTATTAGTATTCAACCTGGCCAAACGGTAGAACCGCCCACCAACACGACAATGGAGGCTGTGGTATCAGCGTTACCTGGGCCGATCAAACCCTCGGCCTCGAAGAGTATCTTGTCTCCACGGCGGCGAGCTTCTGACGGCCCGCAGCCCAGTAGCCGCAACGACCCCGCCACCAACACGGCGATGCCAGGCTCGGATGAGGGCTCGAGCTCCGAGGATGACGAGACGTTGTTGGGCAAGAAACTCACGCGGAAGCGCAGCTACACCTCGCCACCCTCGATGTTTGCCGAAGCCATGGGGCTCGCAGGCGACGAGGCGGGCCAGAATGCGCAGGCAGCAACCGGGGATACTGCCGCCACGGCGGCGGCTGCCCCTAGTACTCCAGCGGCTTCGAGCAGCGGCAGCCGCTTGCGAAACTCGGACAAGGACTCGTCGTACGAGGTGGACGAGGCGCCAGTGCCATCGCGTAACGACGACTCGGACGATGACGACGACTCGTTTCTCTTCCCGTCGCGCAGGCACGAGCTGGGCGACGATGATGACGACGAACTCTCGTCACCGAGCCATCCGCAGCGGCTCTCGAGCTCGACTTCGTCGCCGTATCACTCACACTCGCGCTCGCACTCGCTCGATCTCGACTTGCCGCCGGGTTTCAGCTCGAGTCTCTCGTACTCGAGCGTGCTCGGGCTGGCAAGCAGCAGCTCGGCGCTACCGACGCTCGCAAGCTCGGTCGGCAGCGCCAGCGTGCGGCCCGAGGAGCGACGCAAGAAGAGTTCGTTGCGCAACCAGGCGTCGGCCTCGTCGAGCTCGTCACCCTCGGTGCCCAACAAGTCCAGGGCGGACGGGCGACCACGTCGCTCGGGAAAGACGAGTCGCGACGGTTCGACCGCATCGCTGTTGCGCTCGAGCAGCAAGAGCTCGTCGTCTTCGCTCGCCATTCCAGTACCGGGCTCTCTCGCACTCACGATGGACGACAACTCGTCCGGCTCGCCGGTGCAGAGTGCCATCAAGGCCGACCGCTCGCGAGTCGTCACCTCGTGCCCTGATGCGCTCGATCGGCTCCCAACCGAGACACTCCCGGCTCCGAAGCTCGACCGCAGACGCAGCAGAAGCATGGAGGGCCTCGACGACGAGCTCCATGAGGGCGAGGGAGACATTGCTGCCGATGCTGGTACTGGCGGTGCTGCTGAGCCGCCAGGTTCGGTTGAGAACTCGAGCGGCGAGGAGGTGATCGTATCTCCACGTGAGAAGCGCTCCAAGCGCCGTGGTGGCCGGCGAGGCAGCAGTGGTGCTGCCGAAGAAGGAGCGAGTCCGCTGATTCGCTCGGATCCAGCTCCCAGCCGACGCCGCTTGGCTGATACGACTGACGAAGCCTGTGGCGGCGGCGGTGGCAGTAGCACCAAGAAGCATCGTTCGGGATCCAGCACACCACGAGGCAGCGGCGGCAGCAGCAGCAAGGGCGACGGACAAACGACGCCGCGTGGCTCGCGAGACAAGAGCTCCGAGCCTACGACGCCACGCAAAGGCAGCGGTCGTAAGCACGGCTCTGGCCGAAAGCACTCGTCCAACGAGTTGAACTCGAGTTCGGCCATCACGACCTCCGCGACCGCCGCCGCCGCCGCCCCCTCGGCTGACCACAATCCGGCGGTGCGCGAGTTCGTCCGCTCGGTGGTTCCGTCGCTGGCGCTCTCCTCGTCCGCGGCATCGACGACGACGACGACAGCAACAGGCGAAGATCTCATTGCTCCGTTGCCATCGTTGGTTGCCGAGCCTCGAACAGCGGCACAGAACGTTGCTACCATATCGGAGATGACGGCCGACACGGAGGCGCCACTACAACGAACGCCTCGCGGCACCGTTCTGAACATTGCCAAGCGATTTGAGAGTTTACTCGGTTAGACTCATCCCTTCTCACTCACTCACTCACGATATCTCGCTCACGATATCTCGCTCACTCACTCACTCTGTCACTTTATATTGTACTGTTAACTCTTCTCGTACACTAGCTATCTATCTATTCATCCATTCATCGAGCCAAGTGATCCTCGCGGCGCTGACCTCACGGCAGGTCCCAACTGTACTTTACGATACAATAATGAATGAAGCACACACGGCGTCAAGTTCCTCAAGTCTCTCTCTCTCTCTGGTCGAATAGATAGGAACTAAGTGTATTGAGTGTGGTGGGTGTTGTGTACAAGCATACATCAAGCAAACGCGCTTGCGTACGCCACAATGAGAGAGAGAGAGAGAGAGAGAGAGAGAGACGCTATGCTGCAATAATTCAACAATATCTGCTTAAATAGGCACGAGTGGGCACTATGCGTGCGCGCAAATAGAGAGAGGGGAGAGAGAGAGAGAGAGAAGGGACTAAGGGATACAAATGTGCGATATATCACAACAACAACAACAACAACAACACAAGAAGGGCATCGTGCCGCACGGGAGGCGTTGCACTCGCTAGGTTGCTTGCTTGGTGGGCAGGATCTTGAGACTCAGGTCGTACAGAATGTCGTCGCTGTGCTCGGGCACTTGCACGCCGACCTCAGCGCGAAGGGCCGAGAGAACCAGTGGCGACGCCGAGTAGAGCAACGAGTAGTTGATCGGGAACGCTTGCTGCTGTGCGACCTCGAGTAGCACCTGACCGATCATGCGCAACTTCTCGACGTTGATCTGCGCCGCGGAGTCATCGCCACTCTCGAGCCAATCCTGGTTGCCGTCCTCGATGAAGGTCAAGTCTCGCAAAATCACACCTGCGCCACCACGCACATACGCACGCACGAGGCGTCATACTATGATTAGGCAACGGGCCATGATGCGTGAAGCGACCGTGATGCAGATGCGCTCTTCGTACCGAGAAACGGCACGGGCAGCGATGTGATGTGGCGCAACGCGTCCCGATAGAGTGCGTAGTTCTTCTTGTTCTCCATCAGTTGGTTGAGAGACTTCCAGATATCTTGAACCTTTTGCTCGAGGGCCTGGTGCGTGCGGTACACGATGAGCCCAAGTTGATCGCGGGATTGAAAGCCGTCAGCCAGCGGAAGCGGAGATGGAGACGTACAGTCCACGTCGGCCTCAGACGTTGAACGGCAACGTTGTTGAGGCCTCCAATGATGGCCGTCAGCGTATTGAAGTTGAAGAGCACGAGACATTCCTGATGCATTGCATCGCATGGTATTGCATTGCATTACGTTGGTTAGAGTGCGTAGCGGAACTGGCAGAGCAATGGTGATAATATACCTGTGCGACGTTGATAAAGTACGTGACCAAACCGATGCGTTGTTCGGACGAGGTGCACGAGCATACCGAATGCGACACCCAGTAACTCAGCTGTTGTTGATGTTGATGATGACGACGATGATGATGACGTGAGTGGATCTCGAGATAAGTCACGAAGAGTACAACGCCAACGCAAGCAAGTCGCATATGCTCTCGAGGCAGCAGCGTACCTGGTTGAACCACGAGATGTTGGCCAGCACACGAGGAGCCAGCGTTTGTTTCTCCTTGGCATGGCGCACCACGTGCCAGAACTCGACCGGTTGGATGGCGAGGAATTGGCGCTGGTCGAGGAGCGTGAGGTTTCGAGCGAGCTCTCGGGTCGTGAGGTTCCGCAGTCGAATGCCGCTCCTGGAGCCGCTGGAGAGATGATGGTGGTGCGTCTGGTGCTGGTGCTGGTGTTGCTGCTCCTCGAGCTCGAGCATATCGGTATCGTACTCGGTGTTGGTGTTGTCATTGTCGCTCGTGAAGGTGCCGGTGCTGGAGTCCTCGAACGTGTCCTCGCAGTAGAGGTCGGAGTCCTCGCAGCTGGTGTCGCGCGTTGGCAGGAGCGCCGGCACCACGGGCCGTTGTACCGGCACCGGTGGCGGCAAGACGCTGATGGGCGCCGAGAGCGGTGGCAACGCGGCAAGCGGCGGAGGTGGGAGGCCCTTGGGAGTGGACGGCGGTGACATGGGGCTGCCAGCGGTCGAGCGTGTTGCCACGTTGCCGGCGCCCGAGCTTGGAGGCGGTAACGAGGCGAACGGCACCGGCAACGGAGCGGTATTACTGGCGGCAACCACGGCCGGCGGCGGCGTCGGAGCTCCTGCGGCTCGCGGTGTCTTGCTCCATGCGGACGAGGGATCGCACTCGGGGTCGTCGAGGTTGTCGACGCCGAGCGCGGCGGCAAGGAGGATCTTGTTGAGATTCGGTGGGCGACCGCCGTCGATCGTGGCCGTACGACCGGACGTGGGCCGGTGCGGTGAGGCATTATTGCCTGACACAACAAGGCCGTCAGCCTCGATGCGACCGCCGGTAGACGAGGTGCGTCGAATGATGTCGGTCGTCGCCGCGGTTCCCTCCGGCATCGGAGAGCTCCGCGGGCTATCGGCGGGCGAGGCGCCTTCGGTTTCCGACGAGGAGGACGGCGGTGAGGACGACGGCGCCACGCGCGAGAAGCGCGGCGACGAGATGGGCGAAGGTACTCGCGCGAATCGCGGCGAAGACTGTGGCGAGATCAAGGGGCTGAAGCGCGACGGAGGCGGCGACGGCGGCGACGCCATGGCGGTGTTGGCAGTGCTCGCTGCTTCGGAGGCGAGCTCGCGCGGTGAACGACGCCGAGTGGCAGCGGTCGGAGGTGAGGTGCGCTGCGGCTTGATGGCCAACGGCGCCGAGACGGCAGCACCGGTTGCGGCCACGGGGTTCGGGCGAACGATGGTTCTGGGTGCCGGGCGAGGAGCTACCGATGGCAACGATGGTGCCGAATGCACGAGCTCGGCGTGTCCCGAAGAGGCTGCAGCGTCGGCGGTGCTCCGTGGTACCGAAGGCAGTGGGCGTGTGAGTCGTACTGTGGGCTCGCTGGCACTCGCAGTAGTCGGCGAGGCCGGCGCCGAGGCGGTAGCAGCGGCAGCATGAATAAGTGTGAGCCGCGACCCGCGCGGTGAGAGTTGCGTCTGCGATGAGATGGACCGCTCGGTTGCTTGTGCGCCAGGCAACGAGCCAGTCGATGAGCTCGACACCAAGACCCTGGGACCGCGCGGTGGGCGTGGCGGGCGGTCGCGGACCGGCGACGCCGAGGCCATGGTGTTGGCGAGGTTTGGAATCGGTGGCGAGATCGAGCTCTCGTGGCTAGCGGTGCTGCTGGGTGACGAGGTGTTGGCAGCAGCGGCGGCGGCAGCAGCAGCGGCAGCAGCATTGGCGTTGACAATGGCGGCAGCGGCGGCGGCAGCCGAGCTGAGTTGTTCGAGTGCCTTGGCGAGCGGTGCCGAGTCATTGAGATTCATCGTGCTCCGAAGGCTCGAGGGCATAGCACGGGGCGAGCGAACTTGCGGCGACGACTCGCCGCTGCTGGTGCGACTCGAATGCTGGAGCTGTGCGTGCACATCGGGTCCGGAGGACGTGAGTTCGAGCGCCGTGGTGCTGCTGCTACTACTGCTGCTGTTGCTGCCGTGGTTGCTGCCGCTGCTATCCGATTGAAGCAGGGCGTCCATGTCCTTTGGCCATTGCGTGGACATTTTGGAGATGCCGTGCCTCAAGGCTCGTTTGTACGAGCACACCTATCACGAATGCGCATCAGCATCAGCACATCAGCGCATCAGAGGCGAGAGGATGGCACGGCATGATTGTACGTACTCGCAGCAACGAGAGCTTGATTCGGTTGGCGTCCTGGAGTGGTATCCGAGGATGGTTGATGAGCGAGAGCAGCTTGGCGAAGGTCTCGTTGTGCACTGCCGCTGCCGAGGCGCCTGGCGGCCTTCGTCGTCGACGAGCGAAGTACTCGGTGCGCCGCACCAGCACCCACGACTCGACGAACGTGGCGAGAGATTGGGCGCTACATCCGCCGCCGCCACCACCACCACCAGAGCAAGAGCAAGAGCCAGGCCAATGATGCGAGCGACCAGGTGAGTCTTGAGTCGGCGGCATTGCGAGTGGCTGCGCACGCTCGCAGCTGCTGCGTACCAGAAGTCGGGCGTCGCCATCGTTGCTTCGGACTCGAGCTGCTCGAACAATGTCTGAAGGGAAGCCTTCGGATCGAGATCGGTGGCCATGACGCAGATTGCAGCTGCGATGGCGCCATCGACTGAGAGTCCGAGGTCGAGAGCAGCAAAGGAGTCAGTTCTCTAGGGCAGTAGCAGTGTGGTGGTGACAGCCGCTGCACGTACGTTGCTCACTGTGCAGGCACGATTGTACGAGGCGCAACAACGACCGAGCCGTGAGTATGGCCGCCGTAGCAGCAGAAATAACGACCGGCGACGAGGAGGCGGAGGCCAGCGATGCCGACGACGATGACGACAAGGACGAGGATGGCGACGGCGAGGCGTCGGCGGGCTCGCTCGGCTGCGATCGTGCCAGCGGCGACGCGTCGGCCGAGCCACCGGCAATCGAAACGATGGCGACGGGCGATTGGAGGCGCTGGTGGCGGAGATGTGGCGTGGCCTTGGGTGTGGCCTTGGGCGAGGCCTTGGGCGTCGCGCGCAACGCAGGGCTCGAACTCCGGCGTTGCAAGCTCGACGACGACGACGACGACGCCGAGCTCGATGGCGATGGCGATGGCGATGGCGATGGCGACGGCGACGAAGTGGCGGCGCTGGCTGCCGCATCCTTGGAAGCAGCCATAGCAGCCACAGCAGCGGCGGCCGCAGCACTACCCGATGCTGCCGCGAAGCCAACCGCCAGGCGCACTTGCTTGTCGCCTGTGGATTGACGCAGCGCTGGGCCCAGTCGAGAATCGAGCACCGTTAGCGCGCACGAGCGAGCCTCTCGGTCCAGCAGGTTGGAACATCACGTACCCATGGCTCAGATGCCTCGAGAGCCAGCGCCGAGCGAGGCGCAGGAGACGGCGCGAGAGGAGCGACAAGCAGCAAGCAGTAGCGGTAGCGCGACAAGCAACGGGCCAGCAAGCAACAAGCAGCAACCGACGACGGCTGCGGCGACGCGAAGGGCCAGAGGGACGCCGTGCGGAAGGCAAAGCCCGCCACTGCGCTACTCCGGACACGCTGCTCGCCTTATCTCGCCGGCGC
>Ga0209930_1004341_pt1 | contig 12768 bp, 1 predicted proteins | sample ThiBiot_500_biof_2_FD_183948 | JGI IMG/M metagenome (GOLD analysis project Ga0209930, IMG submission 183948) | Wastewater bioreactor microbial communities from Cape Town, South Africa - Thiocy_cont_500_biof (SPAdes) | ecosystem: Engineered > Bioreactor > Thiocyanate-remediating >... | reverse complement strand
ATGATACATTTCAAAAGATCCAACTGCTCTTTGTTGTCAAGTGAATCACTAGTCGCTGATGCCATCGTTCTCATTTCGTTTAGTTTTAAGACAACAAGACCATTATTCGATTTGACGTTGTTCAAGTTGAATTTGAAGCAAATATTCTTGCCGACTTGTTTTATTTCATTAATCTTTGTTTCAACACAGGCGATTTCACTTTGAATTTGATTGAGGAATACTTTCTTTTTTTCAGTCAAATCGTCTTGAAATTTCTTGAAAAGATCGTGTGTTCTTTTGCTTGCCAATTGTTTCGGTCTGATAATATCCTGGTCTTTCAACTTGGTCTGCTTATTTCGGATTTGATTGAACAACAACAACAGTTCGTTGCTTCGATCGTCCAAGTTTGCATTTGTTGTTGTCAGGTCGGTTATAATGCTGAACTGCGTCGATGTTTGAGTCTGAGTGTTGAGACTCTGTTTCACTTGCTGAGCCAGCTGTTGAGTTTTTTTAAGAAATTGACTGCTTTTTTGCTGTGCTCGCTGCTTTACTCCTTTCTGATCCATCAGATCATCATGTTCCTGCTGCAATCGCTCGATGCCGTCCTCGATCACGGCGTTGAGATCGTTCGTTAGACTCTCGTTCTTGTCAATTGCTTCTTTAAGTTTCGCTTTCATATCGCCCTTCTTCGACTGCTTTTTCTTTCTCGCTTGGGAGCGTCGTTTGGTGCCATCGTTGAGCTGATCTTCAGCCGATTTTCCAGCCGCCTGGTCGATGCCTCTTTTTGAATGGCGCTGATCGTTCTTGTCAAACGCGTCAGTGTCCCAGGTTTCGGGTGCATAGGGAGCAAATGGTACCCAACTTTTACTCCATTTGGTCACTTTGATACGACCTCTGCCGAACTTGGATTTGGTAAAAAAGTGCCGTTTAACCTTTATCTCGTCGTAGCCATCGGCGCCACCGAGTCCACCTTTGCCACCCTCGCCCGGTTCTCCGTCTTCAGCGTGTGTTGTCGAGTGATCTTGGCATTCGACCTGAGCGGAGAACGATTCTAGCGCACTTTCGCCGTTCACTTCGATAGTGAGAAAGCCACTTTGACCACCGTAGGCGCCAACACCTGCTGCACCGCCACTGCCACCATTACCGCCCGGCGTTCCCTTGGTTCCATATTCGATATTGTAATATCCATCAGAAACCGCTCCCGAAAAACCGCGATCCGGTACTTTGCCATCCTTTCCATCATTTCCAGCTGTTCCGTTACCACCATTGCCACCATTGCCGCCCTTACCACCTTCGCCCCCAGACAATCTGATTTTTTTTACGTTACTCGAGTCGCGAAGCTTTCGTTGCGCGATGAGAGAAAAATTGCCACCGTTTTGTCCAGACTCGCCATCTTCGCCTGGTGCTCCGTTAGTTCCATTTTCGCCGTCATTTTTGCCATCCTTGCCGTCTCTTCCGTTTGCTCCATCATTGCCGTTAATGCCACTGAGATCAATTATCGTGTCTTTACATACAAAATCAACCACTTCGCCAACCAAGCTTAAATTGACACCGTGCCAGTGATTGGAGTTGATGGAAAAGTCAACAAAAACGCAAATGCCGATGAACTGCACCTCAGCTATGGGCAGATGATGTTTGTTGATGTTGGCTCTCAAGTGATTTTCCAACTTGGGCAACCATTCGGAAAGAAAGACGCTGTGACCGCGTACGATTAATATGTCGCCTTGTTTGGTCAACTTGGCCGGCTCGAAAATCGCCTCAATGTATTCGAGCAGTTCAATTTCGCCCGCATCCTCCACTTCTTCGGACAAATAACTACGCAACGAGCTTTTCTCGTCGTCGTCCAGTTCGATATCAAGCACATCAGCCAATTGAACGATTTGTTCGGGGAATTCGTCGAATTGCCACATAATTTCCTGAAGTTTTTGGCGTTTGGCGCTTTTGGGACCAATGTATTGATAGTATTCGAGCTTTTCGCGGATTTTTTTGATTATTTTTGAATATAGCTCGGCTTGTTTTTGCCTTTCGAGGTTTTTGCGCAGATTTTCGTCAATCAGACCTATCTCGAGATTGTCCCTCTTTTCTTTCTCGATGATGAACTCGTCGATCGAATCGATAAAGACTTCTTTGAAGTATTTCAGTGAATCTTCCGTGGTTTCGAGCGACAGACCGAGATCACTTAATTCTGACCACAATTCGAAAGGTGTTATCGATTCCACGACGTTATTTTCTTCGTCCAGTGGCAACAAATAGAACAGAATGTTTTCGCTAAAACACTTTATTGTTTTGCATTTTAAGAGCTCGTTGAGAACGAACGTCTTTGTCAGATCACCAAACTCGTCAAATTTGTCCGAATATGTGTTCTCGGACAGATGATGACTTTTCCTTATTTCACTTGTGAGCCATTGGGTGCAAGCGTTCTTGATCACCAGCTCGGGTGTGATCGTTCTGGAAATCGTCCGATAACTGGTGAAATAAAGACTCAAATTCAATCCGATAGCTGTTCGAAACGTGTCGTCACTCTTGTTGTGGATTATTATAATCGGAGTTTTGCCAAATTGTTGTCTCGGTAAATCGATGCGTTGATCGTTGTTGAATGTTATCAGTTGAATATTGGCTTTGTACGAATTGCCATTTAAAACATCGATCAGTCGTTTCGTTTGAAGCAAAGGCATCGATTTGGATAGTTTTCTCTCGATTATCATTTCTTGAAAGATTTTCTCAACATTTTTCAAGTGACTACTCATTGCCAAATGGTCGTCACTTTCGGATTCATTCAATTGATCATTGGTGAAATGCAATGCCAAACATTCAACTGGCGTTTTACGACTTATCCAGTTAATTTTGTACTCCTCGGATTTTTCATCAAGTGCTTTAAGATCGATACTAATCAACTTCTCTCGTTTGAACACGTTCACTATTCTCACTAAAATATCGCAATTTTTTACCGTTAGAAACTCATTCTGATCGTATTTGGCCACTTTTTTGAAGATCTTCTTGTTCTGTTTCTCGTCGAAACGACGTCGAGCTTTGTTGATGAAAGTCTCATAGAGTTCTTGACTGTTTGAACTTTTCAAATGATTTGAACAAGTCATCGCAGCACGTCGCGTTTTGACAATCGATGCCAATCGAAAATAGATCATCGGATTGCTTTGTCCGAATCCAGCGCCATCTTGGTTCATGTTTACTCGTCGTCGCATGCGCTTTTCGATCAGCAATCGATCGTTGAGTTCGCTCTCCTCGCAATAATGATTCACTGTTTGTCGATAGATATCAGCACGCTTCAAATGGAAGAAATGAATCGACTGTTCGATCGCTCTTTTCAGCTTCACGTTTTCAACCATTTTCTTTCTCGACACATTGTGCTTGTCGGTGCTGCTTAGTTCACTTCGAATTTTGTTGATTCGCGCGAGCAGAGCATCGTATTCCACGAATGCACGAGAAATGTGTTTCATCGCTTTGTCAAATCGTTTCTCGGCGACGAGGAAATAAACCAGATCGCGTCGCACATCAGGCAATGTTTTGAGAAATCGCACATCGAGCTCGGTTTCAACGAATCGTCGACCGCGTTCACCGCTAGCTTGAGCTGATTCGACGAATGATTCAAAATTTCTGCAATAGGTCTCCATTTCGTCGACTTGTTTGCTTCTTTGTCGCTCGATTTCGACGAACATCTGCCGCAAGTCATTCGAATCGATCTTCTCCTTGAGCTCTTTGTGTTTTCTTATTTCGAGTACACTCGATTTGCCGTTTCTCAGCAAACAATTCAATGATTCTCGATTGTTACAATTCAATTCGACGAACTCGGTGCCTTGCGCATCTCGTAATCGAATCAGTTTAACGTAAAGCTTCAATGCTCTCTGGTTTCTTATCTTCACACTAAATATTCGATCGATGAATTGGACTGGGTCATTGATTACGTTGTTGCATTTATTTGCTTCATTCAGTCGTTGTTCTTTGCTCATTTTTCGTTTCTTTTTCTGCTTTGAATTCGGATTGTTGGTGTTGATTAAAAGCTTGAAAAACTGCAAAATGATATTTTCAGAGTGTGTGTCGCATTGGAAATTTGTTGGTTGTAGTACTTTGAACATGTCGGCTAGGTGATGCAATCGGGTGAGATCGCTAAGTTCGTAGAGTGCGAGCAAGCGCTGAAAATGAGCTTCGTACAAAAATGGATTCAACTCGATTGAACGATCGAAGAGTAAAGCAACGTGTTTGTCGAGTGCGATCTCATTCTCGATCTCACGAAGAGCTTGTTTGTAAATGTTGACAAAGTTTTGCGTTTCAGCACTTGTTGGGTGTCTGCTAGCGCAATAATCTGATGCCCGAAGGAAATCCCGTTTGGCTTTGGTCAAATAGCCCAGTCTCTCAATCGTCTCCCAACTGTATTTATCCGATAAATGCTTATTGATCAAGCCTCGCATTTCGTAGGCTTTGCTCATTTCGATCTTTGAATCTGTCGATAGGTCATTGCGCAGGATTTTCAGGGCCAATGTCGCATAAGCGATCGCTTTTAGTGCGTATGCTTTATAAAAAGGCTTTTTCTGGTAATAAATGTTGACCAGATTGAATAAATGCTTCCATTTAGTTGCTGATTTCATCTCTTTTACGATAAATGTTTCGTAAGCTTTCAGTTTCTTTCTCAAGTTTTCTTCGCACGCGTTCGCTAATTCGTTGGCCTTCATCAACTCCTCTTCTTCGGTCAATGATTCCGACGTTTCAGTCGGTGCTGTTGAAAATGCTTGACTGCTCGCATTGCAAAGAGAACTGTGAGTTTCGAGTGGTGACTCGTCTTCACTCGAGGGCTCTTCTAAATCGAGCGCTGTGCGGAAACTCTGAATGAAGAGAAACTTACGCGTTTCATCGTAGATCGAGATTCTCTTTAGATTGGTTCGAATCAAATCGATTATCTTTTCGATTTTCGCTTTATTTTCGTCGGTGATTCGATCAAAATCATTTTTGTTATCATCGTGGATTTTCGATGAGTTCAATAGTTGCTGAATGTAAATGAGATAGGCACTGTTCAGCGCAATTAAATGGTCTTTTTCTTCGATCGGTTCCATTTTGAGTTCAATGAGCAGGTCGAGATTGCGAACGAATCGATCTATTGCGATTCGAACTACTTGTCCGTTTCGTGAGGCGAAAAAAGCAGCAGCTGTATCTTGCGTGATTTGGCCGTCTAAATAAAAGCGTTTGTAGTCAGCGAGCGTTTGCCAATGATTCATAGTTTTCAAATAGTTGAGTATGATGTCCAATTGTTCGCCATCAGTGCAAATGTTGACGTAATCATTATAAGCGAGCTTTTCGCAGATCGTTCGTGCCATTTTCGGACATTTTAGCGAGTCGTTGAGGACGATGTTAAACAAATACTTTCGGTATTTTCGCATGAGCATGTGAATGTACTGCTTGAACTTGAAATCGTCGCGCAGCTCTTCGCGAAACAAGAACTTGACCATTTCCAACGGTCGCTCCAGCTGAAGAATATTTCGCATAAACTCGCCGAATATCATTTTGAGTTTGATCTTGATGTTACCGGATTTTTTGAAATTCTCCACGCTATGCACAGTTTCGTCAGCCATCTGCTCCTGTAGATTTTTGAGCACCTTGAGCATTTCCTGAAATAAGACTTGGCAGCGTTTGTAGTTGATCGATTTCATCGAATCGAAAGAGTCGCTTAGTTCACTCGAAAACATGTCGAGTTTCGTTTGCATGGTCTCAGAACGACTCATTCTCATTTGAGCATAGTCATTTTCAATCACCGAATATTGATCGTCGCAAGTGAATTGTTTGAAATATTCACTATTCATCTCGATTACTTCAAGATTTTTGGCGTATTTTGCTCTTACCAAATCAATTAACTCATCCAAGTCGTCCATTTCGTATTCGTACGGTTCCATTGGAATCATTTGCTCATTCAAGGCAGTTTTTCGAGCTTTCAACTCATTTTCATTGTCATTAATTATGTGTTGAAGCTCTCGCTTCAGATCTAAATTATCGAAATTTTGATTTGATCTTTTGAGTCGTTTGATTGTTTCAGATTGATCTCGTTCGAAATTGAGAGGATTGTTCAAATGCGCCAAATCTGCTTCATTGAGATCGCCATTGAAACGAGTTGAATAGTTCCTATCAACTGCTTTTGACGAGATCTTGGTTGAATCGACTTTGAAACGCTGATCATTCGTCAAGTTCGCTTGTTTAGAAACAAGGTTTGCTGCTACTGAGGCTGAATGGTCAATCTCGGAATAGTTTTGATTATCGTTCGTCTCATCAAGATCGAGTTGAAGATCAAGATCATCGTAAAAAGTCGTTGTAAGCGATCTCCTTTGACTATTTCTTGATGCAATCTCAATCGCATCGGTGTTTAATTCCACACGCTTCGCTGTTTGAACGATTTCATCTGGACGAAGCGCTTTCAAATCAGCCAAAAGTGATTGATCAAGATCATCGAACGTTTTCTTGGCGTAAAACCTCTGCTCAGTGCTATCATTTATCGGTGAACTGCGTGACTCATCGGATCCAGCGACTTGATCACCATCCGGTCTTGTGTTTAGCTCGTTGGCATTTTGCATACTGGTTGCCTAGTATTTTCTTCAATATTAACACACTATAAATAGTAAGTTAACAAAAGTGAAATTCAATAACGTACCGCCACAGCTTTATTCGCGGTTGTTAAGCTCTTTCAAGAAAATATATCTGAAATGAAAGCGTTTGATCAATTTTAAAAAGTAAATTCATAAAGAAAAACGAAGCAGTGGTTCACATGAAGCTTTCAATGTTTCCATTATTTTAATGCCTAACTTATTCTAAAATATTCTTGGTGACAAAATCCTTTAGGACTTCAAATGACTTATCAATACTCATATTAGACATCATTGTCAATAAAAATGGCCATCTCAATCTTTTGTTGTCACTCAATATTGTTGAAGTGTGTTGATTCCTTGCCAGTTCTTTGTAAAACCATACGGACAAATTGTGCCAAGTGACCATTCGATTATTAATCTGAATTTCATCGGCTTTTAATTCGTCATACTTGATTTCGCATTTAGCTATTATGGAATAGGTGCCGGGTTGATCTTGTCTGGCTGTGCGGCCGAGCATTTGCACAAAAATGTTCTTATGTTTCGGATAGTAGGTGACGAGCAAATGCAGACCATTTTTGACGTCCTTATAAACTAAAATATCAGCGCCACGTGCAATCACACGCGAAGCGATCGTGATCCTCTTAGCGTAGCCAATCAAATTGAGATATTTATCGATATCCTTCTCTTCCGAAATGATTAGCAATTTGCATTGCGCCAAACGAGAATCGTTCTTTTGCTCTTTAATCAGCGTTTCGCGGATCAAATCGAAATCCGATATGTTTTGTTCGCTGGATTGCAACTCTGTCTCGGCAAATATCAATACCGGCTGATCCAGGCAGCGCTCTGTCACGTCCTGCATGATCTCGTCAATGAATCGACTCTGTTCATTGACGATCAACTTTTTGACTTGTTTTCGATTCTCTTTGTCGCGTTTCTTGCCGAAAAATGGTGGTATATCGTAAAACAGCGGAGTATTGAATAGGGAACTAAACCGTCCAATGTCTTTCTCTTCGATGCTGCCCGAAAAACCGATGACTTGCTTGAATTGCTTGAAAAAAGTTGTCGGATAGAGAATGATGGCGAGCATTTCCGCTCGACCATTCTTGGCCAAATAGTCGAGAAAATTTCCCACATAACGGTGTTCTTTGCCCAAATTATCGACTACGGTCTTGGCAGTGGAGTTTTTCGGATCGCTTTTTACTTTATCATAATTATTCTTTTGCGAAGTGTACCACTTAGTGAATAAAGAGTCAAGTTTTGCGTTACAAGCTCGTATAAAATCGCTTCCTCCAAAATATTCCCTGAGATCATTCTGGTCGACCGGTATCTCAGCAACTCCATTGGACTTCGATCTCACGTCGAAATAGTTGACTGTTTGAAGAAAGTCTTCTGCGTCCAAAATGAGACTGTCAAATTCATCGAGTACGAGAATGGCATTTTCAAAGTCCGGATATTGAATCGATTGACCATTTATCAAACTGTTTGAGAATTCTCGACGTAACATGGAAAAGAATTCGTCGAGCTCAGAGTAAATGACGTCACTTCGCATCACTTCGGACAACGAAGAGTTACGGGAACAGTAGATCGATTTGATATTGGCTGCTGTGTAGAAATCAGCAAAACTTTTGTAATCACGCTCGGCCAAATGGCCGTAGCAAGTGAAAGCAAATACCTTGGTTGTCGCTTTCTCGTTGATTTCGAACAACTTGCGCACTGTCTCGGCAATAATGAGCGATTTGCCCTGACCAGTACCAATTTTCATGAAAATGTTGGCTTCTTTGTTATTCGTCAGCTCATTGTTGATAAGCGTCAATGCGCCCGCTTGATTGTGTTGCAAATGATTGATCTTGAACGATCCCAACGATGATGCGAATTTATTGAAACTATCGATTGTTTTAATGCGTTCATTTTTGAGTTGTTCGACCGTCAATTGTGTTATATTTGGATTTTGCTCGTGAAACCACAGATCGAATTCTTGTTGCGAGTATTTGTAGTAGAAATGTAGAAAATCGATTTTTCGCCCGATTGAGCTGGTCAAATCGATCCATTGGTGTAGAGAGCGCGTATCACGTTTCATTAGACCGCTGAGCATCGTTATCAAGTTCGATTTCTCGACGTTTGTGTCCCTGGTCGATCTGATAATCGTTTTGATGTGCTCCAAATCGTAGTTGAGGAAATTTTTAATGATTTCATCGGCATACTCTTTTCGATTTGCCAAACTTTCGTTATAACTGCTTTTGAAGCCGTCGGCAATGCTTTCGAACGACAACTTCTTCAAATGAGCATAGTATTGCATGTATAATGTGGCAAAATCTCCACCTTCTTTTTGATCATAGAACTTCTTCAAGTCCAAAATTGTCTCCTTGAGCTCGTTGAATTTCTTCACATAGGATTGTTTCTTGGTGAGAAATTCGTTCTTGTCAAAAGACGAATTACAGGTGAACACATGAAACATAATCGCACTCATCTGAACACGATCTGATGAATCGTTATCGTTATCGTTATCGATCTTTTCTGGTTTTTGTTTGGCTGTCAGATAGTATGGTATGCCGAAACCAGGCACCATATCCCTGTCAACATCGAATGTACAATTCTGTTTAAAGCTGGCGTTGTGTTCCGCGAGAAAATCGATCAATTGCGATTTGTTTTTGATCAAGTATTTGAAGAGATGAATGTTAAGTGTTTCGGCCAATCTCAGCATGAGCTTCTTCTTGTCGACTTCGCCGTTTTTCGAGTAAAAATATTCCAAAATTTTCACTTTGATCACGTCATCTTTATCGATCAACTCATTGGATTCGTCATCGGCTTGCATCTCTTCGGAATGCACAGAACATTGCTTTCTAAGTTCTTCAAGAACGTAGTTGGCGCACTCCCATCTCGATTGTAGTGACCCCATTTTGACGAGTACTTGCATGAATTCGGTCAAATCGTTTAGACCTTTCTCAAATTCTTTTTGTTGCTTGAACAATTGCGATTCGTTAAAAAAGCCACGGAGCTTCGTTAGATCGAGTATTGACGAGTTTTTTTGCTCGATATCGAAGGCATAAATGTAGAATATAAGTGGGATGAAGGTACCAAAACGATAAACATCAATCAGATCGCCATTGATGACCAACCTAAAAAATTGAGAACTGAAAAAATATCGAACATCTTGCGGTTCCAATTTGAAATCGAGTTCACGAATGCAACTTCCATACGCAGGCGAGTCTTGCAGCATTTTTATCGTGGCTCCAGCATTCTTCTCGTTAATCACTTGATCGCGCAGCACTTTGAGATAGTCGAGGTTATTAAGCATTTTAAGCAGCGATTCGAGGTGCTTGTGCAGCAATTGGCAACCGGATTTGTAAAGTTCATTGCGAAATTTAGTTGATTTGTCGCCATCTGCCGTTGGCTGATTCTGGATATGTTCGATGTAACTTCGATACAAATCGACCAAACAATTGTAAATCTGGTCGATCAGTATGTAACGTTTGTCAATAAATATCTTTTCATTGTTCTCATTCTTAATCAGGATCTTTAGAATTTCCTCAAATGCAGTCCCATTAAAATTGAAAATGATGTAGCTGAAATATTCGAAAAACTTTTTCCAGAACTTGTTCTCCCAGAATTCTTTGTTGCGGAAAATGGCGACGAATTCGTCGATGAAATATTTAGAATTGTTGGAAGCAAATGTTTGCACGACATGATCTTTGCAAAACGATTCCATCAAAATCTCTTGTGTATAACCAAAGTTTTCAAGATTATTCGGTTGATTGGTGTTTTTAGCAAGACTCGTGAAATAGTGCTTGATGTCATTCGGCTGCTTCTTGAGTAGCTTTGTCTGAAGATCTTGTAGTCGTTTTCTGTATTCGACATCGTTCAGGTTGCGTTCGGTTTCAGCGCGCAACAAAAAGCAATTATTGATGAAATAGTAGTAAAATTCCTTCACTACTTCAGTTTTTTTCTCCAACTCTACTGTCTGGCCATTTTTCAAATAAATTATTTGCTCTGGCGTTTTGTCGATGATGCCACGTTCGAGCAGTTCGCCAATCTTATGCAGCGTCTTTTTTTCCAGCCATTTCTTCAGCTTCACGTTCAAGTCGGCCAAAGTCTGCATTTCGTCACGCACCAATTTGTAATGGCATCGAATGCCGAGCAAATGAAGTTCCACATACTTCATCGTGTTGGTGTCGAGATCTGTTGTCTCAACTGTTTGCAAGATGAGGTCTTTGAAATCAACCAAGCGCTTCAGCATCGTTTCGTTGAGGGATTGCCGCAATTGTGGCTGGATTTTGAGCCATTGGCAGGCATTGAATAGCTTCAAATAGGCGGTCAAATGTTTTCGGCGTTCGATAAGGCGTTTGACAATCTTTTCTAGTTTCGAATTATTGACATTGCTTTCGCTGAAAATGTCATTTAACTCTTTTAAAACATTTTCAAAACATTTGTATCCTGCTTCATTTAAAGGCATCCTATTTTAACTGAAAGTAATCTACAAAATAAACGGAAGACATTTTAAAAACTAATTTCGAACAACAACAACAACAAAGTCACTAATATTTGCTCATTTAAAGAATATTTTCATGCAGTCGTTTTTTAAACGAATTTCGAATTTCATAAGAAAAAAAATAATGGAAATAAGATCATTAAAAAGAAAAATAAATATTATTGTCCTACTCGATGAATTCGGTTTTCATTACTTTGGTGCTTAATTTGAATTGTTAACAGAAGGTTTTTTGACGTTACGATTGCCAAGATGTATAGGTTTTTGGCCACGGACATAAGTATAAGTTTTTTTGTCGTTCTTTAATTCTCCCGGGCGCAAGAAATCTGTAATTTTGTTGTTTGTTTTGTAAGTCATGTCGTTGTCGAATATCAAGAAATGGTCAGTTTCAATAAGAACATCACGTTTTGATATCATTGGGTGATCGAAAGACGGCAGTTTAATTTCCTTGTCTCCCAAAATGATTTGATTGCGATCATCTTGGCATCGAACGTGAACAGCATCACCCCAAGTGTCTGCTTTGAATCGTTGTTTCATGTTGTCATCAATCAACAATGAGTCACTTGGATGCAACCTGGCCCATACCTGTATTTTAGCCGTTTTAGCTGCTAAAAGTCTTCGGTTATCCAGCGAAACGTAGATTTTATTGCCTTTCTCATCGGTGAAAACGACGACATCGATCGGAGGATACTTTTGACGCCATGTATCGCCCGTGGCTTTCATATTATTAATCAATTCTGCGAGCGGTATATGATCCGATGTCTGGCTGCTGATTGAAGCCTGTGTGAATTGCACGAGATTTTGATCTAAATATTCCTCTTCGACCACCAATATCTGGTTGATTGGCTGATTGATTTGTGGCTGTGTCTGTGAATGGTCTTCAATCCTTGACAAATTATTCCGTGTTGGCCGCTGACCGATCTGGTTTGTGTAGTGTTCGCGAGCGTCTACATTGAATCCCGTACGCATTTCTTGCACTATGTTTTTGTCGTTTTTCAACACATTGACTACACTGTTTCGCAATTTGAGGATTTCTTTGCGATCTTTGACCATTTCCAGTGCATTTTGAAGGCTCTTACCTTTGGCCAGTTCATTGGCTATCAATATGCTCGCATAGTAGCAATCGTTCTTGTTCAAATTTGATGGCAGTTCGATTATCTGCCCGTCGAAAATAACTTGCATGTGACGAACACCATTTTCATTCTTTCGTGTAATAAGTGTCACTTCTCTTTGCCCGTCGTCCCTCGATAGAACGTGTCTTTGTTCATCGTTGGTCGACTGCTGTGTTGTGTCACTGTTGATCGAATCTTCTCGGATTTGACAACCGACCAGATTGGGCACCACCTGTTTCTCATAAATGCCCGCAGCTTTATCGTTGGCTATCGATTTGAATTGATTCGTAGTTGACGGCCGACGTACGTAAATATTGCCATCTCGATCCATGAATACTCGTACTTTATCGCCGTATCTTGCCAAGACCTGATCGAGTGTTGAATTCTCACCATTGATATCGGCTTGTAGATTGGCTATTGGAACACTAGTAGTTTTCAATTGACTTATATCAATTTCTTGCGCTTCGGCCTTGTAGATGTTCCAATCATCAACATATCGTTCTTCTGATAGTCCCCCATTTTGTTCACTCAGCGCTGCATCCAACAAACCGATATCTTCGGAGGCTGCTTCGGCTCTCGTCGTCGGCAAAAGCTTCTCGAGGCCCCAACTAAT